>SMEZ01000338.1_pt1 | contig 9340 bp, 7 predicted proteins | sample 2456351 | NCBI WGS metagenome assembly SMEZ01 (sample SAMN10132605, study PRJNA489261) | soil metagenome | isolation source: day120 antibiotic-loamy sand soil ammended with composted manure from dairy... | place: USA | collected 2015-04-01 | reverse complement strand
ACTTAATTTTGAAGTGGAAATTTACGAGGCGTATGAAAAAAGAACGGATATCGGAGGAGGACTGCAAATTGCTCCAAATGGAATGAAGGTAATGGAAGAGCTTGGACTTGCGGACGTTGTTTTGAAAAAGGGAGTCGAATGTTCTGTTATGCAATTTCTAAATGAAAAAGGGAAGGTACTAGCTCGTGTAAAACAAAATGCCCGTGAAAAATATGGTTTGCCTCCAGTGAATATTGCTAGAAGTACTTTTCATGAAATCCTTATTCATGAAGTTGAAAAAAATGGCATAAAAATCCATTATAAAAAACGTTTGGAAAGGATTATTGAAAAAGAAGCTGGTGTTATTGCAATTTTCAAGGATGGAACTGAAACAAGCGGAACCTTTCTTATTGGTGCAGATGGCGTGCACTCAAAAACGAGAGAATATGTCGTTGGAAACAGTCCAAAACCGGTTTATACAGGGTTACTAAATGTTGGTGGATTTGCACCGGCATCCTCAATAGATGAACAACGAATACACAATGAATATCCTACTTATTTTACATTTGGAAATAAGGGGTTCTTTGGTTACACAATGTGTAATAAGAACAATGGAGAGGAAGTGATGTGGTGGAGTAATATTCCTGAAGAGAAGGAAATGCCTAGAGAACAGCTTAGATTATTAAAAACTGAAGAAATAAGACAAGAGTTGCTTTTCCTCCATAAAAATTGGCATCCACCAATTGAGCATATCATTCAACAATCCTCATCTATATTTATAAGCAATATTTATGATATCGACAGTCTTCCGAATTGGTCTAGAAAAAGGGTTGTTCTCATTGGCGATGCTGCCCATGCCATGAGCCCGCATGCTGGACAGGGAGCATCGGTTGCGTTAGAGGATAGTATGTATGTAGCAAAACTTATTAAGGATTTAAACTTACCAATTGAAGGCATTTTCAAACATTTTGAAGCTGAGAGAAAGGAACGTGCTGAAAAAATTATGAAAACAGCAAGAAGAAATGGAAGTGGAAAAAAAGGGGTTAGTCCTATTTCCAGTTGGTTCAGGGACAAAATCTTATCGATCCTTCTTCCAGTTTTTGCAGGTAAAGGTCAGGATTGGATTTATAATTATGAAATTAAGTGGGATGAAAATAGCAATTGAGGTTAATGTAAACAGGTATAATTACAAAAAGAGGATGGTGTGATATCAAAATTTAAGAAGTTCCTTTCGTAGAAGTATCGTTTCTTATGATCTAAATAAAAGTAGTTATACACTATGTATAACACAGAGCTTGGAGGAGAAATTATGCAAATAATCGAGCTGCCAATCGAATACGAATTGAATGGGCAAATTGACATTATATATCCTAGTTTAGTTATAGTGAATGATGAGCTTACTTTAGTAGATACAGGTTATAAAAATCTTTTACCGTTGATTAAAAATGAAATGTTAAAAAAAGGTTATAACATGAAGCAATTAAAAAATATATTAATCACACATTACGATCATGATCATGTTGGTTCATTATATGATTTTAAATGGAATTATCCATGGGTAAAGATTATAGCTAGTGACATTGAATCCAAATATATCAGTGGTAAAATGAAGTCGGAGAGATTAATTCAAGCTGAAAGCATGCTTGAAAAAATGTCTACAGAAGAAAGCGAATTTGGAAAGTGGTTTATTCAGGAATTAAAGAGTTTAAAGCCTGTTTCGGTTGATAAAAAGGTACATGACGGTGATACCATTTTAAATGGGAAATGTAGAGTCATTGCAACACCAGGTCACACTTCAGGACATATTTCACTATATTTTCCAGAGCTAGATACTGTAATTACAGGAGATGCAGCTGTTCAAGAGAATAATGAATTAGTTATAGCTAACCCACAATTTTGTTTAGATCTTGAAAATGCCGAACAGTCTTTGATGAAAATCAAAAATCTTAAAGCTAAGTATTACTATTGTTATCACGGTGGAAAACATATTTCTAAAGAAGAATAATGGGTATTTAATTATAATCCTATAGATTTAGAAGATAAAAATAATTAGAACTTAGAAAACAACAAAAAAACGAGCATTTTTCGCTCGTTTTTTCATTCAGGTAATAAATATCAGTATAATTTATAAAATATTCAAAGAAAAATAACCATGAATATAAGAAATAAATCTGTTGTCAACAAAACATGACAAGATTTGTTACGTTTAATTGGTTGATCTAGGATTCGAACATAATTTAATCTATTTAAGATAAGATATGAACATTGAATTGGTTGTTTTAAGACGAATATTTTTGAAAAAGTTATAGAGAGGGTATGATCAATTGTTGAAGAAGAAGAAAAAAATGGTTTTTATAGGCATTTTGGGATTCATCATATTTTTAGTAGGAAGTTACTTTTATAACAATATGACATATATTGAAAAACCTCTTAAAAAATTGGATAAAGCTGGATTTGTCGAAAAACAAGTGAAGCTCAAAGATGGTACGATTTTGAATTATGGAGAAGGTCCAAATAATGGGAAAACGCCCCTTCTCTTAATTCACGGTCAAGGTATGACATGGGAGGATTATGCAAAAGTATTGCCTGAGCTTGCTGAACACTATCATGTATATGCTGTAGACTGTCATGGACATGGTGAATCTGATTGGAATGCTGAGAAATATACAGCGAAAGCAATGGCAGAAGATTTTATTGAATTTATTGATGTGGTAATTGGAGAAAAGACCGTCGTTTCGGGTCATTCGTCAGGTGGAATGATTGCAGCGTGGATGGCGGCAAATTCACCAGACAAAATATTAGGGACTGTTATAGAGGATTCTCCTTTCTTTGCGACTGAACCAGGTAGACGTGAAAAAACATATGCATGGGTATACGGTTTCCAACTATACGAAGATTTTAAAAATCAGACAGATGAAAAAGATTATTTGAAGTATAGTTTAGAAAGAAGTTATTGGAGAAACGTTTTTGGGGATTTTCTTTGGAATAAATTTACGAAAGATGCTGTCGCATATCATAAAAAACATCCTAATGAACCCGTGCATTTAAAGTACTTGCCACCACAAATAAACAGAATATTTGAATCGGTTACTTATCCATATGATCGCAGGTTTGGAGAGACATTTTATGACAATACTTGGTTTGAAGATTATGATCAGAAAGAGGTGTTATCCAACATCAAAACACCAACTGTCTTTATTAAGGCTGCCACCAATTATGACGGGGATTTATTAGTTGCAGCATTGTCCGATGAAGATGCGGACCGTGTTGTTCGTTTATTGCAAAATGGCAAGAGAATTGATGTAGATACTCCAGGACACGATATCCATTACGATCAACCTGAAGAATTTATTAACATCATGGTCGATTTTTTAAGTGAAGTTCAATAAAATATGTTGACAAATGAAAAATATTTAGTAATTGATTGAAAGGGTATTTTCATCTTACCTCTAATCTCGGAATCAAGAGATTAGAGGTTTTTATGTTAAATATTAAAGAAATGATATTCGCTTGTCTGCTAATGAAGAACAATGAAGATAATCATGTAAAAACATATTAAATTTCTTTTGAAAAAGGCTTAAAATATAAAGAGTAGTTCTGACTATCGGACTGTTTTAGATGAATTTTAAAAAAGTAAAGTGTTAAAATTTGTTCAATCATTTATTGTTGACCTTTATGAAATTATATGATTAATAATAAATAGGAAGGTATAAAAATTAGATTGGAGAATAGTTATGGATTTGTTTACTGTCAAAAAATCACTAAATAATAATGTTATCATAGCCGAAGATCATGACCATAAGGAAGTTGTACTAATTGGTAAAGGAATTGGTTTTAATAGAAAAAAGGGCGAGCAACTAGATGAGCGGTTCGTCGAAAAAATATTTATACTAAAGGATAAAGATAAACAAGAGCAATATAAAAGTTTATTGCTTCAAATGGATAATGAAATTTTTGATGCAATAATTGATGCGATGGAATATATCAAAAAACACACAACCGCCAGATTAAATGAGCATATTCATGTTGCATTGACCGACCATTTAATGTTCTCCATATACAGGACGATGAAAGGGGTTTCAATCCACAATCCTTTTCTTGTTGAAACTAAAAACTTGTATCCTCAAGAATTTAACATTGCATCTAAAGTGGTCAAAATTGTGAATGAGGCTGTAAATATCCATTTGCCTGAAGATGAGATAGGATTTATTGCATTACACATCCATAGTGCCATAAAAAATAAAAAAATAGGAGAAGTAAATAAGCATTCAAATTTAATAAAGCAATTAGTCGATGTAATTGAGGATGCATTTAATGCGAAAATTGATAAAAAGTCAATTGACTATATTCGACTTATCAGGCACTTACGCTTCGCTATTGAAAGGACCCATGAAGGAGATGAATTAGGGGAATCTACTAAAATAAATTTAACATTGCAAAATGAATACCCTTTCTGCTATAATCTTTCTTGGAAGTTAATAAAAATAATGCAAAACACTTTAAAGAAACCGGTGGGAAATGCAGAAGCTGTATATTTGACTATGCATTTGCAAAGAATTTATAGTAAATTAGGTAGTCAAAATTAAATATTTTAAACACGTGTTACTGATTTATTCAGGCATGAGTTTTAGACATGTTTGTCGAATAGTAGGTTAGACTACTAATGTACAAACATTGTCTTTACTCATGCCTATTTATTTATTGTAAAAATCACTAAAGGAGTGAAAAAAATGTTTAAGAAAATCTTTGGCTCTTTGCAAAAAGTCGGTAAAGCTCTTATGCTTCCTGTAGCACTTTTGCCTGCCGCAGGTTTATTATTGGGAATTGGTAATGCAATAGGTCAAGAAAACATGATCGATGTACTTCCATTTTTACAGGCTGACTGGATTCAACTTATAGGCGATGTTATGGAAGAGGCAGGCGGTATCATTTTCTCAAACCTAGCCTTGTTGTTTGCTGCAGGAGTTGCTATTGGTTTAGCTGGTGACGGTGCAGCGGCATTAGCGGCAATTGTAGGTTATTTAGTAATGAACCAAGTGATGGGTTCATGGCTTGGTTTGACAGCTGATGATATTGGAACAGAACCCAGCTTTGCATCTGTTTTAGGAATACCAACACTGCAAACCGGAGTTTTTGGCGGTATTATTATAGGTTTAATTGCGGCATTTTGTTATAATAAATATCATGATATTAAAATGCCTTCATATCTTGGTTTCTTTGCAGGAAAACGATTTGTTCCGATCGTTACGGCAGCGTTTTCATTTGTTGTCGGCTTGATTCTACTCGTTGTATGGCCACCGGTTCAAAATGCATTAAATTCAGCTTCCATGTGGTTAATTGAAGAAGGTACGTATTTAGCTGTATTTATGTTTGGATTTATTAAAAGATTACTGATCCCGTTTGGTTTGCATCATATTTACCATGCACCATTCTGGTATGAATTTGGTTCTTACACAACAGCAGCTGGAGAAGTTGTTCGTGGTGATATGACAATCTTTTTTGCTCAGCTACGAGATGGAGTTGAGTTAACAGCAGGTCATTTTATGGCTGGGGAATTTCCGGTTATGTTATTTGGTTTACCGGCAGCAGCCTTAGCTATGTATCATGTTGCTAAACCAGAAAAGAAAAAACTTGTTGCAGGTATCTTTGCTGGTGGAGCGTTAACTTCTGCTTTAACTGGTATTACAGAACCACTTGAATTTACTTTCTTGTTCTTATCGCCAGTACTATTCCTTATTCATGCTGTGTTAGACGGATTATCTTTTGTAATCTTGACATGGTTAGATATTCATATTGGATATACATTCTCAGGTGGTTTCATAGACTTCTTCCTATTTGGAATTTTACCAGGTAAAGAACCGTGGTGGCTCGTGATCCTTGTAGGTCTTGTATTTGCAGTTCTATACTACTTCATCTTCCGTTTCTTCATGGTCGTGAAGATACAGAAGAAAATGGAAATGAAGAAAAAGTATCTGTTGGTGATGATCTTCCTTATAACATTCTGGAAGCAATGGGTGGAAAAGAAAATATTGCTCACTTAGATGCATGTATCACTCGATTACGTGTTCAAGTAAATGACATTCATAATGTTGATAAAGAAGAATTGAAAAAATTAGGTGCAGCTGGTGTACTTGAAGTAGGAAATAATATTCAAGCTATTTTAAGCTCACAACCAAATGAAAAACCTGAAACTTTACAAAGTGAAGTTAATAACAATGAAAAATATATTTCTCCAATTAAGGGAAAACTTATTCCAATAAGTGAAGTTCCAGATCAAGTATTTTCTCAAAAAATGATGGGTGATGGTTTTGCTATTGAACCAGAAGATGGACTTGTAGTTGCGCCTGCAGATGGTAAAATTATAAATGTGTTTCCAACGAAACATGCCATTGGATTCCAGACTGTAGGCGGACGAGAAATCTTGATTCACTTTGGTATTGATACTGTTAATTTAAAAGGGGAAGGTTTTGAAACGCTTGTAAATGAAGGCGAAGAAGTTAAAGCTGGACAACCGTTACTTCGTGCAGATATTAACTTTATTAAAGAACATGTACCGTCCATTATTACACCTGTTGTTTTCACAAATTTAAGTGAAGGCGAAAATATTGTTCTTGAAAAATCAGGTCCTGTTCAATTAAAAGAAGAAGATATCATTTCAATTAAGTAGTCAGCTCAGCGGGTTTCGATTGGAAACCTGCTGAATTAAAATTATAAATACTTATTATAAGAATGAAGGAGTGTTTTTATTATGTTAGATAAAACATATACAGTTATTGCAGAAAGTGGAATTCATGCAAGACCAGCAACTTTACTAGTTCAAGAAGCAAGCAAATTTAAATCCAATATTGAATTAGAATATAATGGAAAATCCGTTAACTTAAAATCCATTATGGGAGTCATGGCTCTTGGTATTGGTAAGGATGCGGAAATTAAAATTAAAGCAGACGGCAGTGATGAAAATGATGCGATTCAAGCTTTAGATGAATTATTGAAAAATCAAGGCTTAGCTGAATAATAATCGAAACCAAATATATTTTCTAATTTGAATGAAAGATAAAAAAACAACCCAGGCAAGTAGTTTTTTACTTGTTAGGGTTGTTTTTTAATGTAGAAAAAGTTTACAACTTATTTTTTCTCATATTGTATTTGTTTTGGGATAATAATAAGGGTTAGTTTTACCTGAAGTATCCCAATTTTTATTATTTTCTTCTACTATACATATAGCTTTAATAAATTACTTTTTGTACATGGAAAAAATATAATAGATGTGATCATCTAAAAGCAAACTTAGATTCATGAGTGAAACATTGGAAAGCTGTTTATCGGATGAATTCTATTTATTAAGCTTTTTCAATCAAGTAAAGAAGTTTAAAAATGCTGTAATAATAATGGCGTTAAAGAAGTCTGAGAATGTCCCGCCGATTGGAATTGCGATATATGATGCTGGAGAAGGACCGTATTTTCTTGTGATTGCTTGCATATTTGCCATTGCATTAGAAGTTGAACCCATAGCGTAACCAATAAAGCCTGCAGTCTGAACGGCTGAATGATAATTTTTTCCCAATATATTAAAAAGAATAAAATAACTAAATAGAAACATAAAGATAACTTGGACAATAAGAATAACAATAATTGGTATTGCTAAATCGGCTAACACCCAAAGTTCTAGTCCCATCATCGCCATTGCAAGGAATAAAGATAAAGAAACTTCACCGATTGTATTTATTTCAAAGTCTGGATATTTTTGCCCTGTTGCTTCGACGATATTTCGTAACACAGCTCCCATGACAAGTGCCCCCATGTAGCCTGGGAATGTAATTCCGGTAGCTGCTAAAAGTTTTGAAACGATAACACCTGTTCCTAAAGCAAGCGCGAGCAACATTCCTGCACTAACGAAACGTGTACTATTTGTTTCAAATTTATCTTCTTCTATTGATACTTTCTCATCTTCACTCGTAGCAGCGACTTCTTGCATTGCAATTTGACTATTTTGTTCAAGATGACTAATCCGCTTGCGCATCGTTGGTCCACCCATCATACTACCTGCAATGAGTCCAAACGTAGCAGCAGCAAGACTAACGGCAGTTGCACCTTCAACACCATAAACTGGACTTTCCATAGTTGCACCGAAAGCAGCGGCTGTGCCAGGACCACCCATTAATGCAATCGAACCAACTCCGACACCTAGTCTGGGGTCAATACCAAATAACGAAGCAATGCTTGACCCAATGACATTTTGAATAGTTAAGACGACCACTGATACAAATAAGATTAAAGCAATAAGTTTTCCGCCTCGACGAATTAATGGCAGACTGGCAGAAAAACCAACGGTTGTAAAAAATACTGTCATCAATATAGACTGCAATGTATCGTCAAGTGAGATGGTCATTGTCCCACTAGCGGTAAAAATAGTGTTAAGTATTGCAAATATGAGACCTCCGACCAATGGTGCAGGAATATAATATTTCGATAAAAAGGAGCTTTTTTTAATTATTAAATTACCTAACCAAAATACAACAGCTGCTAAACCAACAGTTTGATACATATCAAGGTGTAATTCAAACATAACTTCCCTCCAATTTCCGTAGTTCTTTTTAAAAAATTAATCATTAAAGGCAAGTAAATGAGTTATTTTAAGATAACAATGAATTCCCGGATTTTTTTGTATTTTCTATCATTTCATTTTTATAGAGTAGTTTAGTATAAGATATTCTATAATTTAATAAGGGGGAGTTGACAATATCTAGAGGTTTGTGTGAATTGGACATAATATTAGTATAATGTATTTATTATTTTAAAAAAAGAGGATGCCAAAAAGTGGCTGATTTTCACTTTTTGGAAGCGGCGTAATAAAATATAATATTAATGTTGTTAAGTAAACTATTATATATTTTTTAGGATTAATAGTTATTAATGCCCTTTAAAAATGATATTTTGTTCCATTTCCTTGGACTTGTGTATCTACTCATTACTTTAATCATAATAAAATTAAAATAATAATAGTACTATGGTAAATAACAGTTATAAATTCCATGTATTAAAGATACCAAATTACTCAACGTTTTTTATTGGGACTTTTAATTTTAGCAGTTTGGGAATAAGCATATTTGTTTGTTACTTGCCAACAATGATATATATCATTTCTCTAAATTTTTAATATTCATTTTTTAATTACTTTCCTTTCGATAACGGTATATGAACTTCCGTCACTTTCTCGAGATAAATAACCGAAATCAACTAAATATCTTCTAAGGATTGCATAGTCTGAATAGAATTCTCTTAAAATATTATTTATCTCCTTCTCAGTGTAGATAATCTCCTTATCAAAAAAGGTAATTAAATAGTCAAATAATAAGACTTT
>SMEZ01000367.1_pt1 | contig 9391 bp, 8 predicted proteins | sample 2456351 | NCBI WGS metagenome assembly SMEZ01 (sample SAMN10132605, study PRJNA489261) | soil metagenome | isolation source: day120 antibiotic-loamy sand soil ammended with composted manure from dairy... | place: USA | collected 2015-04-01 | reverse complement strand
TGGAGAGCACACGGCCTGTGCGATTATCGCCTATAGGGCCGAAGGACCACCTCCACGTGCGTGGAGAGCACCCTTCGCGACCTGCGGTTTTAGAAGGGCGGTTGTTCGTTTTGGTTCCCTTGCCCCAGCGGGTTCAGGTCACGGAAGGCGATGAGTTGCAGGCCGTCGAAGTCCATGACTCGGCGGCGTCGTTCGCCTGCGGTCTTGATGACGTAGCGTTGCTCGTTGTCGGTGGGGTGAACGCACACCGCGGCCCCCTCTCCGACGGCCGCGCTGACCTGCTCCCACAGAGAGTCACGCACCCGAGCGGATATCGACCCGACGTAGAGGCCTGGAGCCGGCTCGGTCAACCAGCGGCTCAATGAACCGCGCACATAATCCGGCACAGCGGTCGTGGAGATCACGACAAGATTGGGCATCAGGCTCAATCCTCCCAGTCCCAGCCATGGTTGACCCCGGCTTCGACCGCACCGAGATCAGGGTCCCACAAATGCACGAGCTCGACTTCCTCCGGCTCTCCCGTCTCGTCGTGATCCTGGGCGATGGAAGGGTCGAGGAGTCGCTGGACGTCTCGCACGATCCTGGGCATCAGCCGGTACAGATGGAAATCCTGCCGCATCCGTATGCGGACTTCACGGTCCGGCTGAGCGCTCTTATGGAGCGCGAAAGCCAGCGGGATGGTGTGCTTGGCCTTGTACAAGTCGGCGACATCGTAGACGAATGAGTGCTGTTTTCCACTGTGGATGAACCCCAGAGCCGGCGAGCACCCCAGTGCGAGCAAAGCACTGTGCACGGCCCCGTACAAAGCTGTGTTCGCCGCCGAGAGCGCTTGATTGACAGGGTTTTGCTCACCCCAGTTCGCCGGGTCATAGTTGCGTTTGAAACCCCGCAGCCCATGGCGGTCCGCCAACGAGCGGTAGAGCGCTTTCATTCGCTGGCCCTCAAGACCCCGCAAGGTGTTCAGGCTGGTTCCGGCCGGGACTTCGGCACCGAACCGCATGGAATACATGCGAGCGGCCACAGCCAACCGGGTGGAGTCATCCGCCCAGGCCCGCACCTGACGCTCCAACCATTCGGTCGTCAGGTTGGGCGCAAGGCTGCCGGAATACATCCGTACGCCACCGGATCCGGTCCACAACACCGTCGTGTTGTGGCGCGCGCACGTCGCCATGGCGGGTTGGGTGACCGAGGTCCCGGTACCGAACAGGATGCAGGAGATCGCCGCCACGGGAAGATAGACCCGACTGGTCCCACCGTCCGGCTGTTCGACATACGCGCACACCCCCGTGTCGTCCTGAACGACCCGCACGTTCTCCAAGTACAGAAACGACAGCGAGTCGGCCACACGCGGCAACATCGCCACGGTGGGAGCGGTGAGTAAGCGCCGCGGATGATCGTCACCACGTGTCACAGGCGCTCACCCACCGGACGTCGGCACCGGCGCGATGCTGAGCAGTCCGCAGCCGTAGGTTCGGGCACGGCCGATACCTTCGACAACCGCGGAGCGAACCTTCTCCGGGTCGGCCACCACCGCGACCCCCTCGAATCTCGTCACCCCGTGACTGGTGGCGCGACAACGTCCCCGACGATCCCGGTTGCGGGAGCCCAGGATGTCCGGCATGGCCGAAGCAGTGGCGGAAAGCAGCTCAAGACCTGATTCGGCCGCACGCCGATGCCACCATTCCGCCGCATCCGCCCCATGCAAAACAGCGAGTCGGCCCTTCTTGTCCCCCGCGCTGTTACCGAGCCGTTTGGTGGGGTTGGCGTCGATGCGATACCGAACCCGTGTTCCGGAGTGCATCGAGCTCACCAGGGACTCGATGTTTCGGCATTCCGGGGTGCCGTGCGCGAAGTCCGGAGCAAGATTGTCCACCCGTGGTGCGCAGGAGAGTTGGGCGAGGACCTGCAACCCCCGCTGGGTGTGCTCGGCACGGAAAAGGACATTGGCTTCTTTACGGGCCTGGTTCCCGAGAGCATCGGGTGCCAACCGCATGATGTCCCGGTGGAGAGCACCTCCGTCGAGGGTTCCGCGTGACCACACCCGATGGCATCGGGGGTTCACCAGAATCCGTACTAGCCAGAGTGACACGCCACTCCCTTCCCGTTCAGGTATTTCCGCAACTGCTCCGGGTACTCCCGCAACGTCGAGACTCCCAGCTCCGCCGGTAGCGTCAGTGTGCTCCGCCACACGGGACGTGGTGAATAGGCGCGGTCCACCGACGTGAACGCGACGGGCACATCGTGGATTTCGCTGCGGACACCGTCTCGGCGTTCGACCGGGAAGATGAAGTCGACCGGGACTGTCTCCTCGTCTTTTCCCACCCGGCGGGCCAGTGGCACCCGCGTGCACAACTCCGCCACCGGGTCCTCCACCGGGACATCGAGTAACAAGGGCTGATCGGGAGGGCAGGATCGCCGCCCCAGATACGGCTGCCAGTGCGGATACCGCAAGGCATGCCGGACTTGATCCAACACCTCCGACGGACCCTGCACCGCCACCACGAAAACCGCATCGGCGAGATACTCCCGCCAAGTCTGCACGGTGCCCTTCCCCGCCGGCCTTCCCTTGCCGTCCGCGGTCGGCACTTTCATGCTCGGCGGCAACGCGCCACCAGCGGTCTGGTAGTCGATGATGCGGGTGCCGGGTCGGTCCACCCGGATGGTGAACGTCAAGGCCGCCAGATCCTCCAGCGATTCGCCTCGCCGACGTCCCATGACGCACGCCAGAAGTCCCAACAAACCGGAGTGAGTCGGAAACCCGGCTGTGTCACGCACGTCGAACGTGCTGCGTTCGCCCCACGACTGCAGGGGACCGGCCAACCGCAACAGCAGACCGCTCATGACCGCCCACCGGGCAGTGCCACACCCACCGCGTCGTCGATCAACTTCTCGAACGAACGCGCATTGACGCCGAGATGGCCCCACCCTTCCGCGTTCTTCGGCATCGCGCCCGGTGTGGTGGTATGAGCGGAGAACAGCACGTGTGACTCGCCGAGCAACTCAGCGATCGCCCCGGCATGGGAGTCCAGTCGGTGCGCTGACTTCCTCACGAATCCGTCACCGCCGCCCACGGGAGCTTCGAACGCGTTCGCCAGCGACACCGGTCGATCATCACGTACCGTGACGTGGACGAGGTCCGGCAGGGTGACAGCGGCCGTCGCGTTCTGCTTGCCGGAGGGCACCGTGGTGATGAAACCGTCCAAGAACGTCTTCACCAGGACACGAGCCAGGTCCGTGTCCTGGTCGAGGTTACGGAGCAAATCCGTCAGATTGACGTTGGCGTAGCGGTAGAAGGTCCCGGCGCTGAACAAAGCGGTGTCCATATAACCGCTTCCCGGGAGGTCGAGTTTTTGTTCGATGTCGTCCACGGCGGTGAAGAAGTCGTACTCCACCGCGGTGCCGTGGGTGGTGAAGGCATGCGCCACCTGCACCGCACCGTCGACGTTGGCGCCGGGTAGTTCGGCCACCATCCGCCCGAACAGGTTGATGGTGGCACTTCGGCGACTGAGGATCTCGTTGATCCTCTCCGACGGCAGTTTCGGCTTCATGCCGGTGAGCTTTTTCGCTTTCTTGGCTTCCGCGAGGATCACCTCACGGTGTTCGTCGGCCAGGGCCGCCAGCTCATCGATTCCGCTTTCCGGCAACAACAGCAGAACGTTGGTGGTCAGGACGACCTCGTCACTTTCGTCCTTCTCCTGTTTCAGGCTGATCTTCTTCCCCGCGGACAGAGCGATCTGAACCCCGGCCGCTTCGGCCTCGGACTTCTCCCAGCCTTGCTTGATCAGACGTTCCGCGACACCGACCACGACGCGACGAGTGCGAACGGTCTCGCCACCCACGGCCTCCTCCACGTGCTGGCGGACGACGCGCTTCCAGCTCTGGCTCGACACCCTCGTTCGTTCCACGCCACCGAACTCCACCGTCTTGGGTGAGCCCGTGTCGTCGCGGTTCACGTTGGAAAAGGGGAGGGTCTGGATGACGTGGATGTCAATGTACTTCGGCGTGCTCATTCTTCTCCTCACCGGTCGTGTCGTCGGGTTCGTCGTTGAGCTGGCGGTAGTAGTCGCGAAGCCAGGTGGCCGCGATACGACGCTGTGAGTACCGGTCCCACCGTGCTAGGTCCTCGATCAACCTTGCCCAGTCGACCTCCACCAGCCCGCTGCGCAGCAAGGCGACGAGTCGGGGCAATTGGCGATGCACGCCGGCGTTGTTGGCGCGACACAAGGCGTGCAGGCGGGCTTCCATGGTGCCCGAGCGAGACAGTCTCTTCCGTACCGCTTCAGCACAACTGGCGCCCAAGGATCCGGGTCTCGACGTGGTCGACGCGCTGCCGGAACCCCCTGACACGAGATCCGCCTGCTCGGCCCGTGCGGTGTCCTTCGTCGCCGCGGGTGTGGGGTTGGCTTGCCCGGCAGCGATGTCCTGTTCCCTCGGACGCAGCGGTTGGGCGCACATCATCGCCGCCACGGTCAAAAACGCTCGTTCGACGGCGGGCTTCGACGACTCGGGAAGGAAGGCTGATACTTCGCCGAGCGCCACGAAGGTACGCGCCTCCCCCGGCTCCTTGCCCAAAGCCGCCCGCACGGCCGCTCGCCGCGCCGGGGTCGTCAACACATCGCGACGCACATGCTGCACCCACCGCTTCGCATGCCGTCGGATCTCGTCTTTCTCCGACCGCGAGGCGTTTCCCCCATCGTCAGCCATCGTCTTCTCCGTTCGCCTTAGCTTCCGAACGCCATCCCCGCCACAGACCACGGCGATGTTCTTCCACCGCCTTCACCTGCTTCGGTTGGCGCATGAGGTCGGCGGTGGTGTCGTCGTATGTCCGCAAAGCGACCTCGATCATTCGGTTCCGCACCGGGACAGAGGTCTCGTCGGCATGCACCGCTTCCCAGAAGCACCGTTCCGCTGATTGCCAGTACGTCGTCATCGCCTTGTGCAGCCACGGAACACCACGATCACGCGCCTTGCCGTTGGCCGTCTTACTGAGCTGCTGCCACAGTCCGGAGAGCGCTTCCTGCAGCCGCCGCGCGGTCTGCTCCGCGGCCTCTCGGGCCTCTCGAAGCTGCGCCCAGTACTGACGCTCCTTTGCCTGTGAGCGGTCCTGGTCGAATCCTAGCGCTCGGATCGCTGTGAACACTCCCTCGTCGACTGTCAGTTCGTCCATGTGCGCGAGCACCTCCGGTCGCCGGTGTTGTTCTGTCCTCCCCAGCAAGGCGTCCAAGTCCCGCCACACCGCCCGAGTGGCCGAGGCCGATTCCGGAATCGGAGCACCACCGTTCGTGGGAACACGGTGCATCACATACGGGTCTTCGGCCGGTGCGTGTTCTTCGCGCCAGGCCCACGTGATTCGGGCATCGACCACCGCGTCACCGGATTCGGAAGGAGTGAGAAGCACCGCGTGCCGAAAGCGACCGGTCAACTTTCGCGCCAACCCTTGTGCCGGTGGGGGAACGCTCAACGGGTCGTGGGGTTCCTCTTCCCATGGGGCGGCATCGTGCTCATGCCAGGGAACATAAGGAAGTCCCAGCACCAGCGTGTGGAAGAGGCTTTTGCCCACGGGATGGTAGGAGACCGTGCCCCGTAGCGGGCCCGACTTGGTGTCTCCCGCCCTTGTCTTTCCCACCTGACGTGCGGTGCAGCGGCCGGGCGGACCGTAATACAGCCATGTCAGCAGTGACCACACCGCCTCTGCGGCCGGGACCGGAGAGGGATCGGCGTCGACCGTGTGGCTGTGCCACACGAAAGCTTGTCCCGCGGCACGGTTGAGGACAAGTTTGTTCACACCGGAACTGACCTGGTCACCTTGGGGGTTCCGACACTGTTCGAGCAGACGTGCATCCTGCAGAAAGGGGTGCGCCGTCGCGGTGTGGAAGAGTTCGAAACGCCCTGAGAACTCGTCGAAGTACCGGCGGATCGCCGTTTCGTCGAACCGTCCCGCGTGCAGAAGGTCCTCGCGTGCCTGCTCCCAGTCCTCGAAGGAGTCCATGCGGTCCAAGCCCGTGATCCGTCCGGTCAGTACCACCAGGATGCGAAGGAAGCCCGACAGTGCCGGGGGTGGTGATATCTCCACATCCTCGATCCGATGGGCGTGCAGCAACAGATCGACCAAACCCAGCGACGCTTCCGGACTGAATGTCTCCGGCCGCTGCCCTGCACGCCATCTCACCGGGCAGAACCCGCGCTCGGCGAGATCGAAACTAGTGGCCATACGTTGAACCTTCACTCCACAATGTACTTCTCCTCCCCTTCCACAGACCTCGACGAATGACCTGTGCGTCGTCTCAGTTCTCGAAGGGATTCAGAAGCCGACCTTGAAAGGAGATTCCGGGAACCCTGCGGGTGACTTCAGTGGACCAGACAAGCCAAGATCATCCCCCAGTTGAATGTGATCTTCGATGAATTCTATCGACGGCGAGTAAGCCGAGAACGTCGTCCAGCAGGAGTTTTCGACCCCCTACGGAGGCGGGGTGGACGGTCCCGTCCTCGTCGATGTGGTGTGGCAACACGACGAGATCGCGCAGCACAGTGATCTCCCGCCACGGCTCGGGGAGCTGATGTCGTTCGTCTTTTCCTCGCACCACGGAACCGGGCACCGGGACGGTGTGCTTCATGATGCTCTTGAGTTCGTCCTTGCTCAGCTTGCCCTCCCGCGGGACGGGAAGAGGTTCTCCGTGCGCGCCACCCAGGCGAAGGGCTCCGTCATGGGTCCGGAACACCGGCAGCGCTCGATGCGAGTCGGCGTTGAAGCGCGTGGTGACCTGTTCTTCCTCCAACGACCCTTTCGACAGGTCGGTGAGGTTCGTCAGCGCTTTCGGAACCGGGATGCTCGCGGAGTCCGCGGTCCCGGTCTCGACCAAGGACTCCGCCGAGCGACGGATTTCCTCCTCGGTGAACCCACTGACCGAGGGATCATCGAGGTCGGGAAACTGGCCGGGATTGCCTCGATCCACCAGCTCTTGCACATCGTCGGGAATGCGGACTCCCCGTGCGGCACGTTCGGCCAAGAGCCGGTGCGCGCGAATCAAGCTGATCGGTGGGTAGATGAACTTCCACGACCTGGGCAGCCGATGCAGGTCACCGTCAGGTGCCGTCAACACGATGAAACGACGCTGCCCGCCGCGGGACACATCCGCCCACGCCGGACGGTGTGGATCCCAGCCCGAGTGCCGTTGCAGGCGTCCAGCCCGTTGGAGCAACAGCTCAATCGGTGCCAGATCACTGACGACCAGGTCGAAATCCAGATCCAGGCTCTGTTCCACGACCTGGGTCGCGACGACCACCGCCTTCGCGGGACGGTTCCCGACGTGGGAAGCACCACCGTCTCCGCGTTGCGGTTTACCGAAAGCGCGCATCAGCTCCGCGGTCAACGTTTCGCGTCGGTGCATCGGATAGCGGGCGTGGAGCAGGCGCAGGTCCACGTCCGTTTCGCCCAACCAGTCACGGAGGGCCCGGTAGGTTTGCTGGGCCTCGGCAACCGTGGTGCACAGCACCAACGCACATCCACCGCCTTCGTCCACGACGATCGGTGCGAGCACTTCACGCAGCACCGGGAGCCGGTCCGGCCCGGATTCCCGTGCCACAGCCACAGGGCGAAGCTGAACGGAGAGGGTGCGGCGGTGGGATCGGGGGAAGTCCACCGGTCGGGTCTTGATCCCGCTTTCCCGTTCGATGTAGGTCCAACCCGGGTAAGGAACAGGCACGTCGGGCGGGGTACCGGTGTTCTGTCCCCGATACGCCGCCGCGAGCTCCGCGGCGATGTTGCGTGGCAGCGTGGCGGACAGCAGCACCACGGGTACGTTCCACTCACCCAACCAGCCCAGCAAGGTGCACAGCAACCGACGCATGTAGGGCGAAAAGGCGTGGACTTCGTCGATCACCACGGTTTTGCCGAGCAGCGAGAACAACCGGAGCGCGTTGTGGCGAACCGGCAGAACGGCGAGTAAGGCTTGGTCGATCGTGCCCACACCGACAGGCGCCAGCATCGCGCGTTTCAGACCCTGCAACCACTCCAGCCCGTGAACTTGGGTCTCGTCATCACTGCTGAGCCCCTCCTCGGCGTGGATCTGCTCAAGGGTCTCCCGTAGCGGTTTGAGCCACGCCATGCCGTGCAACAGTGACTGCGCGACACCGGTCTCCGCCCGGCGGACCACGTAGCGGGCGATCCGGTTGAACATCTCATCCGACGTCGCCATGGTGGGCAGTGCGAAGAACATGCCCGAGGTACCGGCGGCGTCGCTCAACAGACGCGCAGCGTGCAAGGCGGCCTCGGTTTTACCGAATCCCGTGGGGGCCGCGATCATCAACAGGCCCGGGTTCCCCAGCAGTCCGGGAAGCTCCGCTGCGATACTGCTTTGCAGCTCGTTCGGCTCATCGAAGCCGAACTCTTCCTCGAAGGTCCCATCGCGAAGACGCAGCCGGGACAGTCCTGCCTGCCTGACCACGGACTCCGTCGCTTCCCGTGATCCACTCAAGAACTCACTCAACGAGGGGAGATCACCTTGTTCCGGCAGGGAGGGAAGGCGGGAACGCACGTAATCGATCTGGCTCACAAGCCAGTCCGCGAGGATCACAACACCCGTTGCGACAGCGGCGGCGTGGCGGCTCAACCGCTGGGACAAGGTGGGCGGTTCCAACAACGCCCGCCACGCTTGTAGATGTGCATGTCGTTGCAGGTCCCACGAGGAGTCACCCAAGCCGAGGTGGACGAACATGCCGGGGCGGAAATCAGCGGAATCGCGACGGCGGAAAACCCCGTGATGGCCCCCCAACATCTGCGCGATGAGATACGCGTTCCGGCTATTCGTCGTGTGCTCGACGGCCGTCAAAGCACTCGGAAGCCATATGTGGGAAGCCTCCTCATGCTTGCACCGCCGTCCTGTCGAATCCGGCAGATATCCTTCCGGGACACCGACCTGCTCCTGGAATCCCGGGGTCAGTTTGCCGACGTCATGCGCAGCGGCCCAGAACTCCAGAACACGGCACGTCTGCTCCTCGGTCAAGCCCACGGCTTCGGCCAACCCCGCCCGAACACGCGCGGACAGGTATCGCTTCCACAACCAGCGCACCGCAGCAGCCGCATCGAGGCCATGGCATACCAGCGGGTACCGAGCCCCCTCCAGCCCCCGTTCCTTCCCCCAGAAACGAAGATCGACCAGCAACACATCCCCCAGAGCAAGCTCTACACTCAGACCTGCGCGAACACAGTACTGCTGCGTTCGCGTCGACACGGTAGCGATCCACACCGACAAAATTGAGCAGATGCACCCCACCCCTTCGACGACACGCGACAAAAACGTGCAAACGACGAACTAAAGTCGCAGGTCACGAAGGGTGCTCTCCACGCACGTGGAGGTGGTCCGGCCACGGGCCTGCTCACGGTCGCGCCGCT
>SMEZ01000397.1_pt1 | contig 9564 bp, 9 predicted proteins | sample 2456351 | NCBI WGS metagenome assembly SMEZ01 (sample SAMN10132605, study PRJNA489261) | soil metagenome | isolation source: day120 antibiotic-loamy sand soil ammended with composted manure from dairy... | place: USA | collected 2015-04-01 | reverse complement strand
ATACTAAAACTATTCATCAAGATGTTCTAAATAAATGGAAAGACTACTTCCTTGTAACAAAACTGTATATAGGAAGTAGTCTTTTTTATGCATTAACGGTATAAATAATTTTTTACGCTCAAATGAGTCTATTACTTAGAGTAATATCTTTCAAATTGCTAAGATTTATCGTGTTCACGTGTAAAAACGCTTATTTTATTCTAAATTAATAGATTAATTAAACTGAATTTACTATAATAGAATTGTTGAAAACGCTTTTCTGGAAAAATAACAGGAGGGGGATTATTCATGGAATATCGTATCGAACGTGATACTATGGGTGAAGTTAAAGTTCCGGCAAACAAATATTGGGGTGCACAAACGCAGCGTAGTTTGCAAAATTTTGCGATTAGCACTGAAACAATGCCAGAAGAGTTAATTAAAGCATTTGCAATATTAAAAAGAAGCTGTGCGATTGTTAATAATAAGTTAGGTAAATTGCATGATGATAAAGCAAAGGCCATTGTAACGGTAGCTGATGAAATTATTGAAGGAAAACATAGTGGTGAGTTTCCATTAAAAATTTGGCAAACAGGAAGCGGTACACAATCCAACATGAACTTAAATGAAGTGATTGCTAACCGTGGAAATCAACTTTTAAAGGAATGGGGTTCTGACCAGAAATTACACCCAAACGATGATGTGAACATGGGTCAGAGTTCTAACGATACATTCCCAACCGCCATGCATGTAGCTACAACAAGCTATGTTGAAAATACTTTGCTACCAGAAGTTCTAAGATTTAAAGGAACATTAGAAAGAAAAGCTGAAGAATTTAAAGATATTGTTAAAATTGGTAGAACACACTTACAGGATGCAACACCACTAACACTTGGCCAAGAAATTAGTGGTTGGGTACATATGCTTGATCGTGATATTGAATTCATTAAAGAAAGTACAGATAAAATGAAAGCATTAGCTATTGGGGGTACAGCTGTAGGTACTGGAATCAACACTCACCCTGAGTTTGGCGCGATGGTATCCGAAGAAATTAAACAGCTTACAGGTATTGACTTCTATTCTTCAGAAAATAAATTCCATGCATTAACAAGCCACGACGAAGTAGTTTATGCTCATGGTGCATTGAAGGCATTAGCAGCAGATGTCATGAAGATTGCTAATGACGTTCGTTGGTTAGCGTCTGGCCCACGTAGTGGAATTGGTGAGATTACCATTCCTGAAAATGAGCCAGGATCTTCCATTATGCCAGGTAAGGTAAACCCTACACAAAGTGAAGCATTAACCATGATAGCTGTTCAAGTGATGGGTAATGATGCAACAATAGGATTTGCTGCGAGCCAAGGTAATTTTGAACTAAACGTCTTTAAACCAGTTATTCTTTATAACTTCTTGCAAAGCGCAAGATTACTTGCTGATGGAATTCGTTCCTTCAATGATAATTGTGCAGTTGGTATCGAACCAAATCGTGAAAAAATTGAAAAATTTTTAAAAGATTCTTTAATGCTTGTTACAGCATTAAATCCTCATATCGGTTATGAAAATGCTGCAAAAATTGCAAAGAAGGCTCATAAAGAAGGAACAACATTGAAAGAAGCTGCTCTTGAACTTGGCTTGTTAACAAGTGAAGAGTTCGATCAATATGTAAGACCGGAAGAAATGGTTCATCCGAATGCATAGTCTGTCATTTACGATGTTAGTCCTCTTATATGGTGTGAATCATGTGGGAGGGCTTTTTTTTGTGCGGAAAAACTTAAATTTGTTATTTTGATAATCGATTATATAGTTTCAAATTCAGGTTTTAATAATTTAAATGAGAATTCTATTCTTATATATGCTCGCGGACAAAAGAAGGAAGATTCAGAAGAGAATTGTCTTCGAGAGAAGGCTTTATGGACAAAAGTACTTCAGAAAATTTACCAAGTCGAATAAATGATGCTACTATTAGACAAAAAATTGAAGAGTGCATATGCTCCACATTCAATTCAGAGTTATGAAAGATGTGGATTCTTTTACAAGAGACTTATTTACAATTAATGAACTTGCTTTAACATTATTTCAAAATGTATCAACAGACATTGAATATGGATACATCACTGAATTATTGTGAACAGTTTTTTACTAAAATGAATCTCCGTCATATAGTTGGAAAAAATTAGTGTAAAGTTTAATGAAAAACAGACTTGACCAACTGAAAGATTCATTTTACAATAAAAAATAATTTCCTTCATATATCCTCGATAATATGGTTCGAGAGTTTCTACCAGGCTACCGTAAATAGCCTGACTATGAAGGCGGTTTTCTACTTTACACAGTACGAACGATTATGTAATGTTTTAATAGTTATCTTGTTGACATGTGTAAAACTAGAACGCTGCCTTTATGGTAGTATTCTAGTTTTTTTATTATTTATTAAAACATTATTGTACAAATGCTTTATATTAGGTAAAGATATACATATAAAAGTTTCATTTTTTTGAATGGAATAATATAAAGAGGTGAATAGTTTGACACAACAATCAAAGAACCAAGAAATGATTATAGTTTTGGATTTTGGAAGTCAGTTCAATCAATTAATTACTCGACGGATTCGTGAGTTCGGTGTATATAGTGAGTTACATCCTCATACAATTTCCGCAGAAGAAATAAAAAAAATGAATGTTAAAGGGATTATTTTTTCTGGCGGACCAAACAGTGTTTATGATGAAAATGCATTTACATGCGATGAAAAAATCTTTGAATTAGGTATACCAATTTTTGGTATTTGTTATGGAATGCAACTTTTGGCTAAACATTTTGGAGGAAAAGTAGAACAAGCGAAACATCGTGAATATGGCAAAGCGGAAATCAATGTAGGAACGAATGCAACATTGTTCCGCAATTTACCGGAACAACAAGTTGTCTGGATGAGTCACGGTGACCTTGTGACAGAAGTTCCAGAAGGTTTTAGTATTGATGCAAAAAGTCCATCGTGCCCAATAACGGCAATGAGTAATGAAGTTGAAAATTTATATGGTGTTCAATTTCATCCAGAAGTTCGCCATTCTGTCTATGGAAATGATATATTGAAAAATTTTGTGTTTAATGTTTGTGGTTGTGAAGCAAATTGGACAATGGAGCATTTTATTGATGTACAAATTGAACAAATCAGAAAAACAGTTGGAGATAAAAAAGTTTTATGTGCGTTAAGTGGTGGAGTAGACTCTTCTGTTGTGGCTGTTCTCATTCATAAAGCCATTGGTGACCAATTAACATGTATGTTTGTTGACCATGGTTTGCTACGAAAAGGTGAAGCAGAAAGTGTAATGGAGACTTTCGCTGAAAAATTCCAAATGAATGTAATTAAAATTGATGCGAAAAAACGTTTCTTAGATAAATTAGCAGGTGTTACAGATCCAGAACAGAAACGTAAAATCATCGGTAATGAATTTATTTATGTTTTTAATGATGAATCAGCAAAATTAGCAGGCATTGAATTTCTTGCTCAAGGAACGCTTTACACGGACATCATTGAAAGTGGAACGGCAACGGCACAAACAATTAAATCACATCATAATGTCGGTGGACTACCTGAAGATATGGAATTTGAGCTGATTGAACCGTTAAAAACTTTATTTAAAGATGAAGTTCGTGAACTTGGATCTGCTCTTGGAATTCCGGATGAAATTGTTTGGCGACAACCATTCCCAGGTCCAGGTCTTGGTATTCGGATTATAGGTGATGTTACAGAGGAAAAACTTGAAATCGTTCGGGAATCAGATTATATTTTACGGGAAGAAATTAAAAATGCTGGTTTAGACCGTGAAATTTGGCAGTACTTTACTGTGCTTACAAATATACGTAGTGTAGGTGTAATGGGTGATGCCCGGACATATGATTATACAGTTGGCATTCGTGCCGTTCAATCTATTGATGGAATGACTGCCGATTGGGCAAAGATCCCATGGGATGTTTTAGAGAAAATTTCCAGTAGAATTGTGAATGAAGTTCCCCATGTGAATCGGGTCGTTTACGATATTACAAGTAAACCACCTGCAACAATTGAATGGGAATAATAGAATCTGTTCAAAGATTGCCTGTTTCAGTGTCAAACGCTTGAAACAGGCATTTTACGGATATTATAGATAAATAAACAAAAAAAAAATATTCGTATTTTGTATTGACGTTTTTGTTTTTAATTGATACTATGTATTTGTACTAATTAAATATTTTTTTCTCGTATAATTACAGGGATATGGCCTGTGAGTTTCTACCGAGCTACCGTAAATAGCTTGACTACGAGAGGTACTTGGATTGTAAGGATTTTTTTATTTTCTTATAAACCTATACCTTTCGTAAAGCTCTGTGGAAACATGAGCTTTTTTCTTTTTTTACGAAGTATTTTTCCATTCTTGGAATGCTTCGAATGTAATGTAAACACATTATAGAAAGGTAAGGGGAACTTTCATGAAAAAGTACTTTGAGTTTGATAAACTTGGAACAGATTATAGAACTGAGATTATTGCAGGTTTAACCACGTTCTTATCAATGGCTTATATATTAGCTGTTAACCCAATGATCTTATCAGAAACAGGTATGGATTGGGGGGCTATTTTTACCGCTACATGTCTTGCGGCAGCTTTAGGTACATTAGTAATGGGAATTGTGGCCAAGTACCCTGTCGCTCTAGCACCAGGTATGGGTCTTAACACGGCATTTACATTCACGGCGGTTTTAGGTATGGGAATACCTTGGGAAACAGCATTATCTGGTGTTCTCGTTTCTGGTGTTATTTTAGTTATTCTTACATTAACTGGTATTCGAGAAATTGTAATTAATGCAATTCCTGAAAATTTAAAACTTGCCGTGGGAGCGGGGATTGGTTTATTCATTGCATTTATTGGTTTAAAAAATGCTGGAATCGTAACTGGTGAAGCTTTACTTGGTGATTTATCAAATTCACAAACCTTGTTAGCGATCTTTGGATTAGTCGTAACCATTTTATTTCTAGTTCGTGGTGTGAAAGCTGGAATCTTCTACGGGATGGTTATTACTGCTATAGTTGGAATGATCTTTGGGTTAGTTCCATTTCCTGATTCAATTGTTTCAGCACCGCCAAGTATAGAACCAACATTTGGTCAAGCGATTGTGAACTTAGGGAATATTTTCACATTAGACGTTTTAATCGTTATTTTAACTTTCATGTTTATTGACTTCTTTGATACAGCAGGAACATTAGTAGCGGTTGCAAGTGAAGCAAAAATTATGGAAAATGGAAAACTACCAAGGGCAGGAAGAGCTCTAGCTTCAGATTCTTCAGGAACTGTCATTGGTGCGATCTTAGGGACATCTAGTACAACATCTTATGTTGAATCTACAGCCGGAGTTGGTGCTGGTGGTAAATCTGGTTTTACAGCAGTGGTTGTTTCTATCTTGTTTTTTATCGCATTATTCTTCTCACCTGTTTTAAGTATTGTAACAAGTGCAGTAACATCACCTGCATTAATTATTGTTGGTATCTTGATGGCTGTTCAATTGAAAGGAATAGAATGGGAGAACTTTGAAACTGCTGTACCTGCTTTCTTTACGTTCTTAATGATGCCACTTACTGGTAGTATTGCAACAGGGATTGCCGTAGGGTTTGTTTTCTATCCGATTACCATGTTAGTTAAAGGTCGTGCAAAAGAAATCCATCCGGTTATGTATGTACTCGGTATATTATTCATCTTATACTTCATATTTGAAACGATCGTATAGACGTTAAGGCTGTCTTTTTGGGACGGCCTTTTTATATGATGATATAATTCGGAATAAATGATCCTTTTTCCTATATTTTTGGGATAAAATATAAATAACAAGTAACTTGGAGGTATTCATAATGGGTAAAAAGAAGAATAAAGTTCGTTTTGAGCTTCTAGAAAATGAAACAATTGATGAATGTTTAAATCGTATGAAACAAGAGGGCTATGTTCCGGTTGGGAAATATGAAAAGCCGATTTTTAAAGAAGTGATAAAAGAGGATGGGAAGGTTGCGTATGAACCGATAAGACAGCAAATTGTATTTGAAGGTAAATTAATGAACGACAAATAAAATGTATTGTATTTTGTAACACCAGATATTTTATTCAAAAAGGATTATCATTGTTAGAATGTAACTAGTAACTATTAAAAATGGAAGTGTAGTGGACGGTTTTCAGAAATGTCAAACCTTCTTTAGTGCTTTAATAAATAAAGTGTGTTATACTTTATACGAATTATGAAACTTTGTTCAATTTGCTACATTCGTTCAGCTTTTGAGATAGATAAAAAATAAGAACAAAAAGGTGAAGGTGAATGGTTGAGTCGAAGTATCGCTGGAGAAATCGAGAATTGAGGGAACAAGTAGAAGTACTGGATGGAAAAAGATCACCTACTATTTTATTAAAAAACGCAACATATTTAAATGCTATTTTTAAAAAATGGCTGCAGGCTAATATTTGGATTTACAATGATCGGATAGTCTATGTTGGAGAAAAGCTGCCTGACAAAGTCGACCAAACTTGTGAGGTTGTTGATTGTAAAAATAGTTTACTCGTACCAGGGTATATTGAACCCCATGCCCATCCATTCCAACTATACAATCCAGTAAGTTTTGCACAATATGCATCTAAATTTGGAACAACAGTTTTAATCAATGATAACTTACAGCTCTGTTTATTTACCAATAAAAAGAAAGCGTTTTCTTTTATTGATGATTTGAAATCGCTTCCAACAACATTGTATTGGTGGGGAAGATTAGATAGTCAAACAGAAATTATAGATGAGGAAGTCGTTTTCTCAAATGCTTCAGTTAAGAAATGGCTTGAACATGAATCAGTCATACAAGCCGGAGAATTAACAGGTTGGCCCAAGCTATTAGAGGGTGATGATTTAAAACTTTACTGGATTCAAGAAGCGAAAAGATTGAATAAAAAAGTGGAAGGACATTTTCCAGGGGCATCGGAAAAAACGTTGGCAAAGTTAAAGCTTCTTGGAGCAGATAGCGATCATGAGTCTATTAATGGTAAAGAAGTTATGAGAAGATTATTACAAGGCTACATGGTTGGATTAAGACATTCATCAATACGTCCAGATTTACCACAAATACTTGAAGAGTTAAAAGAGGAAAATATTCCGAATTATAGTCAATTGATGTTAACAACAGATGGATCAACTCCATCTTTTTATGAAAACGGGGTTATGGATCATCTAATAAAAATTTGCATTGAGCATGGGATATCAGCTATTGAAGCATATTTAATGACAACATTAAATCCTGCAAAATATTTTAATCTTGAACATTTACATGGTCAAATTGCGACGGGAAGGGTAGCAGATATTAATTTTATCGCATCAGAAGATAATCCAACACCGGTTTCCGTTTTAGCAAAGGGGAAATGGGTGAAAAGAGATGGAAAAGAGTTAGATAATCGATACCAAATAAATATGGATCAATATGGTTTTCAACCACTGACCATTGATTGGAATTTAAATAATGAAGATCTACAATATTCAATGCCAGTTGGAATCAGTTTAGATAGCTCTGTTATTACAAAACCGTATTCAATCACAACCGATTTATATCGGGATAAACTGGATGATGATGTTGACGAGTGTTTCTTTACGTATATTCAACGCAATGGGGAACTTCGAATCAACACTGTTTTGAAAGGGTTCGCAAAAAATCTTGATGGCCTTGCTACCACATTTACAAATACAGGTGATATACTATTAATTGGTAAAAATAAAAAAGATATGTGTACAGCTTTCGAACGTATGAAGGAGATAGGTGGCGGTATTGTTATTTCTAAAAATGGTAATATTATTTACGAATTACCCTTGACATTTAGTGGGCATTCAAGTGAATTAGATTTTGAATCGTTAATTGAGAAAGATAAAGAATTTAAAAAAATCATGACCAAATTTGGTTATCGGTTTAATGACCCAATATATACTTTATTGTTTTTGACATCGACACATTTACCGTATATACGATTAACTCCGTTAGGGTTATTTGATGTTATGCAAAAAAAAGTTTTGTTCCCTGCTATAATGCGTTAAAATAGTAAAGAGCATGTGGTAGTCAAACAATGAAATGAGGTTTACTTGTGTATAAACAGCGGTATTGGAAAGTCATGACGATGTTTATGATTATTTTTCTTTTAGTCAGTTGTAATAAAAACGCTGAACCAAAACCTGAACCTGTTGAAAATATAGAACAAGATACAGTGGGTGAAAAATCACCAGGATATTTATATCACTATCCTTTAACTGGTGAGCCTATTGAAGTCGAACCAACAAATCGTGCTATTAGTGTCATGGTTAATAATCACCCGGCTGCTAGACCCCAATCTGGTTTAAATAAGGCCGATCTTGTTTTTGAAGCACTAGCAGAAGGTGGAATTACGAGATTATTAGCCGTCTTTCAAAGTGAATTCCCTAAAAAAGTGGGCCCTGTCCGTAGTGCTCGTCCTTATTATATTGAATTAGCAAAGGGATTAAATGCTATATATATTTTTCACGGTTGGAGTCCGGAAGCACAAGAAATTATTCAATCAGGGTATATTGACCATTTAAATGGTTTGTATTATGATGGTACTCTGTTTAATAGAGTTACCTTTAGAAAGTCTCCACACAATTCCTATATTTCCTTTGAAAATATTAGAAAAGGTGCAAAACAAAACGGTTATTCAATGGAGAAAAGGACATTACGATTTCTTATTCAAACCAAAATTTTGAAGTTCGCTATGAATATGATTCATCTATAAAGAAATATAAGCGGTTTTCAGGTGATGTGCAAACTGTAGATTATGATACGAATGTTCCCGTATTATTAAATAATATCTTTATAGTACAAATGGATCATTACGTTATTGATGATTCGGGTAGAAGGAAAATTGATCTTACATCCGGAGGTAAAGCTTTATTGTTGCAAGAAGGAAAAATGCGGGAAGTTTCATGGAAAAATGTAGACGGAAGAATTGTCCCGTATTTCAATGGTGCGGAAATCCGACTCGTTCCAGGAAAGACATGGATTAACATCGTGCCAAATATTGATAAAATGGTAAACTTCTAACAATAAACTTATAACATTCATTGAAGTAGATATTTGAAGATTAATTATTAACAATGGGAGGCAGTCACTTTGCAAATTGAAAAGTTAAGAGGAAGAGAATTAGACCAGTTATTTGAAGCCATTTTAACTTTGAATGATTTAGATGAGTGTTATCGATTCTTTGATGATTTATGTACAATAAATGAAATACAGTCGTTAGCCCAACGTTTAGAAGTGGCAAGACTATTACAAAAGGGAAGAAAATATCATGAGATTGAAAAAGAAACTGGTGCATCAACAGCTACCATTTCCCGTGTAAAACGTTGCTTAAACTATGGCAATGATGCTTATAAAATGGTCTTAGAACGTTTAGAAGAACAAACTCCGCCAGAGACAAATGAGAAAGAAATGAATGTTTAAGATTGGTATAATGGAAACAAAGTGTGAAAATCCCTTCTACAGTTAAACACTGTATAAAGGGATTTTTTCAATTTTTGAGTTGCTATAAGGAATAT
>SMEZ01000289.1_pt1 | contig 9590 bp, 10 predicted proteins | sample 2456351 | NCBI WGS metagenome assembly SMEZ01 (sample SAMN10132605, study PRJNA489261) | soil metagenome | isolation source: day120 antibiotic-loamy sand soil ammended with composted manure from dairy... | place: USA | collected 2015-04-01 | reverse complement strand
TTAATTTAGAAAATATATTAGCTAGTGTTGCTGCGGCAAAGTTAAGCGGTGTTTCAAATGCAGCCATTGAAAAAGTTTTAACTACATTTCAAGGGGTACGTCATCGCCTCCAATTTGTTCGGAATTTTAATGGTCGCCTATTTTATAACGATTCGAAAGCAACCAATATACTTGCAACAAGAATGGCACTGACATCATTTGACCAACCAATCATCTTACTAGCCGGAGGACTGGATCGAGGTAATGGATTTGAAGATTTAATTCCTTATCTTCACAATGTAAAATCTTTGATCGCTTTTGGAGAAACGAAAGAAAAACTATTAAAAACAGGTCAGAAAGCAGGGATAGAAAATTTGCATGCCGTCAATAATGTTGAAGAGGCTGTACCACTAGCTTATTCTTTGTCTCAACCGGGAGATGTTATTCTTCTATCACCAGCATGTGCTAGTTGGGATCAATATAAAAATTTTGAAATAAGAGGGGACATTTTTATTAATGCGGTGCATAAGCTAGTATAAGAGCTTGGACAATTTTTTCCAAGTAAAAGATTGGCAAGCTCGAATTTGCTTTAATGGGGTGACCTGTTTTGCCGGTGAAAAAAACAACTCCAGACTTTGTTTTAGTGATTGTCATACTATCACTCTTATCTATTGGGTTAATCATGGTATATAGTGCAAGTGCTGTTTGGGCTGATTTCCGATTTGACGATTCCTTTTACTTTGCGAAACGACAACTTCTATTTGCCGTAGTAGGATTAGTCGCTATGTTTTTTATTATGAACGTTGATTATTGGACATGGCGGAATTGGTCGAAAATCCTTTTAATCATTTGTTTCATTCTATTAATAGCAGTATTAATCCCAGGAATTGGTAATGTTCGGAATGGTTCAAGAAGTTGGATTGGAGTCGGTGCTTTTTCCATTCAACCTTCGGAGTTTATGAAGCTGGCCATGATCATGTTTTTAGCAAAATATTTAACTACCAATCAAAAACGTATTACGCAATTCACAAAGGGATTTGTACCTAGTCTTGCGCTTGTATTTCTTGCTTTTGGTTTAATTATGTTACAACCAGATTTAGGTACAGGTACGGTTATGGTCGGGACTTGCATGATTATGATTTTTGTTGCAGGTGCAAAAATATCTCATTTTATTGGACTAGGGTTAGTCGGTGTTGCCGGTTTTGTTGGACTCATTTTAGCCGCACCATATCGAATGGATCGGATCACTTCTTATCTTGATCCTTGGTCTGATCCGTTAGGAACTGGATTCCAAATTATTCAGTCATTATATGCGATTGGTCCAGGTGGTTTGTTCGGTTTAGGATTAGGACAAAGCAGACAAAAGTTTTTCTATTTACCTGAACCACAAACAGACTTTATCTATGCAATTTTAGCTGAAGAATTAGGATTTATTGGTGGAGCTTTTGTCTTACTATTATTTGCGTTACTATTGTGGCGCGGCATTCGCGTAGCATTAAATGCGCCAGATTTATATGGAAGTTTTTTAGCAGTTGGCATTATTTCCATGATTGCAGTCCAAGTGATGATCAATATTGGAGTAGTTACCGGCTTAATACCTGTTACAGGAATTACCCTACCATTTTTCAGTTACGGTGGTTCATCACTAACTTTAATGCTCATGGCCGTGGGGATATTATTAAATATTAGCCGGTATGCGAGAATTTAAGTTTAAAAAATTTACAAAAAGAAGGGAGGAAATAACCTCCCTTCTTTTTTATACAGATTTATATCACTTCGATATCATTTTAGTAATATTCTATTTACATTTCTAAAACAAGCACCAATTTTTACAAAAAGTATAGTATCATTACTTGTTGAAAGGAGCGTCAAATATTTCCAGCATTTTAATTGAATAAAAAAAGTAAATAAGAAAAGTTTACCATTTGTATCGGAATCGGTCGCAAACTTGTGTTATAATAAAATAAGACCAAAAAAATAGTATAAAAGTTCTATACATAATTTCTACCTATGGAATTAAAATTAATCATATTAACCTCTATAAATTAGGTGAGGTGCAAAGCTTGGCAAATAAAGTTGTTTCAATTGAAGATCGGATTCCGAAGTTAAAAGAACAACGGAAGAAAAAGGCGAACCGTAGAATTGTTACTCTTTTGTTATTGTTTCTTATGTTAATTATTTCTATTCTTTATTTCCAATCACCATATAGTAAAATTGGTGAAATCCATGTAACAGGGAATCAATTAACACCCACAAAAGAGATTATCGAGACGAGTAATTTAACGGATAAAACCGTCCTATTTAATTTAAATAAAAAAGACATTGCAGAACGGATTTTAACTTTGCCAGCGATTGAAAAAGTTGAAATATCGATCCGATTTCCAAATCGAGTAAATGTCCATATAACCGAGCATGAAATGATCGGCTATATGCATGAAAATGGATCGACGTATCCATTTTTGGAAAACGGGATTGTAGTTAAAACCGATACAAATGACGTACCAGAGATTGGTCCGGTCTTATCTATCTCAGAGATCATTTATACTCCAAAAAAGACAGATGAATACAGTATAAATGCATTTATGAATGACGGGAACGAGGTGCGTGCTACACTCCGTACCTTTGCAGAAAAAATGAAATACTATCCTACTTTTGTGAAACAATTAAATCCAGAAGATAAAGGCATTATTGATATAGAAGTAGGGGCTTTTTTTAAATCGTTCCAATCAGAAATCACAGATCAAAATGCGGAAAAAAATCAAAATGACGCTTCAGATCTTCAATAAGGGAAAATCAACCATCTGAAAATAAGTGAAAATATAGAAAGAAAGTGTAGATGAAATTGAAGAAAAATCGGATTGTTCTATCAATCGTTTTTTTAGTACTAGGTTTTATGTTGAGTTTTTCCTATCAATTGACGAAAACGAATGAGGAACATGTCGTCATTAACGATAAAGAATGGGAGCGGAACACTCAGTTACAAAATCAACTGAATGAACTTGAAGAAAAGAATATACGTTTGCAGGAAGAGCTTTCTCAAAAACAAGAAAAATTATTTGAACTAGAAGCGAGTGTAGTTGAAGATGAAAAAGTCCTTGGTGATTTAGCAAAGAAAGTTGAAAAATTGCGAATGATTCTTGGACAAGTTGCTGTTCGAGGTGAAGGTGTAATTGTAACACTAGATGATGGAACCGTTGATTCGAACGCAAGCGATATTAGTAGCTACATCGTTCATGAGCAACATGTTTTAAATGTTGTAAATGAATTATTTATTTCTGGTGCTGAGGCAGTCGCGATAAATGGGAAACGTTTGACGAGCAATTCTTATATAGAATGTACAGGTCCAGTAATTACAGTTGATGGTGAACGTTTTCCTGCACCATTTGTTATAAGTGCCATCGGAAATGCTGATACTTTGGAAAAGGCCATTAATATGCAAGGTGGTGTAAAAGATCAGCTCGTCAATGAATCCATCGTGTTTAAATTAGAAAAAAAAGATCTCATCGTTATTGAGCCTGTATTAAGTAAAAATTCGTAATTGATATTAGAAAGATTGATGTTAATGGCAAAAATAGAGAAGAAAGGGTTTATTTTTATTTGTTTTTTATTTGGTGTCATGATAGCAATACAAATTAACTCTTTAAAACAGGAAACAGAAATCGAGTCAAGAAGTACATGGCAATTAAGGGAAAATTTAACGAATGCCATGAAGACAGAGACAAAATTGTTACAAGAGATTCAAGAAATTGATGAATTAATTGCTCAATATGAAACAGAAAAGGTGCAATCAGGTAAAACGATACTTACGGATACATTAAAAGAACTTCGGTTAGAAGCTGGACTTGAGGAATGGGAAGGTCCTGGAATTACAATAACGGTAACGAGAGCAGAAGAATTTATTGCGGCAGGAGATTCTGATCCATATATTTCACCATCGGTACTTCACAAGTTAATAAATGAACTTAATCGATATGGTGCGCAAGCCATTTCTATCGGTGAACAGCGCATCACGCCATATTCAACTATTCGATTTATCGAAGGTGAAACGAAAATTGACGGCTTTCCATTGCGAGACTTTCCTCTACATATAAAAGTAATAACAGAAGATGAAGAAACGGCAGAAAAGTTGTATAATTATATGCAAGTTTCAACAATTGCAGATGACTTTTTTATTGAACGTTTTAGAATTTCAATATCTGAACCGAAACAAAATATCGTGATTCCTGCCTATAATGGTGACTTTAAAATTAAAACCATGGAAATTGTAAATTAGAAAGGGATAGATTAAGAGAATGTGGCTCCCTGTATTAGGACTACTCATAGGCATTACTTTAGGTATACTTACTGATATAGATATTGCTGATCAATATTCCGATTATCTTTCAATTGCTATACTGGCTGCACTAGATACTTTACTAGGTGGAATACGAGCGCAACTGCAAAAACTTTATGATGAAATGATATTCGTTACCGGATTTTTTACAAATATTATTTTGGCTACAAGTTTAGCTTTTCTCGGCGTTCAGATTGGTGTAGACTTGTATTTAGCAGCAGTTTTTGCTTTTGGCGTAAGATTGTTTCAAAATATAGCAGTAATTAGAAGAATTTTAATTTCAAAATGGTCAAAGAAAAGAAAAAATGAAAAAAGCACAATAAATTAAAAGGAAAATACATTAAAAAAGCGAATATTTTTAGTGTTACTATTTTTTTATTTACTGATTTTCAAAAATACGTTTTAATTAATGTATGAACATAGTTTTATAAAATAGCTTTTAACATGTTTTACCAAGAAATTATTTGAGAAAAATATTAAGTTGTTGTTCAAGAGAAATGTGGGGGAAAAGGAGGTGCCATAGATGAACAGCAATGATATCTTTGTAAGTCTAGACATCGGTACATCCAATGTAAAAATCATAATCGGTGAAATTGTAAATAAATCATTAAACATTATCGGAGTCGGAAATGTAAAATCTGAAGGGTTAAAAAAAGGTTCGATTGTTGACATCGATAAAACTGTTCAATCTATTAAGCGTGCCAAAGAACAAGCAGAACGAATGATTGATATGGAGATTCATAAAGTCATCGTTGGCATTCCGGCACATAATATCTCACTAATCGATTGTCACGGAGTTGTAGCTGTAAGCAGTGAGAATCGAGAGATTACGGATGAGGATGTTTATCGTGTTACTGATGCTGCCCAGGTAATATCCATACCGCCTGATCGAGAAATTATTAATATTATTAAAAAGCAATTTATTGTTGATACACAAGATGAGATCAATGATCCTAGGGGAATGATTGGTGTCCGATTGGAGTTAGAAGGAGCACTTGCCATTGGACCAAGAACGCTTCTACTCAATATTCTCCGTTGTGTTGAAAAGGCTGGTCTTGAGATCGTTGATATAGTTCTTCAACCGTTGGCAACTGGTGAAATTGCTTTATCTAATGATGAAAAGTATTTAGGGACGGCACTTATCGAAATCGGTGGTGGTTCCACGACAGTTTCCGTATTTGAAGATGGTTTTATAAAAGGGACAGTTACATTACCGATTGGTGGAGATCATATTACAAAGGACATTTCGGTTGTCCTGCGTACTTCGACTGAAAATGCAGAGAACATCAAGTTAAAACATGGACTTGCCTTATATGATCTAGCTACAGAAGCTGAAATTTTTTCAGTTCCTATTATAGGTAGCGATGAAAAAGAAGAATACAATCAAAAATTTCTAGCTGAAATTATTGAAGCGCGATTAGTTGAGCTATCTGAACTCGTAATCTATGAAATTCAAAAAATGGGTGTTGAAGATCTTCCAGGTGGCTTTGTACTAACGGGTGGTACTGCAATGATGCAAGGGTTGCCTGAACTTGCCCAAGCCATATTCCAAAATCGCGTTCGTGTCGCTATCCCTGATTATATTGGAGTTCGAGAACCTCAATATACAACAGCAGTAGGAATTATTAAATATGCTTATAAGAATACTAGATTACAAGGGAAAGAATCAGAGACCGCCGTTGTACCAGTTGAGCAACAGGAACGTAAAACGGCAAAACCACAAGCGAATGTAAACCATACTGAACCACAACAAGAAAGAAAATTTTCATCAAAGATGAAAAAGTTCCTAGGCTCTTTTTTTGAATAGAAAATACAAGGAATTTGGAATTAGGAGGATTATTGCATGTTGGAATTTGAATCACAAATCGACCAATTAGCGACAATTAAAGTAATTGGTGTCGGTGGCGGCGGAAACAATGCAGTTAATCGGATGATCGAACACGGTGTTCAAGGAGTTGAATTTATTGCCGTCAATACTGATGCTCAAGCTTTAAATTTGTCAAAAGCAGATATAAAAATTCAAATCGGTGCTAAATTGACAAAAGGATTAGGGGCGGGTGCTAATCCTGAAGTAGGTAAAAAAGCGGCAGAAGAGAGTAAAGAACAAATCGAAGAAGTCGTAAAAGGCGCAGATATGGTGTTCGTCACTGCTGGAATGGGTGGTGGAACAGGTACAGGTGCAGCACCTGTTATTGCTAAAATTGCGAAAGAACTTGGTGCTTTAACAGTAGGTGTTGTAACACGACCATTCTCATTTGAAGGAAAAAGACGTCAAACGTATGCATCAAATGGTATTACGACAATGAAAGACGCTGTCGATACATTAATTGTCATTCCAAATGATAGATTGCTGGAAATCGTTGATAAGAGTACACCAATGTTGGAAGCTTTTAAAGAAGCAGATAATGTTTTACGTCAAGGTGTACAAGGAATTTCCGATTTAATTGCTGTACCTGGACTTATTAACCTTGACTTTGCCGATGTGAAAACCATTATGTCTAATAAAGGTTCTGCTTTAATGGGAATTGGCATTGCATCTGGAGAAAATCGTGCCGCAGAAGCAGCGAAAAAAGCAATTAACAGTCCTTTATTGGAAACATCTATTGACGGCGCTCAAGGCGTAATTATGAACATTACTGGTGGATCGAACTTAAGTCTATTTGAAGTTCAAGAAGCAGCAGAAATTGTTTCTTCTGCATCTGACGAAGAAGTAAACATGATCTTTGGTTCTGTGATAAATGAAAACTTAAAAGATGAAATAGTTGTAACAGTTATTGCCACAGGTTTTAATGAAGAATTAAAACAAGCAAAACCTACTACACGTTCTAATGCTGGACAAGCGAAAAATTCTACCACTACACAACCTAAAACACAAACACAAACGCATAGTCAAATTCAACAGCAAAGAAGAGAACCGGTAAAAGAAGAGCCACATTATCAAGAATCATCTCGCAATAATACAAACGTAGATTATCAAGATGATATGCTAGATATCCCAGCGTTTCTCCGCAACCGTAACAAAAGAAGACTTTGAAATTAAAAAGATTACCCATTTAAAAGAGTGTACAAATCCTTAAGATGGGTAATCTTTTTTATTGATGATATCCCTCTCAAAGTTTACCACCTTGAACTATATTATTTTGCATTCTGAAACTCTGAAACATTTCTTCGATCCGTTTTCCTTCCAAATCAATTCGGTATGATATGACAAAATCATTGATTTTTCTTAAAAAGTTCCTACATTTCGATGACATAAAGTGACACACTTTTTCGAAAAAACAGAATATACTTATTCATAAAGTTGTATAGTTAAAAGAATAAGGTTTTGTAAAAATTTAAACATGGTAAGGAGCACTAGCCGTTGACTTTGTATTTAGATATTATCTGGTTATTAAATTTTTTGTTCGATAGCCTCCTACTCTATTTGACAAGATTCATATTAAAACGAAGGACCAAAAAATGGCGGGTATTTCTCGGTGGATTTTTTGGTTCTTTAATTATATTTGCACCTTTGACGCCATTTGCAATGGTTTCATCGACGATTTTTAAAATCTTCATATCAATCCTCATGGTTATTATAGCCTTTGGATTTAAACGGATGAAATACTTCTTAGTCAATTTAGCCGTATTTTATCTCGTAACATTTGCCACAGGAGGTGCGATGATTGGTGTCCATTATTTAATGAATTTCGACTACAATCTAGCAAATGCTTTATTTTTACCTTATATTCAAGGTTTTGGTGACCCAATTAGCTGGATTTTTGTTATTTTAGGATTTCCGATTGTCTGGTATTTATCAAAAAATACGTTTGAACAGTTTGAAAATGTAAAGATTCAAGCTGACCAGCTCATTGATCTTGATGTTTTTATTTTTCATCAGCCGATTCGTTTAAAAGGCTTAGTTGACAGTGGGAATCAACTTTATGACCCGTTAACAAAAAGACCTGTCATGATTGTATCATTAGATTCTTTATCAGAATATTTACCAAATGAATTACGATCAGTGTTTGAAAATGTAAATCAGTTTTTGGATGACGAAAATGTGGTTCCAGTTGAATGGATGAATCGGCTATCTGTCGTGCCGTATCGTGTTGTTGGTCAGGACCATCAACTTATCGTAACCTTTCGTCCGGATAAAGTAATTCTTTATCAAGATAAAGAAGTTCTGCAAACAGAAAAAGTATTAATAGGAATAGTCAATCAAAAACTTTCTAGCGATGATACTTTTGACAGTATTATCCACCCAAAAATTATCACGATCGCAAAGAGCCAACAAGTATCTTAACTTTTATTATATAAAAAAGATAAGAAGGGAGTTCGCTATGAAAAAATTAAAATTTTATTTATCTTATTACTGGTCAAAGCTGTTGAGGAAGCTACATATAAAGAAGGCAGATGAGATATTTTATATCGGGGGTAGTGAAGCTTTGCCGCCACCCCTTTCAAAAGAAGAGGAAGAAATTTTAATTCGTAAACTCCCAAAAGGAGACGAAACGGCACGCTCGATGCTAATTGAGAGAAATTTACGTTTAGTTGTTTATATTGCAAAAAAATTTGAAAATACAGGGATAAATATTGAAGATTTAATTAGTATAGGTACAATTGGCTTGATTAAAGGTGTCAATACTTTTAATCCGGAGAAAAAAATAAAACTAGCTACGTATGCTTCCCGTTGTATAGAAAATGAAATTTTAATGTACTTGCGCAGAAATAATAAAGTCCGGTCAGAAGTTTCCTTTGATGAGCCTTTAAATATAGATTGGGATGGAAATGAACTGCTTTTATCTGATGTTCTTGGTACTGATGATGATATCATTACAAAGGATTTAGAAGCGAGAGTGGATCGAAAATTGTTAATGAAGGCCTTGCATACATTATCTGATCGAGAAAAACAAATTATGGAGTTACGATTTGGACTCCGGGGTGGCGAAGAGAAAACGCAAAAAGATGTCGCTGATATGCTAGGAATATCCCAATCCTATATTTCAAGGCTTGAAAAGCGTATTTTTAAAAGACTTCGGAAAGAATTTGAGAAAATGGTCTAACAACTATTTAATAAATTATTTTAAAATTTTTTGCCAACCAAATAGACATTGATAATCTTGGTTTTGACCCTTATTAGGGTCATTTATTATTTTTTTATGCTGCATATTTTTCCCTCCCGCGGAGATACTGAAAATTGTAAAGCACTCCTGTGAGGAGGGAACAGACGATGATGCGCAACAAAGTAGAAATCTGTGGAGTGGATACATCTAAATTACCCGTTTTAAAAAATGAG
>SMEZ01000271.1_pt1 | contig 9627 bp, 5 predicted proteins | sample 2456351 | NCBI WGS metagenome assembly SMEZ01 (sample SAMN10132605, study PRJNA489261) | soil metagenome | isolation source: day120 antibiotic-loamy sand soil ammended with composted manure from dairy... | place: USA | collected 2015-04-01 | reverse complement strand
TTCCTCGATGGCGAGCCCCAGTCCCTCACCGTGCCTGCGGATCACACTGTTGTTCGACGCGCTCCGGTAGGGCAGGCCGGCGTCCCGGACGAGTTCCAACCACTCGCCGCGCGCGGGCGCCATGTCGAACACGGGCCCGGTGGCCCCGTCGTCCCGAGCCGACGTGACGAGGGACAGATAGGGTTTCCTCGCGGAGCGCACCCGGTCGACAGGGCCGTCGAGCAGTTCCGATATCGCCAGTTCCAGGAACGATTCCCGCTCGGGGACCCGCTGTGCGAGCTCAGGTCCCGGCCGTTGTGGCCGTGCCGCACGCAGTTCGTCGAGGAGCACGTCGAACCGCGCGTTCCGTAGGCGAGCGTCCTGCGCGGCCGTGTTCAGCTCCGCCACCCGCTCCTCCAACGCCTTCAGCCGTTGTTCGACGTCGTCGTCGCGTTCGGCCGATTCGGCGAGCTGCAGCCGTAGCTCACTGAGCTGCGACTGGACGCGCCCCACCGAGGAGTACAGTCGCTGGTTCAGACCGGCCATCAGGTTCTGGTCGCTCTGTCGCAGCAGGGTCACCTCGTGCTGCAACTGTTCGGTGGTGGCCAACTCACCGTTGCCGGACAGTCGGGAACGGAGTTCGCGTTCGGATTCGGCCAGGGCTTCGAGGGCGTCGCGCACGGCGAGATTGGCCTCGATCTGCCACTTGACCTGACGTCGCCACAGGAAACGCAGGACCAACCTGCCCAGCAGATCGGTGCGTCGCAGCGGCAGGTTCAATTCCTGATACTTGGTGAGTCGGGCGAGCGCGTGCGCTATCCGAGTTTCAGACATCGTTCTTCCATCGGTTCAACGGCAGGAAAATGATCCCGGCCTCCTCATCGGGACAGTGCGTCGAGGACGGTGGACAGGGCCGGTTCGCTGAGTACGGCGGGTCCACCTCGGGCCAGGGACCGTTCTGCGATCTCCAGCACGACGACGTCCTTACCCGCGAGCATGTTCGCCGCGGTCGCACCGTGGTCTTCGGAAACGCTGTCATGGTGCAGGACGGTCATGTTCGCGAAGGCCGCCGAGAGGTACGGCAGCGCCCGGATCGTAAAGGAGTCGCCGAGCAGGCCGACACCGAGCCCGTACGTTCCGGGACCCGATGCGGTGTCCAGCGTCAGCGGGGTCCGATAGTCCGGCTCCACGTCCTGTGTCAGGTCCTGCTCACCGTTCGGGGCGAGTGCGTAGTGACGGCCGACGGTCTCGCCTTCTCGGCCGATCAACGGTGGGATGTCGGCCGGGACCCGCCAGGAGCTCGTGGGGGTCACCTTCCACTCGGCGGAGATCCCGGGGCGTAGTCGTTCGGCCAGGCCGCGCGCCATGAGTACACCGCCTTCGTCGGACCAGTGCGCGTCCTGCGGGCCGTAGACGGGTTCGCCCAGCTGGTCGCCCCAGGCGAGCAGCCCGGCCCGGAGGTCGAGTACGTAGTCCTCGGTGCCCAGCAGCCGCCAGAACTTGTCCACATTGCGCTGGTGGCACTCCTTCCCGATGTACTCGTCCGGCAGGTTCTCGGGCAGGAGTGTCGCCTTGTCCGGGGCGATGACCGTGATGAACCGGCGTCCGGTCGCCTCCACCCCGTCGCGGAGTTTGCGCAGTTGAGCCACGGTCTCCTCGAGGGGACGCGTCGGCTCGCAGTGGCTGGCCACCTCGTCGCCGAGGTACAGCCAGTCGTTTTTGCCTTCGACCACCGAAGGGTAGTGGACCTGGCGTGGTTCCGACTCCGTCGGCGCGGGCTGAAGGGGACCTCCTTGTTTGGGACCGTCGCCCAGCGGAGGCGGCTCGCCGAAGACACCACGGCTCACGGCGTCCGCGGCGTGGATCGCCTCCTCCCGGAGCACGAGGTGATCCGTGGCCCACGGGGCCAGCTGGGTGAAGAAGGACCATCCGTCCGCGAGGCTGGGAAACGGTGTGAGGGCACGGTTTTCGAATTCGCTCGGGCGCGCACCGAGCGCGAACGAGACCAGCGGGCTCAGGAAGAACACGGCGGCACACACGAGCGCGACCGTCTGCCGTCGGCCGTGCCGCGGCCGGTACAGCGAGTGCTCACGCGGCAGCCACGCCTCGTGCACGGCCGGGAGTGCGGTCGGTCGACCATCCGATTTGAGCTGGTTGTCCGCCCTCATCCGTTCGGTCCGTCCAGGTCGGTGTTCCGCTCACGTTCCAGCCGGTCGAGCCTGGCCGTCAGTTCCGTGAGCCGCCGGTTCCACTGCCTTTCCAGGATGTCAATCCGTCGTCGGTGTTGCTCCGAGTTCTGGTCGATTCGTCGGATCAGCGTCGACAGCGCGTCCAACGTGCCGTCGGTGATCCTGCCGAGGACCTTGCGCTGGTGGTCGTCGTAGTGGACGAGTGCGCGGTTGACGAGTTTGCGTAGCGTCGGCGCGAACGGCAGCCGGTGCGGCGCCTCCGGGTCGGGCGTCGAGTGCAGCGCGGCTCTGGCCTGGTCCAGTGGCACGAGTGCTTCGGGGACCTCGTGCGTGGGATCGCCGTCTCCGCTGCGGGCCCGCCAGGTGTCGTAGGCGGCGCGCAGCTGGGTACGTATCCACTCCGTCGCGGCGTCCATCGACCTGGTGCGCAGGATGTGTTCCCGGGCGGCCTTGCCCCTGCGGCGTGCCTCGGCCGGATCGTCCGCGACCGCGCGCATGGCGTTCGCCGCGGCGTCCAGGTCGGGGTCGGCCCACACGCCGTCCTCCTGGTACGGCGCCCACCCCGGGCCGACCTCGGCCCGTTCGTAAGGGATCGCCCAGCCGACGGCGGGGTCGAAGAATTCGGTGGTGCCCCCGTAGTCGGTGGCGATGACCGGCATGCCCCGCACCATGGCCTCGGCGACGGTCAACCCGAACCCTTCGCTGCGGTGCAGTGAGACGTAGGCGTCGCTGTCGGCGTAGAGGGCGTCGAGTTCGGCGACGCTGAGGTACCGGTCGAGCAGCTCGATGCGCTCGTCAGCACCGATGACGTGCCGCAGCCGCTCCTCGGCCTCGGGATGCAGGTGGCCGTTCGTGGCCTTGATCGTCAAGCGCACGTCGGTCCGGTCGCCGAACGCCCGTCGGAAGGCCTCGACGACCCCCCACGGGTTCTTCCGCTGCCCGGTGCTGTTGAAGTCGAACGCGAACAGGAACCGGACGGGGTCGCCCGGAGCGCGGGGTGGACGTGGTTTCTCGCCGGGGTCGAGCACCGGGACGGGAATCACCTTCACCGGCACCGGGGAGTGCGGCGCGATCGCCCGCGCGCAGAACTCGCTGACCGTCCACACCTCGTCGACCAGGTCGAACCCCTTGTGCAGGTGTGGTGGGAAGTCCTCCAGCTCCCAGGCCCACAGGCCGATCCGGTAACGCCTGTACCCCACGTCGGGATGACTGTCGAGCAGCAGGCCGGTGTAGTCGGCGTTCACGGCGAGGATGCTCACCGGGAACTTCGGCCAGCCCGCCGTTTCCGGCGCGTCCAACGCGGTTCGGACGGTCCGTGCGACCGAGTGCTCCTCCACGACGGAGACGACCGGTACCCCCGATTCACGCACGGCGCGGTGGATGACCCGGCCCATCTCGCCCAGTCCCAGTTCGGCCGTGAGGTACCCCGCGACGTTGACGCCGAATTCGTCGATCGGCGGGGACGGGGTGGCCGGCTCGTGGGGCAGGGCCCACTCCGGCAGCAGTCCTTCGGCGACCCCGTGGACCCGACACCACTGGCGGAAGCCCGCGTTGTCCTCGCGGTACGGGTGTGGGAACACCGCCTGGAGGTCGACCCGACTCAACCACAACCGCATGACGAGCCGGTTGAGTCCGGCGGTCCTCTCCGGTGGTGACGACGGGGAGGTCAGCCACCGGCGGAACTGTGAACCGCCGTCGTCGCCGAACGGATGCGGCGGGACCTCCTCGGGGGTCCGTTCGATCGGGTCGTCGTCGAGTCCGGGGTCGGTGGCCTCGAGCCAGGCGGTGTGGAACGCCCGGCGCATGTGTTCGGTGAGTGGCGAACCGTCGGGCAGCCGGGCGAAGCCGTAGTCGTCGTCCTCGAGTGATCCCTCGAGCGGCTCCCGATAACCGGCCTGGCGGAGTCTGTCGCCGTATTCGTCGCACAGCTCGCGCAACGTGCGGTTCCGGGAGAGTCGGATCCGTGGTCGGCGGCAGTGCGTGGTGAGTTGCCACGGTTTGTCGGGCCGGTAGCCGGTGAAGTGGAGGAACCGCAGTGGAGTGCCCGCGACCTCGATCGTTCCGTCGGCTCGCCGATGGAGCGGGCGTTCGTGCAGGTTCCAGTAGCCCACCCCGAGCCCGGGGTCGCGGACCACCGTGTGCGGGAACAGGCCGGGGACCAGCTCCAAAGTCCGCTCGGCCGAACCAGAAGCGTCGCGTTTGGACCGATCGGCCCAGAAGTCGAGGAACGGTCGGGCCGAGGCCCCGACGGCGAGGAAACCGCTGTTGAAGACCGGTGATTCGGTATCGGGCTCCTTACCGTCCCGGGGAAGCGGGGAAAGCAGCCGAGGGACGAGGACGACGCCGTGTTCCGCGCCGAGCCGCGTGATCTCCGGGAAGGGGGCACGCACCTCGGTCTCCGAAGCCAGGTACACGACGACGTCGTACTCGTCCAGCAAGCTCCGCAGCAGCGAGGGGACGACCGCCTCGATGAGCTCGGGCGCGGGGAAACAGGTGGCCAGTCGGAGGAACTCATCCGGGTCCAGGTCGAGTTCCCGGTAGCCGATCACCCGATGGTCGGCCGGCCGTTCGGGGAACTCGGCTCGGTCCACGACGAGGACGACGAAGTCGTGGTCGGGATGATGGTCGAGATACGACCGGGCCAGTACCCGTGCCGCCGGCAACTGCCGTTCGGTGACGACCGTGCACGCGGATGCCTGCGGCGACCGGGTACGGGCGTCAGACATCGGCCGGCAGCGCCTGCAGCTGTGTCGCGATGATCTCCTCGAAGGGATCGCCGACCCCGGAGAGTTCCGGCGCGGTGACCTGGATGCGCACGACCGTGTTGCCGTGTGCGTAGTGCGCGCGTGCGGCGGCCGGGAACTTGTCGTTCTTGTCGACCTGGGTGGCCTCCACGCCCTGCGGGGTCTCGCCTTCGTACGGGTCCATGCCGTTCTTCTTCTGCAGCGCCACGAGGTCGTCGACCGCGGTCGACGCGGCACTCGCGGACGCGGTCTGCACCGTCAGGACGACCACTTTGACGTCGGAGGACAGTTCGGAGACGACCATCCTGGCCTCCCCAGCCCCCGCGTCCTCGTAGATCTTGTTCTCGTCCTCGGTCAGCACCTGGTGGGCCACCACGTCCTCGAACGAGGTGATGTCCGTCCGCTCACTCGTCGCCCCGGGCAGTTGCGCGATCTCCAGGTCGTCCTTCGGCGGTGCGGACGACGTGGGCGCGGGGTTCGTGGCCGTTTGCGTCGGCTTGTCGTCCGCGACGTTGTCGTCGTCGGAACCGCCGGAGAAGAGGAACCACGCGCCGACGCCGAGTCCCGCGAGCAGGACCACGGCCGCGATGATGCCGGCTATCTTCTTGCCCTTACCGGACGACGTCTCGAACGACTCCGGGCCCTGGCCCGTCTCCTCCGTCTGGGTGGGTGGGGTCAGCGGCGGGAATTCCGAACCACCCCACGGCGGGCTCTGGTCCGCTTGGGGGGCGTTCCACGGCTGTGCCGGCTGTTGGAACCCCGCGGCCGGTGACGCGGGGCCGGGCTGTTGGAACCCTGCCGCAGGCGAGGCGGGGCCGGGTTGCTGGAACCCTGCCGCAGGCGAGACGGGACCGGGCTGCTGCGGGTACTGCGGGGGCTGCTGTTGCGGTTGGCCCTGCCACGGGGACACGACCTGTGTGCGCTCGGCGTTGGCGAGCTGGTTGCCCTCCGCATGCTGCTGGGGGTTCCCCTGGGGGAGGCTGGCCGGCGAGATGATCTGGGTCGAATTGGCGCTGCTGTCCGCGGACTGGTCCGGTTGCGCTGGGGGCTGCTGTGGCTGCGCCTGTTGCGGCTGCGCCTGCTGCGGCTGGGCCTGCTGTCCTTCGGCGGGATTCTCGCCGCTGGTCACCGCGGATGACAGCACCTGGTCTCGGCGAACCCGGTAGTCGTCTGCGGAGAGGCGACCTGACGCAAGCTCCTCGTCCAGCTTGCGCAACTCTTCCTGCCAGGACACCGTGAGGCCCCCTATCTCGAACCCGGACAGCGACACGTGACCGGTCAGTACCACTGATTCTCGAACCCGGGACTATTCTGCACGTCCCAAACCGGGCATGTCGGCGAGGGTGGAATCGTGATCTGACCGCGATCTTTCGGGAAAAGAATGCGCAAGGTCAGTGCGCGGGTAGGACTTCCTGTAGCGGTTCCACTATGCGTTGTAACTTTTCCGAGAGTGTGCCGGGCTCGCCGTTGGACGGCTCCGTGACCACCAACGCCACCGCGTACTCGTTCGAGGCGTACCAGGCACCGTGCACCCACTTCTGTTCGAAAAAGCCGCTCGCTATGCGGGGTGGGCCCTCGCTCTCGGTGGATTTCTCGGGCAGCGTGACCTGATACAGGTGCTCTGCCACGTGCTGCGCCTGTGCCGGTTCACCGGTGCGCAACACCAGGAGCAGATAACCGGTCGAACCGTCCAGTGAACCGCGGACGATCACCTCGGTGACGCCGTGTTCGGTGAAGAAGTTGGCCGTCTGCTCGGGATAGAGCCCGAGTTCCGCGCCACGGTCGACCGACATCGTGGAGTTGTTCGGACTCTGCTCACCGGGCAAGGTGGGCAGCTTGTCCGCCAGCGCGACCTCCGAGTCCGTGGGTGTGACCTCCCCGGACGGCGTGGTGGACACAGGGGCCGGGTCCGAGGAGTCCTGGCCCAGCCACCACGCGCCACCGATCGCGGCACCGAGCGCCACGAGCACCGCGCCGGAGATGGCGACCCAGGTCAGTGCCGGACGCCGGGGGCCCTCCTCCCCCGTGTCGGAGCGGTTCTCCTCGGACGACGGGGGTGGAAGGTCCGGATAGCGGATCAGCTCCGTGGGGCGCTCGTCGGCCGGGCTGGGAGCGGTGGTGGGTTTGGCGCCGGAAAGCAGTGCCGCCGCGTTCGGGGCGGTGGCCCGCAGGGCGTCCAGGTCCTCCAAGGGATTGGTCGGCTTCCTCGACCCGGACGGTGTGAAGAAGTCGGACGGCGTGGGGGGTGTTGTCCCGGCGGGGTCGGAGGTCGTCCGCGCGGGGTTGGTGCTCCGCCAGCCGGAGTCGTCGCCGTGCGGTTCGGACGTCGTCCCACCCGGTGTGTCCTGCGGCTTTTCCGAATCCTTCGAGGCCGCGGAGGGCTCGGATGGGTCGTTCGAAGCGGAGGACTCGGGCTTGTCCGGTGTCGCCGACGAGGACGTCGACGTCGACGACGTCGACGAGGACGGGAGCAGGCGACACGAGCGGAGCGCCCGATACTTCGGCGAGGATGTCCTCGCGTCGACGCCGGTGCTCGCTGCTGCTGATGGTGCCCGCTGCGAGCTCAGTATCGAGACGACGCAACTCTTCTTGCCAAGACATCGCCAACTCCCCTGAGCGGTGTATAGCGCGTACACCCTAGTTCGCCACGCTTTAGCGTGACATTCCGGCGGTAGAATCGAGTACATGGTGCTGTTCGGCCGAAGCAAGACGCAGCTGGTATCCGCCGACGAGGCCCTGCCCGGGCGGGCCGAAGCGCTTGCGACACCTGACCTGCACGCCGTGTTCCCCGACCGGCGGATCAAACCCCCGTTCCCCGAGGGGATGCGCACGGCGGTGTTCGGCCTCGGTTGTTTCTGGGGTGCGGAACGTTTGTTCTGGCAGACGCCGGGTGTGTACTCCACGGCCGTCGGTTACTCGGGTGGGTACACCCCCAACCCCACGTACGAGGAGGTCTGCACGAGCCTCACCGGCCACGCCGAGGTGGTGCTCGTCGTGTTCGACCCGCAGCAGGTCTCGTACGAGTCGCTGCTGAAGGTGTTCTGGGAGGGCCACGACCCGACGCAGGGCATGCGTCAGGGCAACGACATCGGCACCCAGTACCGGTCGGCGATCTACTACGCCAACGACGAGCAGCTGAAGGCGGCCGAGTCCTCGCGGGAGGCGTTCCAGAAGGCCCTGTCCGCCGCGGGCTACGGTGAGATCACCACGGAGATCGCGCCGCTACGGGAGTTCTACTACGCCGAGGACTACCACCAGCAGTACCTGTACAAGGTCCCCCACGGTTACTGCGGTATCGGCGGTACGGGTGTGTCCTGCCCGGTGGGTACCGGAGTCAGCGGTTCTGAGTGACCACACCACACCGTCGGTCGCCCGTCGGCGGTGGTGTGTCGAACGCGGCACGGCGCGAACGGCCACAAGCGATCGGCCGGTACTGACGTCTTCGTCGCCGTTTCGTCCGTTCGGTCTCGTTTACCTCGTTTGATCCCGCTCATCGACGTCGTGCTCGTGTGCTTGCGGGCAATGGGCGACTGACGTCGCCGGGGAGCGTGAGCCGAACCCGGCGTGCTCGGAAGCTGGCCGAAGTCCTCGGACGCCCGAAGACGAAAGACGATGAAAGACGACGAAAGACACAGCCCTCACGAACGACAAAGGCGGTGGCCGACGGCCACCGCCTTTGTCGCAGGAGAGCGGACGACGGGATTCGAACCCGCGACCCTCACCTTGGCAAGGTGATGCGCTACCAACTGCGCTACGTCCGCGTGCACCGGCTTCCAACCCGTGCGCAGAACACTTTACACCTTCCCGTTTCGCCACTTCGCAGAGGGTCCTCCGGTGTTCCGTCCCGTGAAGGCGTGCAGGTACACGAGTGACTCCGTATGGTGTTCAAAGTTCAACCGAAAGGGCGACGGCCCGGAGGGGGTGCCTGGCTGAATGTTGACCGACTCGGACTCCACATCCGATCAGCCGGGTCTGATCGAGCGCATCCGCCTGGGGGACGACGCCGCGTTCAGTGAGCTCTTCCGGGATCACGAAACGGCCGTGCGCAGGTTGGCCCGTGGACTCGTGGCCGACGCCTCCGAGGCCGAGGACGTCACGGCTGAGACGTTCTTCCGCGTGTTCCAGGCCATCCGCAGGGGCAACGGACCCAAGGAGAACATCCGTGCCTATCTGTTGACCGTGGCTAGACGAGTCACGTGGGAGTGGCAGGCCGCCCGCCGGGACGTGCCCGTCACCGACGAGGAACTCATCGCCAGACTCGGCGCGAACACCGATTGGCTCGATTGGCAGAGCCGTACCGCGGAGGCCGCGCTCATCGTGCGTGCGTTCGCCAGCCTCCCCGAACGCTGGCGCACGGTCCTGTGGCGTACCGAGGTCGAAGGGGAACAGCCTGCCGTGGCCGCGCCCCATTTCGGGTTGAGCGCCAACGCCACGGCCGCTCTCGCGCGGCGGGCCCGGATCGGTTTGCGTGCCGCGTACCTGCAGGCGCACTTGGCCGTGGACCGCAGTCGGGGTAGTTGCCGGGGTGTGGTGCGCAAGCTCGGCAGTTACGCCGCGGGGGGAGTCACGAATTCGGAGGCGCACCGGATCAGTGGCCATCTGAGCGGCTGTTCGTCGTGCCGATCGGTGTACGACGAGCTGCGACGGGTGTGCTCGAGCCTGCGGACGCACGCGAGCGTCATCGTGGTCCTCGTTCCACTGTCGGGTCTGGCGTT
>SMEZ01000351.1_pt1 | contig 9648 bp, 7 predicted proteins | sample 2456351 | NCBI WGS metagenome assembly SMEZ01 (sample SAMN10132605, study PRJNA489261) | soil metagenome | isolation source: day120 antibiotic-loamy sand soil ammended with composted manure from dairy... | place: USA | collected 2015-04-01 | reverse complement strand
GAGCACGCCGTCGGAGCCCCGGGTCAGCGCGACGGCCGCCGCACCGAGCGCACGAGCCGCGGCCACGGCGGCGTGCGGGGTCGCGTCGGCCGCCAGCCCCAACAGCGTCCGCGCCTCCTCGGGCCACGACGGGGTGACCAGCTCGGCCAGGGGAGCAACTCGCCGCAACGTCGCGGCCGCCTCCTCCGCACTCGTCAGGCGTGGCCGGAAATTGGGGTCGTAGACGAACCGGCGCGCGCGTTCGGCGGCATGCAGCACGGCGGCGGCCGCGCTCTCGGACACCGCGGCGGTGATCCCACCGGCGAGCACCACACCGGCGTCCTCCACGACCGCGGCGACGTCGTCCGGACACAGCGTCGAACCCGCGCTGCCCGACCTGGCGTAGGCGAACTGCCGCCGCCCCGAGGGATCGCTGTGGGTGAAATACACGCCGTGCTGGCCGGGCACCCGGATCACGGCTCCGGTATCGATGCCGAGTTCGGTCACCCGCGCCACGAGGGCGTCGCCGAGTTCGTCGTCGGGCACCCGAGCCAGCAGCGCCGTGTGGGCCCCGGCCGCGGCGGCCGCGGCGGCGGCGTTGAGTGCGTCCCCGGAGAACGCCAGTCGCACCGTGGCGCCGTCGCGGAACGGCTCCGACGCGGACACCTCGACCAGCGGCTCCCCCAGCACGAGGACGTCGGGACTCACCGTGCTCACCAAGGATGCACCGTCCCGTCCTCCAGCCGGTTCACCGGCAGGTACGCCTGACGGTACGGGTACCGGGCGGCGGCCTCCTCGTCGATGTCCACGCCCAGTCCCGGCTCCTCACCGGGGAACAGATAGCCGTCGGCGTAGTGGTAGCCGTGCGGGAACACCTCGTCGGTGGCCTCGGTGTGCCGCATGTACTCCTGCAACCCGAAGTTGGGGATGCTCACGTCCAGGTGCAACGCAGCGGCCATGCACACCGGTGACAGGTCCGTCGCACCGTGCGAGCCCGAACGCACGTGGTGCAACGCCGCGAGATCGAAGATCCGCCGCAGGTGGGTGATCCCACCCGCGTGCACGACGGTGCACCGGATGAAGTCGATCAATTGGTTGCGAATCAGGTCGGCGCAGTCCCAGATCGAATTGAACACCTCGCCCACCGCCAGCGGCGTGACCGAATGGCGGCGGATCAGCTCGAAGGCCTTCTGGTTCTCGGCCGGGGTGGCGTCCTCCAGCCAGAACAGGCGGTAGGGCTCCAGGTCGCGGGCCAGGCGCGCGGCCTCGATCGGGGTCAGGCGGTGGTGCACGTCGTGCAGCAGGCGCAGCTCGGGGCCGAACTCCTCGCGGGCGCGGGCGAACAGCTTGGGTACGAACGACAGGTACTTCTCGGTCGACCAGACGTTCTCCTCCGGCACCGTGCCGCGCGCGGGTTCGTAGAACATCTTGTCGGCCCCCACTCCGTAGGTGGAGGGCAGACCGGGAACCCCGCACTGCAGTCGCACCGCCCGGTACCCGAGGTCGAGGTATCGGGCGACCTCGTCGAGCACCTCGTCGACGGTCTCGCCGTTGGCGTGGCCGTAGACGGTGACGCCCTCGCGGCTTCGCCCGCCGAGCAGCTGGTACACGGGCAGCCCCGCGGCCTTGCCCTTGATGTCCCACAACGCGGTGTCCACCGCCGCGATCGCGCTCATGGTCACCGGCCCGCGGCGCCAGTACGCGCCCTGGTACAGGTACTGCCAGGTGTCCTCGATACGGTGCGCGTCGCGGCCGATCAGCAGGGGCACGACGTGATCGCGCAAATACGCCGCGACGGCGAGCTCACGACCGTTCAGCGTGGCGTCGCCGACGCCGGTCAGCCCCTCATCGGTCTCGATCTTGAGGGTGACGAAGTTGCGGCCCGGGCATGTCACGATGACTCGGGCATCGGTGATCTTCACGGTTCGGGGTCCTCCTTCACACGGGCCACCAACTGCGTCGGGTTGACGAAGCGCAGGGCGATCACAAGCAGGATCAGCATCATCGCGGTGTAGATGACGGCCATCGCGTCCACGGACTGCTGCGCACGGATGCCCGCCGCCGACATCGAGTGGAACAGCGCCACGATGAGCGTCTGCGAGTCGGGACCGGCGGTGAGAAACGTCAGCTCGAACATGCCGACGGTGCGCACGAGCACGAGGATGCCCGCAGCGAGGATGCCGGGGATCAACAGTGGGGCGAGGATCCGGACGAACACCGCACGCAGCCCCGCACCGCACATCCGCGCCGCCCGCTCGATCGAGGGGTCGATCTGTTCGATGAACGGCGTCATGGTCATGATCACGAACGGCACCGACGGCACCAGGTTGGCCAGCACGACCCCGGAGAGGTTGCCCGCGAACCCGAACTTGTAGAGCACGGTGGCCAGCGGGATGCCGTAGGTGATGGGCGGCATCAGGATCGGCAACAGGAACGCCAGGTAGATCAGTTTCTTGCCGGGGAAGTCGCGGCGCGCCAGGACGTAGGCGGCGGGCACACCGATGAGCAGCGACAGGACCACCACGGCCACCGCCACCTGCACGGTCACGACGATCAGGTCGCTCAGCCCGAAGTCCTGCCACGCCTGGGTGTACCAGCGGGTGGTCACCCCTTCCGGCAGCCAGGCGTCGAACCAGCGCGTGCCGAAGGAGTTCACCACCACCGAGCCCACCACGCCGAGCAGGCCGACGAGGAAGAACACCACCCCGCCCCAGACCAGCCAGGCTCCCGGGCTGGCCACCAGCCTGCGCCGCCGGGGACGGGTGTCGGGAGTCGGTTGCAGGATCGTCATCCCTTCCCTCCCGTCGAACCGGTGTAGAGGCGGGACCGCCACAGCAACACCACGCCCACCACGATCAGCTCGACGACACCCATGATCATCGCGATGGTGGAGGCGTACGGGTAGTCGTACTGCTCGTAGGCGGCCTGGTAGGCGGCGATCGAGATCACCCTGGTCTCCCCCGACGGGTTACCGACCAGGATCGCCGAGGGGAACACGCTGAAGGCCAGCACGAACGTGAGGCAGAACGTGGTGGCCAAGCCGGGTGCCAGCAGCGGCAGCGTGATGTGCCGGAACCGGTCCCACCAGCCCGCACCGAGGGTCGCCGCCGCCTTCTCCAGGGTGGGGTCGATCCCCGACAGATACGACGAGATGAGCAGGAACGCGAACGGGAATCCCGTGATGACCAGGGAGAAGAAGACGCCCCAGTAGTTGTTGATGAGCCGGAGCGGTTCGTCGACCAACCCGATCGCCTCGAGCGCCCGGTTGAGCCACCCGGACGGCCCGAGGAAGTTCAACAGCCCCTCGGCCGTGAGCACCGTGCCGAGCGTGATCGGCACGACGAGCACGGTCATCAACAGCCGCTTGCCACGGAACCGGCCCCGCATCCGGTAGGCGATCGGCACCGAGGCCAGCACGTTCAACAACGCGGCCGGGATCGCCAGCACCAGGGTCTTCCAGATGGTGCTGAACTGGTAGGGGTCGGAGAAGAAGCGCACGTAGTCGGCGAAGGGGCCCCCACCGTTCTGCGGCTGGAACGACAGGCCCAGACCGTAGCAGAACGGGTAGACGAACAGTCCCACGATGAACACCACGGCGGGCAGCAGCAGGAGCAGCTGCTTGTCTATGCCGCGTTCGGCGAGTCGGTGCCGCAGGGCCGGACTCGGGCCCGCCGGCTCCTTCCGGTCCCGCTCCGGTGGCGCTGTGGCGACGGGTGCCGCGGCCATCACACCGACTCCCGTTCCGATGCCACCGACACGTTCTTCGGCGCCTCCGCGGTGTCGTCACGGAACACCAGCAACCGCTCCACGGCCACCCCGAGCACGACGGCGTCTCCGGGGGCGAGTCGGTGGCTCGTGCGCAGGTGCCACCGCAGTCCCGACTCCGTGCGTGCCTCGACGGCCAGTTCCCGACCCTGGTACTCCACCACCTCGACGATCGCCGGAAAGCGGTTGTCCCCGGTGGTTCCCGGCTCGAACAGCCGGACGTCCTCGGGACGCACGGCGGCCACCACCGCGGCGCCGGGAGTGAGGTCGTCGAGGTGGGTGCCCACGAGGTCCAGCCGGTTGTGCAGCTCCTCCGGGGTCCCGATCTGCTGAACGGTGCCCGCCCGCAGGATCACGAGGCGGTCGGCCAGCGACAACGCCTCCTCCTGGTCGTGGGTGACGTAGACGGTGGTGAGTCCGAGGCTCTGGTGCAGCCTGCGGATCTCCGTGCGCATCTCCAGCCGCAGTTTCGCATCCAAGTTGGACAGTGGTTCGTCCATGAGCACCAAAGACGGTTCGAGCACGATGGCACGGGCGATGGCCACGCGCTGCTGCTGACCACCCGACAACTGCCCGGGGAGCTTGTGGGCGTGTTCCTCCAGCCGCACGAGGCGGATGGCCTCCTCGGTCCGGCGAGCGGTCTCCGCCTTCGGCAGCCGTCGCATCGTCAGCCCGAAGGCCACGTTCTTCCGCACCGACATGTGGGGGAAGAGCGCGTAGTTCTGGAACACCATGCCGAACCCGCGTCGTTCGGGTGGCAACACGTCGATGCGGGTCTCGTCCTGCCAGATGCTGCCCGAGGTGAGTGGCAGCAGCCCCGCAAGACAGTTCAACGCGGTCGACTTGCCGCATCCTGAGGGACCGAGCAGGGCGATGAACTCGCCGCGCCGGATCTCCAGGTCGAGCCCCTTAAGCGCCGCGGTCTTGCCGAAGGTGCGTCCGACTCCCCGAAGGCTCAGGGTCTCGAACGTTCCGGACCGTCGTGATTCCGCCGGCGCATCGGTGGCGCCGAGAGGTGACCCAGTCATGCAACCTCCACTCCCGCTGTTCCGGCGTCGCGTTCGGCGCCCGATGTCATTGGTCCACCTTCGCGCCACCGATCTCGCGGTCCCAACGGTCGAAGGCCGCGACCATCGTCTTGGCGTCGAGTGGCGTTTCTTTCGGGTGGTCGGCGATCAGCTGGTCGTACTCCGGCCTGCCGTAGCGTCGGATGACCTCCTGACTCGACTCGGGAGCCATCGAGATGTCCACGCCCTTCACGGCCGGACCCGGGTAGAAATATCCCTCGTCGTAGGCCTTCGCCTGCTGTTCCTTGGTGAGCATGAACTGGATGAGCTGCAATGCCGCAGCCTGTTGGTCGGCCGTCGCGCCCTTCGGGATGACCGCGTAGTGCGCGTCGGTGACCCAGTGGAACCCCTCGAGGGTCCCGATCTCCGCCTCGGCGGGCACGGTACCCAGGGCCCGGGGGTTGATGTCCCACCCCGTGGTGGTGACGACGATGTCGACGGTGCCGTTGGCCAGATCCGTCATGGTCTGGGTGGTGCCCGACGGATAACGGTCGATGTAGGAGTTCAGCTCCGCCAGATAGTCCCAGGTCTTCTCCCAACCGTGGACCGGGTCCCGGGGATCGGAGTCCCCCAGGATGTACGGCAGCCCCATCAGGAAGGTGCGGCCGGGACCGGAGTTCGACGGACGCGCGTACTCGACCTTGCCGGGGTGGGCCTTCGCGTAGTCGAGCAGCTCCTGCGCGGTGCGCGGCGGGTTCGGCACCCGCGAGGGCAGGTACTCGATCAACGGCCCGGACGGGTAGTACGTCACCGTCACCCCGTATCCCTGGGCGAGTTTCTGCATCTCGGCCGCCGGTTCCAGGTAGTCCTTCATGCCCGGCAACCGATCGGCGTGCTTGGGCAGGACCTCCTCCCACAGCCCCTGCTCGATACCGGCCGACATTCCGTCCACACCGGTCAGTACCAGTCCGATGTCGACCCGGCCCGCGTTCTGCTGCGATTTGACCTTGCCGATCAGGTCGGGAGCCGGCGCGCTGCTGTAGGTCACCTCGGAGATGATGTCCGGGTGTTCCGCCACGAACTGGTCGATCATTCCCTGGGTGAGCTGGAGATTCCCCGCCACGTCGAGGATGTTGAGGGTGACGGGCTTCGCGGGTTTGTCCGGGATCGGCCCGGCCGCCCGCTGCGGCCCGGGGCTTTCGGGCGGACTGCACGAAGCGGCCAGTAATGCGGCGGCGAGTGCGCCCACCACGACGTTCCTGCGCATCGGTCGAATCCCTTCTGTGACGCCGAGCAGCCTTTGATCGGCGGGAGGACTCCGATTACGGACTTCGTTGGGCGACCGTGGTCGTGTCCCGAACCAGCAACTGCATCGGGACCTCGCGGCGCGGCATCCGGATTCCGGGCTCGTTGAGCAGCTTCAACAGCAACTCGACGGCCGCGCGACCACACTGCTTTTTGGGAACGGACACGGTCGTCAGACCGGGGTTGAACATGGCCGCCATCGGGATGTCGTCGATGCCGACCACACTGATTTGCCGAGGAACCTCGATCCCGCGAGAGGCGAGCCGGGTTATCAGTCCCATCGCGACCAAGTCGTTGTAAGCCACCACGGCGGTGACCTTCGCGGCGACGACGAGATCGGCCGCGGCGACCCCGCCCTCGAAACGCGGGGGCACGTTGCCGATCTCCACGAGTTCGACGCCCTCCGCCTCGGCCGCCATCCGGATCCCCCGTGCCCTCTCCCGGTTCGACCAGCTACTACGCGGACCGGCGACATAGCCGATCCTGCGATGTTCGAGCGCGGCGAGATGGGCCACGGCCTGCCGCATCCCGTCGACGTTGTCGATCGTGATCGCCGGGATCTGCGCGCCGCGCCGGTTCACGGCGACGACGCACGAACAGGTGGCGGCGGCCCGCATGTCCTCGACGCTCATGCGTGGCGAACACAGGATGATGCCGTCCACCTGCTTCGACAGCGCACGCACCAACCCCAACTCCGCGGTGGGGTCCTCGTCGGTGTCGGCGAGGAACACCGAGTAGTCGGCCTCCCGCGCGCGGGCCTGGACTCCCTTGACCACCTCGGGGAAGAAGGGGTTGGCCAGATCGGGCAGGATGAGGCCGAGATTGCCGGTCCGGCCCGTGATGAGACCCCGAGCCGCTCGGTTGGGCACGTAACCGAGTTCGTCCGCCACCCGCAGGACGTGCTCGCGGGTACGCGGATCGACCAGCTCGGACCCCGCCAACGCACGGGACACCGTCGAGGCCGACACTCCCGCGGCCTTCGCCACGTCTCGAATCGTCACCGCCATGGCGTTCCCGCCCGCCTTCCGTGAGGGACATGCTTCCTCGCACATGCCCGACGCATCGTGCAATCGTTTGCAACCACTTGTCAACACCTAAGAAAGTTGGCGCTTGCTTCGGCGGAAATCCTTGTGCAAACCTTTGCATCACTTTCACCGACGCGGAGGAAACCAGCACATGGCCACACCGCTCGTTCTTCATCCCGATCGCGCTCTTCCCGCCGACCCCGCCACCCGCGAGGTCGCGCGCCGCCTGTACGACACGACGCGCTCACTGCCGCTCGTGTGCATGCACGGCCACGTGGAGGCCGAGGTCCTGGCCGACGACCTGCCGTTCCCGGACCCGGCCCACCTGCTCGTGGTGCCCGACCACTACGTGACGCGCATGCTGGTCTCCCAGGGGATACCGCTGGAGGACCTCGGCGTTCCAAGACGCGACGGGGGCGCGGTGGAGTCCGATCCCCGAGCGATCTGGCGACGGCTGTGCTCCAACTGGCACCTGTTCCGCGGGACCCCGTCCCGGTACTGGTTGGAACACGAACTCGTGGAGGTCTTCGGGGTTCGCGTCCAACCCTCGGCGGAGACCGCCGACGAGATCTACGATCAGCTGGCCGCCACACTGTCCGATCCGGACTTCCGACCGCGAGCGCTGCTGCGCCGTTTCAACATCGAGCTCATCTCCACCACCGACCCGGCTACGTCGGACCTGCGGCACCACGCCCGGCTTCGCGAGGACGGGTTGGGGGACCGGGTGATTCCCACGTTCCGGCCCGACGCCGTCGTCCACGTGACCGGCGAGGGGTGGCGTGAGCACGTCGAGGAACTCGGCAAGCTCACCGGTTTCGACACCTCCGCCTATCCCGGTTTCCTCGACGCGCTCCGCAAGCAACGGGAGGCGTTCATCCGCGCCGGGGCGCTGGCCACCGACCACGGCCATCTGGGCACCGACACCACACCGCTTAACGACACCGAGGCGGCCCGCATCTACTCCGCCGCGCTCGACGGGAAGGTCACGCCGGAGGAGGCCGGGGCGTTCGCCGGGCACATGTTGTTCGTCATGGCGGAGATGGCCTGCGAGGACGGCCTGGTGATGCAACTCCATCCCGGAGTGCTACGCAACCATCACGACGACGTCCACCGGGCCTTCGGTCCCGACAGGGGTTTCGACATCCCGGTGGCCGCCGAGTTCACCCGGGGTCTTCGGCCCCTGCTCAACGCGTTCGGGCACCACCCGAACTTCCGGATCGTCCTGTTCACCGTGGACGAGACCGTCTACAGTCGCGAGCTGGCACCGCTGGCCGGCGCCTATCCCTCGGTGCGGTTGGGGGCGCCGTGGTGGTTCCTCGACAGCCCGGACGGTATGCGGCGCTTCCGGGAACTGGCGACCGAGACGGCCGGCTTCTACAACACCTCGGGGTTCGTGGACGACACGCGTGCCTTCGCCTCCATTCCGGCGCGACACGACCTCGCCCGCCGGATCGACGCGGGATACCTGGCCCGTCTCGTCACCGAACACCGGCTCAGCGAGGACGAGGCCACCGAGACGGCCGTGGACCTCGCCTACCACCTGCCGCGTATCGCCTACCAACGGCCGAGGAGTCCGTGAACCGAAAACTTTCGGTGCGATGAAACACGTTTCATCGGCAATGGACCCTTGACGGGGCGTGTGGGTGTTTCCACACTCGGTCACACACGACAAGGTGATCGATTTCCCTCGGCTGTCCGAAAAGGACATCTGAGATTCGCCCGTACCGCTTTCCTCCCGGCTGCTCTCCCCCTATTCGGCGACACGGCAAAGGAGCCCGCGAGATGAGGAGACGTCCGCGACACCGGAGAACGGCGTTCGCGCTGTTGGTTCCGGTTGCACTGGTGGCGACCCTGCTGATCGGCGCACCCGCGATTCCCGACGCGTCCGCGACACCCATCCGCCCCGACTACAGCGGCTCGGACCTGTGGCTGCATTACCCAAAGATCGAGGACCCGGCCCTCAAAAAGCGGTACGCGAAGTCCGCCACCGCCGTCATCGTGCAGAACGCCGGGAAGAACCCGGTGCACCGGCACACCCGTGACCTGCCAATGGAACCGGGCGCACAGGAACACCTCGTGACCACGCCCCTCGAAGCGGCCAAAGACGAGCTGGCAAGAGGACTGAACGGGCTCCTCGGCAAGAAGGTTCCCGTCCACACGAAGCCGGGTCAGCGTATTCCGGACGGGGCCATCGTGGTGGGCACACCGGAAAGCTCACAGATCGTGCGCCGACACGTCGACGCCGAGCAGCTACGGGACTTGGGGGACGAGGGCTATCTGATCCGCTCGGCCTCCCGAGGGCGGCACGACTTCACCCTCATCGCCGCCAACTCGGAGATCGGCGCGTTGTACGGCACCTTCGCCTTCCTGCGGAGGATGCAGACGCAGCAGCCCATCACCGACCTGGACATCACCGAGAAACCCAGGATCGCCCACCGGTACCTGAACTACTGGGAGACCGAACGGCTCTACGCCGGCAACGATGCCACCGGGACGGGCGGCTTGAACGGCGAGAACGGCGCCGTGTTCAACTTCGCGGCCACGGGCGAGAGCGCCGACCGCAACCT
>SMEZ01000278.1_pt1 | contig 9686 bp, 6 predicted proteins | sample 2456351 | NCBI WGS metagenome assembly SMEZ01 (sample SAMN10132605, study PRJNA489261) | soil metagenome | isolation source: day120 antibiotic-loamy sand soil ammended with composted manure from dairy... | place: USA | collected 2015-04-01 | reverse complement strand
GGCTCGGTTGCGTCGGCTCGGGGCGGGCCGGATGGCCGATGCCGCCAAGGCGTTCGGACTTTCCACCACCAGACGTGCCGCGCTGGCCGCGATCGTGGTGTGCGCGTTGGCGTTCACGATCGCCGTGCCGCTGCGGACCTATCTGTCCCAACGTGCGGCCGTGGTCGAGCAGGAGCAGCGGCTGGCGGAGCTGAAGGCCGAGGTCGCCCGGCTGGAACAGCGTCGCGAGGAGCTGCACGACCCCGCGCAGGTGGAGGCGGAGGCGCGGCGTCGACTGCGGTATGTGATGCCGGGGGAGACACCGTACATGGTGCAGTTCCCGGAGGACACCACCCGCGACGGCTCCGACGACGAGAATCGGTCCCCGGAACCGAAGCCGTGGTACGAGATGATGTGGGAAGACGTGACAAAGGGGTGAGTCCCATCGAGTTCGAGCCGGTGACCGACGCCGACCGCGAGGTCGTCGCGCAGCAATTGGGGAGACCGCCTCGCGCGCTTCGCGCGATCGCGGCCCGTTGCCCCAGTGGCCATCCCTCCGTAGTACAGACCAATCCTCGGCTCGAGGACGGCACGCCGTTTCCCACGCTCTATTACCTGACCTGCCCCACGTTGACGTCCATGGTGGGGCGACTGGAAGCGTCCGGGATCATGCGCGAGATGACGAACAGGCTCGCCGAGGACGCCGAGTTGGCGGCCGCGTATCGGCGGGCGCACGAGTCGTACCTCGCGCAGCGGGACGCCATCGAACCGTTGGGCCATCAGGTCACCGCGGGCGGTATGCCGACCCGGGTCAAATGCCTCCACGTCCATCTTGCACACACACTCGCCTGTGGCCCTGGTGTGAACCCTTTCGGCGACGAGACTCTCCGCCTTGTGCGGGAAGCAGGATGGCCGCTCGGTGATTGTGCGGAGTCGCATTAGTCCTTCCGGCGTAATCGACGTTTGATTCCTGCGCGAAGGGGTGAAACGTCGATGGGGTTTGCGGCAGGCTGTGCCGCGAGAGCCCGGACGTAGTCGGTGGGAGGGTGCGAACGTGCGTGCTGACGGCGGCGCAGGCGCGGATAAACGGTCTGGGTTTCGAAACAAGACCACGATCGCGGTCCTGAGTGGTTCGTTGGCCGTGCTTCCCATGCTCGCCGTCAGTGACGCGACGGTGCGGTGGCTCGATGTTCCCGAACAGGAGCAGGCCGCGCCCGCTCCGTTGGCGGGAGGTGAGCCGCCCGCGTCGGTATCGGTGAACGGCAGCCTGCCTGAGGCGCCTCCGATCGAGAAGCTGTGGGCGCCCGTCGAGCCGGTCACGGGTTCGCTCGGCATCCCGTCGACCGCGCTCGAGGCTTACAAACGTGCCGCCGAGCGGGCGGCCGCCGAATACCCGGGTTGCAACATCGACTGGGCGTTGCTCGCCAGCATCGGGCGGATCGAGTCGAACCACGCGCGTGGCGGATATGTCGACGGCAACGGCGACGCGCGCGAGACCATCCTCGGTCCGGTGCTCGACGGAACGGGTGACGTCGCCGCCATCCCCGACACCGACGGTGGCGCGTACGACGGGGACACGCGGTGGGACCGCGCTGTCGGACCGATGCAGTTCATCCCGTCCACGTGGAAACGCTATGCCTCCGACGGTAACGGCGACGGTGTGGCCGACCCCAACAACCTCTACGACTCCACGCTCGCCGCCGCCAGGTACCTGTGCTCGGGCGGAGTCGACCTGTCGGATCCCGAGCAGCTGCGTGCGGCCCTCTACCGCTACAACAACTCGTGGTCGTATGTGAACACGGTGATCCGGTGGGCCAAGGCGTATCGCAGCGGTGTGTCGGCGTTGCCCGACAGCGATGTGCCCACCGCGGTGCTGGTGCACGCGTCGAATCCGGTCAAGGACGAGTCGTCGGTTACCAGACCGTCGCCTGAACCGCCGACGAAGCCCAGACGGTGAGGATCCGCCTCCGTCGGATGGGGAGGACCCGCCGCCCGGCGATGGTGAGGACTCACCTCCGTCGGATGGGGAGGACCCGCCGCCCGGCGACGGCGAGGACCCGCCCCCATCGGATGGGGAGGATCCGCCTCCGTCAGACGGTGAGGATCCGCCGGGTGACGGTGAGGACCCGGCTGATCCGGGGGAGTGCGATCCCGAGGAAGAACCCGAAGAACCCGAAGAACCCTCATCCTTTGAACCGACGGGGGAACAGCCCGTGGAGCAGTCCTCGTCCGAGGCCGCGTCGACGGACGAGCCCACCGAATCGGACGAGTCCACCGACCCGCCGTGCGACGACGAGTCGGACGACGACACGGAGGAGGGGCAGCCGGAGCCCACGTCGGGCACCACGCCCTCGGGCGCCTCGGCCACGCGGGAGCAGGAGCCGACCGAGGATTAGGGTGGGCAGCATGCCACGGGTAGCTGCCATCGACTGCGGGACCAACTCCATCCGCCTACTGGTCGCGGAGCTCACGTACCGGCACGACGGAAGCGTCGATCTGCGAGACCTGCACCGGGAGATGCGCATCGTGCGGCTCGGTCAGGGGGTCGACGCGACCGGGGAGCTGGCGCCGGAGGCGTTGGAGCGCACGCGCGAGGCCCTGAAGGCGTACGCGATCGCGGCCCGGCGCAAAGGGGTGGAGCGGCTACGCATGGTGGCGACGTCGGCCACGCGTGACGCGAGCAACCGGGACGAGTTCTTCACGATGACGCGGGAACTGCTCGGTACGGAGGCCGAGGTCATCACCGGCGAGGAAGAGGCCAGACTCTCGTTCACCGGAGCGGTCGGTGAGCAGGACCCCGATGACGGACCGTTCCTGGTGGTCGATGTCGGCGGCGGCTCCACCGAACTCGTGCTCGGCACCTGGAACGGGCGGGAGGCCGACGTGTGGGCCTCGCACTCGGTGGACATCGGGTGTGTTCGCCTCACCGAACGTGTGTTGCGGTCGGACCCGCCCACGGCCGACGAACTCGCCGAGGCCGAACGGGTGGCGGTGCGCACGTTGGAGCCCGCGTTCGAGGCGGTGGACGTGTCGAGGGCCGGTCGGTGGATCGGTCTGGCGGGCACGATCACGACCCTGTCGGCGATAGCGCAGGATCTGCCCGAATACGACTCCGAACGCATACACCTGTCGACGCTTTCCCGTGACGACCTGGACACGGTGGTCCGCGATCTCCTCGCCGCCGACCGCGCCATGCGCGCCGCGATTCCGGTGATGCATCCCGGCCGGGTGGACGTCATCGGAGGTGGAGCGCTGATCGTGCGCGTACTGGCCGAGCAGATCGCCCAGCGAGGGGGCCCCGCCGACCCGCTGGTGGTCAGCGAACACGACATCCTCGACGGCATCGCTTTGTCACTCGCCTGAACCGCTTCCGTTGTCGTGTCCGCAGGTGGCGTTGTCGTGTCCGCCCTCCAGGGAGACCCGGAGGGCGGACACGGACGATCACCGGTTGGAGCTGCGGGCGACGAACTCCGCCAGGTCACGTGACTGCTGCACGCGCGACGGTTCGTGGACGTACATCATGTGGCCGGCCGGGTAGTAGGCCGTTTCGATGTTCGACCGCAGTTCGTCCGGGATCTGCAATTGGGCCAACACGTGTTCGGCCGCGAAGTGGGGTGTCGCGCCGTCGTAGTAGCCGCACGCGACGTGCACTTTCAGATGCGGGTTGGCGCGCATCGCCGCCGACAGGTCGTGCACCACGGAGATGGGCCTGCCCTCGAAGTCCGAATAGGACCATTCGCGGTTGACGTCGAGCGACAGGATCTCGTAGGGCAAATCGTTGGCGTAACCGAGCTCGCTGCGCACGTAGTGGTTGAACGTCGCGGAGTAGGCGCCGATGATGCGGGAGATCGAGGCGTCGTCGCTCATGTGCTCACGCCCGCCGTCGGGCTCCCACGTGGTGAAGCGGCCGTCCATGCGCCCCGTGGTCAGTCCTCGGTCGCGCAGCAGTTCGGTGAAGAACCGCACGTGTTCGATGCGCAGGTTCACTCGGTCTACATAGGATTCAGAAAGTCCGGTGAGACGTGCCAGCCGGGCGACGACGTCGGCGCGTTCCTCGGCCGAAAGGCGCGCGCCACGGGCCAGTGCCCACGGCAGGTCACGCGAGGCGAACTCCTCGGCCTCGGCCAGTACCTCCTCGAGCGGTCGGTCGCCGTGCTTGCCGTGGTAGTGCGCGATGGCCGCGTACGTCGGCACGTACAACGAGTACGGCAGGTCGTTGCCCTCGTTGAACATCACCGTGCCCAGGTCGAGCACCGACGAGATCAACAGCAGCCCGTTGAGGTAGAGCCCGTGCCGCTGCTGCAGATGCGCGGCGAGCGCGGCGGCGCGCACGGTGCCGTACGACTCGCCCGCCACGAACTTCGGCGACAGCCAACGTTCGTTACGTGACGTCCACAGTCGGATCACCTCGCCGACGGCCTCCACGTCGGGGGTGAAGCCGTGGAAGTCCTTCGGCTTCTCGCCCTCCACGGTACGCGAGTAACCGGTGGACACCGGGTCGATGAAGACGAGGTCGCTGTGGGTCAACAGCGTCTCCGTGTTGTCCGCCAAACGGTACGGCGGCGGCTCCGGGTCGTCGACGTCGCCCGACACCACGCGACGCGGCCCGAACAGGCCCATGTGCAGCCAGATGCTGGACGAGCCGGGTCCCCCGTTGAACGCGAACGTCACCGGCCGCGAACTCGGATCGGCGTCGTCGAGGGTGTACGAGGTGAGGAAGACCTCGGCCTTGGGCTTGTGCCCGTCGAAAGCGCCGTCCTTGAGCACCTCCTTGCGCAGCACGATGCGGCCCGCGCGCGCTGTGTAGACGAGTTCGCGGTCGCCGAGGGACAGCGTGTGCCGGGTGGTCACGATGTCGTCCCGCGGCTCGGCGGATGTCTGGGCACCCTTGGCGTCGGCGTTCTCGGCGGAGTCGGTCCGCTCGGTGGCCTCCGTGTTCTTCTCTGGCATACGACCAACCTATGTCACGGCACACTGGTCGAGTGAGTGCTTCGTGGAAATCGTTGGCCCAGTTGGACGCCGCCGTCAGCGAGTGCCGTGCCTGTCCCCGTCTGGTGCGGTGGCGGGAGCAAGTGGCGCGAACGAAACGAGCCGCGTACGCCGACCAGACCTATTGGGGGCGCCCGGTGCCCGGTTTCGGGCCGGATGACGCGTCGCTGGTGATCGTGGGGCTCGCACCCGCCGCGCACGGTGGGAACAGGACGGGCCGCATGTTCACCGGCGACCGCTCCGGGGACGTACTGTTCCGGGCGCTCTACGACGTGGGGCTGGCCTCACAGCCCACGTCCGTCCACCGGGACGACGGGCTCACGTTGCGGGGCACGCGCATCACGGCACCCGTGCATTGCGCGCCTCCCGCGAACAAGCCCACGCCGGCTGAGCGGGACACGTGTAGGCATTGGCTCGCCGACGAGCTCACGTTGTTGCGCCCCACGCTGAAAGCGATCGTCGTGCTCGGGGCGTTCGGCTGGCAGGCGCTGTTGCCCGTGTTGGCCGAGGCGGGGTGGCGCGTGCCGAGACCGAAACCGCGTTTCGGGCACGGCGTACGGATCACGCTGGATGGTCCGACACCACTGCATGTGCTCGGCTCGTACCACGTGTCGCAACAGAACACGTTCACCGGCAGGTTGACGCCGGAGATGTTGCGCGCGGTGCTGTCCGAGGCCGCGTCACTGTCCGGACTCGACTGAAAGCGGAGAGTGGAACGGGACTCCCGTGTTGGCGTGGTGTCCGCCTGCATCGGGAAACGACTTCGGGCATCGAGTGGCCGGGCCGCAAGGGAGGCGGGTCGGGCGGCGCCGGGGGATCTCCGCCCCATCGGCCGCGTGCGGAGAGTGCAGTGTCGGATACCGAAGGTTTCGGCCGAAAGCGGCGTCCTCGGCGGGATCCGCGGGTGGAAACCGAGGGAAGACACAGGTCGGTGCGGGGATAGGGGCGACGAGGAGGGTTTGTTCGGCGGGTCGTCGCGGAATCGTGTCAACTGAATCGTTTTGGGTGGCGTGGCGACGCTGGTCACAGCGAAGGAGGGGTAGCTAACATCACCGGTTTGGCAGTGCCACCATGGAGTCATGGCAGTCAAGTCGGAACCGACGCGGATCCTCATCCTCGGTGGTGGATACGTCGGCTTGTACACGGCCCTCGGATTGCAGAAGAGGCTGCGAGCCAACGAGGCCTCCGTGACCGTTGTCGACCCGCAGCCGCACATGACTTACCAGCCCTTCCTCCCGGAGGCGGCTGCCGGCTCCATCGAACCACGCCACGTGGTCGTTCCACTGCGGAGGGTCCTCCGACGCTGCCACGTCCTCACCGCTCGTGTGACGGCGATCGAGCACGCGAACAAGACCGTCACGGTGGAGGCGCCCGACGGTCACATCGAGCAGCTCAACTACGACGTGCTCGTGGTGGCACTGGGGTCCGTCGCCCGACTGCTGCCGATTCCGGGACTCGCCGAGCAGGGTATCGCCATCAAGACCATCGGCGAGGCCATCTACCTGCGGAACCACGTTCTGTCCAAACTCGACGAGGCGGCCAGCACGCTCGATCCCGAGCTGCGTCGGCGGATGCTCACGTTCACCGTCGTGGGTGGTGGGTTCGCCGGTATCGAGGCGCTCGCCGAGCTGGAGGACATGACCCGGTACGCCTGCCGCTACTACGACAACATCAAGCCGGAGGACATCCGGTGGGTGCTCGTGGAGGCCGCGGGCCGCATTCTGCCCGAGGTGCGCGAGACACTGGGTGTCTGGACCGCTGAGCAGTTGGAGAAGCGCGGCATCGAGGTGTACCTGTCGACGGCGGCGAAGTCGTTCGAGAACGGCCACGTCGTGCTGTCCGACGGCACCGAGTTCGACAGCGACACCATCATCTGGACGGCCGGCGTGAAGGCCAACCCGGTGGTCGCCGAGTCCGACCTCCCGACCGACAAGCGTGGCCGGTTGAAGGCCACGGCCACCCTGCAGGTCGTGGGACACCCCGACGTGTGGACGGCCGGTGACGTGGCCGCTGTCCCGGACCTGTCCCGCACCGAGGAGGACCCCACGGCGACGTGCCCGCCCAACGCTCAGCACGCGGTGCGACAGGCGCGGCACCTGGCCAAGAACATCATTCGGTCGCTGCGCGGCGGCACGCCGACCGACTACTACCACAAGAACCTCGGTGCGGTGGCCGGTCTCGGGTTGCACAAGGGTGTCGCCGACGCCTTGAACCTGAAGATCAAGGGCTACCCGGCGTGGTTGTTCCACCGGGCCTATCACGTCAAGGCGATGCCGACCTTCAACCGCAAGGTGCGCATCCTGCTGGACTGGCTGCTCAGTGGCCTGTTCCGCCGCGAAACCGTCTCCCTGGGGCAGATCAACAACCCCAAGGAGGAATTTGCGAGGGCGGCGAAGTCGTAGCCGGAGACGGGGGCTTAAGCTTCTTATGCCCCCGTAGCCCAATCGGCAGAGGCAGTCGACTTAAAATCGACTCAGTGCGGGTTCGAGTCCCGTCGGGGGCACCAAAAGCCCAGGTCAGTGAGTTCCTGACGGGACTGCTGAAGATCAGCTCCCCGGTTTACTCCCGGAATTGGGGCGGCAGTCACTCAGGCTGAGTGACTGCAGCGCCCTTGCTGCGTGGGGCCTGCAGGTCGCCGCGCGAATCCGGGAGCACCGGGCTTTCAGGGGATCGGTTCTCGGCAACCGCAGTCGTATGTCTCCGACAAAGCATTTCCAACGCCCACTCGGGTACGACTAGAGTCCTTCTGCTTGACGGAGTCTTCGGGGAAGTCCTCTGTAACCCTGTACCCCGGACTCGGACAACGGTCCACTCGATGCGCACAAGACCTCGATCGAGATCGACATCCTCCCGGGTCAGATCAGGCAAATCATGTCGCCGTGCCGTCGGGGCCTGTTCGATCTGAGCGAGCCACTCGCGGCGCTCTGCCGGAGTGAGTGCCCGCGACCGCTTTCGCGCTCCACCTTCAATTAGGCCCGGTATCCCGGACGGGATTCCTGTGATGCCTCCACGGCGAGCGGCATAGCGAAGGATACCGCTGACAACCGCGCGAGCCGTGATCGTATGAGCAGCGCTCGTTTGCCTGATCAGATCCGGGAAGAAGCGATCAAGGGCGGCCTTTCCGGGGCCGCGATGAAGAGGATGCCCTCGTCGGGCGGGCAGGCTCCCGGGATACCTGGCAGAAGACGTCGGACGATGTCCGGCAATGCCGGATTGGGACGGCCGCCAAGTAAGATTGCGCGGAATGTGGCGTTTCGGTTGTATGCAGTGACGCGGTTATGGGTGGTAACCGTGGGTGTGCGCTGGGGGTGTGGTGCGGGGGAGGCGTCGGGTCTGGCCCGTTGTGGTTGGTGCGCTGGTCTTCGCCGTGGTGTCGGGGGCCGGAGCCGTGGTGAAGGCACTGGGCGTGGACAACGTGTGGTGGGTGGCGGGCGTCACCGCGGTTGTGACGGCAGTCGGCAGCGTGATGGCACCGCGCTTCAAATCCCGTTGGGATAAGTGGGCCGAGGAGCGAGAGAATCGCCGACAGGCGGTGGACCGGGCCGCGCTTCGGGGTGGGCGGCTTCAAGTACGCGACATCACCAATCCCAAGGTGTTGGGGGTGCATCCGGCCCGGCTTCCGGAAGGGGTGGACGCCGACGACAAGGCCGAGTTCGATCTGCCGGTCTATGTGCGGCGGGATCGCCACGACGATGTGGCTGCGCACCTGAAGCCGGGTGGGTTCGTGCTCATCGCCGGAGTGTCCGCGGCCGGCAAGACCCGACTGGCGTTCGAGGTGGTCAGTGCCCGACTGCCCGAGCACCGACTGCTGGTGCCGGAGGGTTGGGCCGACTTTCAGGCCCTCGCCGAGGAAGCCGCGGCCACCAGGAAATGTGTGGTGTGGCTGGATGATCTGGAACGGTTCCTCGGTGACGGGCGGCTGAGCACCACCGTGGTGGACAAGATCCTCGCCGGGGACGGCCATCACCGGGTGATGGTGGCCACGATCCGCAGCGAAGAACTCTCCCGCCTCAAAGACGAGGCGGATCGTTTGGACGAGCGTCGCCGGGTCCTCGACCAAGCCGCCACCATCCAGCTGGGCGAGACCTTCACCGCCACAGAGTTGGGACGGGCCGAAAAGCTGCGGCAAGACCCCCGTATCGACGATGCCCTGCGCAACGCATCCGGGCATGTCAATCGACTGCCGCCGCGCCGGCTGGATCGGCCCCCTTTCCACACAACTTGTGGAGAAGCTGCACACCGACCACCTCAACCCCCGCTACAGCCCCGAAACACTGGGACAAGCCTGGGAATGGGCCACCACACCCATCCCCCGCACCGCCACCGCCCTGCTAACCAAAAACGGCAAAGACGTCACGGTGGCCGACTACATCGTCGACCACACCCAACGCACCAGCCGCCCCGACGACCACGTCCCCGACACCACCNCGCCGACAACATCGGCCACACCATGCGGGCACAGGGCCGCTATCAGCTCGCCCACACCGCCCTCACCCACGCCCTCCACCTCCACACCACCACACACGGCCCCCACCACCCCAACACGCTGACCACCCGCCACAACCTAGCCAGCGTGCTGTGGGATCTCGGTCGGCTCGATCAGGCCCGTGCGGAGTTCGAAGCCGTCCTCGCCACCCGTACCGAACAGTTTGGGGCTGATCACCCCAGCACCCTGGTCGCCCGCCACAACCTGGCTCTTGTGTTGCGGGATCTTGGTC
>SMEZ01000314.1_pt2 | contig 9742 bp, 11 predicted proteins | sample 2456351 | NCBI WGS metagenome assembly SMEZ01 (sample SAMN10132605, study PRJNA489261) | soil metagenome | isolation source: day120 antibiotic-loamy sand soil ammended with composted manure from dairy... | place: USA | collected 2015-04-01 | reverse complement strand
GAGCCGGAAGCGGACTGGAGTACTCTGTAAGACGGCCCGCGATCAGGCGGGTCGTCGTAGCCCCAACCAAGTAGTCGAGTAATCAGGAGACTTCCGTGTCGGCGTATGCAGTCGTCAAGACCGGCGGCAAGCAGTACAAGGTCGCCGTCGGCGATGTCGTCGAGGTCGAGAAGCTCGACGGCGAGCCGGGCACCGAGCACACCCTTCCCGCCGTGATGGTGGTCGACGACGGCAAGGTCACGACGGACGCTGACGCGCTGGCGAAGGTCTCGGTCACGGGCAAGATCGTCGAGCAGATCAAGGGCCCGAAGATCCGTATCCACAAGTTCAAGAGCAAGACCGGCTACCACAAGCGTCAGGGTCACCGGCAGCGGCTGACCCGCCTCGAGGTCACCGGCATCAACAAGTAAGGAACCTGACCAGCCATGGCAACCAAGAAGGGCGCGTCCAACTCTCGCAACGGCCGTGACTCCAACCCGAAGTACCTCGGCGTGAAGAGGTTCGGCGGTCAGACCGTGAAGGCGGGCGAGATCCTCGTCCGTCAGCGTGGAACCAAGTTCCACCCCGGTGTGAACGTCGGCCGCGGCGGTGACGACACCCTGTTCGCTCTCGCCGCAGGCTCGGTTCAGTTCGGCACGAAACGTGGCCGCAAGACGGTCAACATCGTGCCGGTCGAGGCCTGACCGGCCCGGCCAGCACACGCTACCCAAAAAACGAGGGACGGGCCCGGAACACATCCGGCCCCGTCCCTCGTTTTGTCATGACAGGTGTTTTTCCTGTGGCCCTGAGGAAGGCGACGTAATGGCATCCCGGTTCGTGGATCGCGTGGTGATTCATCTCGCCGCGGGTAACGGAGGGAACGGCTGCGCCTCGGTGCATCGCGAGAAGTTCAAACCGCTCGGTGGTCCCGACGGTGGCAACGGCGGCCACGGCGGCGATGTGGTGCTCGTCGTCGACCCGGGTGTGCACACCCTGTTGGACTTCCATTTCCGTCCCCATGCGCGAGCCGGAAACGGTAAGCAGGGGCAGGGTGGGCACCGTAACGGTGCGGCCGGGGAGGACCTGGAGTTGCGCGTGCCCGACGGCACCGTCGTGCTCACCGAGGACGGTGAGGTGCTGGCCGACCTGGTGGGCGCCGGCACCCGCTTCGTGGCGGCCAAGGGAGGCCGTGGCGGGCTCGGTAACGCCGCACTCGCGTCGCGGGCGCGTAAGGCACCCGGTTTCGCGCTGCTGGGAGAGCCGGGGGAGGAACGCAACCTCGTGCTGGAGTTGCGTTCCGTCGCCGACGTGGGACTGCTCGGCTTCCCCTCGGCGGGCAAGTCGTCGCTGATCTCGGTGTTGTCGGCCGCCAAGCCGAAGATCGCCGACTACCCGTTCACGACGTTGGTGCCCAACCTCGGGGTGGTGAGCGCGGGGGACACCGTGTTCACCATGGCCGACGTTCCCGGTCTCATTCCGGGGGCGAGCCAGGGACGTGGCCTGGGCCTGGACTTCCTGCGTCACATCGAACGCTGCGCCGTGTTGGTGCACGTGATCGATTGCGCGACGTACGAGCCTGAGCGGGATCCGATCTCGGACTTCGACGCGTTGGAGAACGAGCTCGCGCAGTACACGCCCGTGCTCGGTGGGGACCTCGACTCGCGGCCGAGGGTCGTGGTCCTCAACAAGGTCGACGTGCCTGATGCGGCCGAGCTGGCCGAGATGGTGAGGCCCGACTTCGAGGCACGCGGACTGCGCGTGTTCGAGGTGTCCACCGCGACGCACGCCGGGCTGCGGGAGTTGACCTACGCGCTCGGCCAGATCGTGGAGGAGCACCGTGCCGCGCAACCGCCGCCCGCGCCGACGAAGGTCGTCGTGACACCGAAGGCCGTGGACGACGGTGGTTTCACCGTGGAGCCGGACCCCGAGGAACCCGGTGGTTTCATCGTGCGTGGCGCCAAACCCGAACGGTGGGTGCGGCAGACGAACTTCGCCAACGATGAAGCCGTCGGCTATCTCGCCGAACGGCTCTACCGGCTCGGTGTGGAAAAGGAGCTCGCACGGATGGGTGCCGAACCCGGCTGTGCGGTCACCATCGACGGCGTGACCTTCGATTGGGAGCCTTCCACTCCGGGTGTGGTGGAGGCACTGACCGGCCGTGGCAGTGATCCACGGCTGGAGGACCGGAGCAGGACGACCGCGGCGGAGCGCAAGGAGGCTCGCCGCCTGCGCAGGGAGGGCACAGGGCCCGACCTGGACACCCCCAACGACGAGGAAAGCGGGACCGAGGACGCCGATGAGTGAGGCACGGCGCGCTATTGCCTCTGCGAAGCGCCTGGTGGTGAAGGTTGGATCGTCAGCGCTCACCACGGCGGGTAGTGGGCTCGACATCGACAGGCTCGACGCGCTCGTGGACGCCATTGCCGAGCGGATGGCGCGGGGCACGCAGATCGTGTTGGTGTCCTCGGGCGCCATCGGAGCCGGAATGGCACCGTTGTCGCTCAGCTCGCGGCCGAAGGACCTGGCCACACAACAGGCCGCCGCGAGTGTCGGCCAGTTGGCCTTGGCGCATGCGTACGCCAATTCGCGTCGCGCGCACTACCGCAACGCCCAACGCACGTTCTCCCGACTGTTGGCGTTGGGCGCGGTTCCGGTGGTGAACGAGAACGACACCGTGGCCACCGAGGAGATCCGGTTCGGTGACAACGACCGGTTGGCTTCGCTCGTGGCGCATCTGGTGGCCGCCGACGGACTCGTGCTGTTGTCCGATGTGGATGCTCTGTACGACGGTGATCCGCGGTCCGGGGGGACCCGGAAGATCACCGAGGTGAGGTCGGAATCCGATTTGGAGGGACTGTCCGTCGGGCGTTCCAGTTCGGGACTCGGTACGGGCGGCATGCTGTCGAAGGTCGCCGCAGCGCGCACGGCCGCGGCGGCCGGGATTCCGGTGCTGATCGCGGCCGCGAGCGACGCGCGACACGCGTTGGGACAGGCGGCCGTCGGCACGGCGTTCGTGCAGGCGCCGAGTCGCATGTCGGCGCGGCGGTTCTGGCTCGGCTACGCGGCGGGCTCGCGCGGGCGGCTGTACCTGGACGACGGTGCGGTGACGGCGGTCGTGCGGCATCGGCGTTCGCTGCTCGCCGCGGGTATCACGGGTGTGGACGGTGACTTCCAGGCCGGTGACGTGGTTGATCTCGTGAACCACGCGCAAACCGTGGTGGCTCGTGGTGTGGTGGCGTTCGACGTCACCGAACTTCCGGATCTGATCGGTCATTCGTCCCACGAATTGCCCGAGGAGCAGCGTCGCGCGGTCGTGCACGCGGACGATCTGGTGCCCTTGCGCGGTCGCGCCTCTTGATCGTCCACGGATGTCACTCGACGGATCGCCCATCCGGTGGCGTGAGCTGTGACACGGTCGGCGGGTCGAACGATCCTCGGCCATGTCGCGGTCGCCACTGTATGGGCTGGTGGCACGTTGGTGGAGGCACACAGCGTTTAAGGTGAGTTCCCATGTCCGCACGCCGTATCGGGGTCATGGGCGGCACGTTCGACCCTATTCACCACGGACACCTCGTTGCCGCCAGTGAGGTGCAGCATCGTTTCGGGCTCGATGAAGTGATCTTCGTGCCCACCTGCCAGCCATGGCAGAAAGCGGGTCGTGAGGTGTCGGCGGCGGAGGACCGTTACCTCATGACCGTGATCGCCACCGCGTCCAACCCGGTGTTCTCGGTGAGTCGCGTGGACATCGACCGTGGTGGGCAGACGTACACGGTGGACACGTTGCGTGATCTGCGGGTCGAATATCCCGACGACGAGCTGTTCTTCATCACCGGTGCCGACGCGTTGGAACAGATCCTCACGTGGCGCGATGCCAACGAGTTGTTCACGCTCGCGCACTTCATCGGCGTCACCAGGCCGGGTTACCAGCTGGACAACCACCACCTGCCCGAGGGCAAGGTGAGCCTGGTCGAGGTCACCGCGATGGCGATCTCGTCGACGGGATGCCGTGAGCGGGTGCGCAACGGGGAGCCCGTGTGGTACCTCATGCCCGACGGCGTGGTGCGCTACATCAACAAGCGGAAGTTGTACGTTCGCGAGTCGTCCTGAACTGGGGGACATCCTCCGATGTCGCCTGCGGGTAGGCTTTTTCCGGCATACGTTTGGAACACCGTGTAAGGAGAACCGTGGCAGCGACGGCCGAAGCCTTAGACCTCGCGACCGCGGCCGCGCGTGCGGCCGCGGACAAGAAGGCGACCGACGTGGTGCTGATCGACGTCTCGGAGCGTCTTGTGATCACCGACGTCTTCGTGATCGCGTCGGCGCCCAACGAACGTCAGGTCGGCGCCATCGTCGACAACATCGAGGAAAAGCTTCGCAAGGCCGGGCACAGGCCGGTGCGCAGGGAGGGCACCAGGGAAGGGCGCTGGGTGCTCATCGACTACACCGACGTCGTGGTGCACGTCCAACACGACGAGGAGCGCGCCTTCTACGGTCTTGAGCGGCTGTGGAAGGACTGTCCCCGGATCGAGGTCGAGGGGCTGGAAGCCCCGGCCGAGGACGCGGACGGTGACGAGGAAACGGACGTGTCGTGACACTGCGACGACTCGTACTGTGGCGACACGGTGAGACCGACTACAACGCGGCCGGGCGGATGCAAGGTCAGCTCGACTCGAAGTTGACCGAGGTCGGATGGAAGCAGGCGAAGTTCGCCGCACCCGCATTGGCCCGGTTCACCCCGGATCTCGTCGTCGCCTCCGACCTGCGCCGAGCCACCGACACCGCCACCGTGTTGACGGAGGCGTTCGAACTGCCCCTGCGGTTGGACAAGCGGCTGCGTGAGACGCATCTGGGCGAATGGCAGGGCCTCACGGGCGCCGACGTGGACGAGAGGCACCCGGGCGGGCGGGAGCGCTGGCGGCTGGACGCCACGTGGGCGCCACCCGGTGGTGAGTCGCGGCTGGAGGTCGCCGAGCGGGCCTACGAGGTGGTGGCCGACCTGCTGAACGGCGAGGAACGGGTCGAGACCGTGCTCTTCGTCGCGCATGGCGGATTGATCCTCGCCCTGACCGCGAAACTGCTGCGGCTGCCCATCGGACTGTGGCCCTCGCTCGGGGGTATCTCCAACTGTCACTGGGTGGATCTGACGCGGCAGGACGGTACCTGGCGGCTGCGTGCCTACAACGCGGGGATCATCGGGTGAGTGATACCCCTCCCCCTCGACTGTTGGTGTTCGGTGATTCGCTGAGCTTCCACGGTCCGGACAGAGGGTATCCGGCTGATGACGAACGATTGTGGCCGAACGTGGCGGCGCGATCCCTCGGTGGCGTCGCCGACCTCGTGGCCAGAGCCGGGTGGACGGCTCGGGACGCGTGGTGGGCGATGATCGGCGATCCCCGGGTGTGGGCGGAGCTGCATCGTGCCGACGTCGTGGTGTTGGCGGTCGGGAGCATGGACACGGTGCCGTCACCGCTGCCCACCTATTTACGCACGGGACTGCGGTATCTGAGACCCGACTCGCTACGCCGCGCGGCCCGACGGACGTATCTCGCCGCTCAGCCTGTGCTGTCGGTCGCGTTGCGGGGTCGACCCTCGGCGTTGCCCCCGCGGCTGACGGTGCGGTACCTCGACCTGGCGGTGTCGGCGTTGCGGGCGTTGCGGCCGTCGTTGCCCGTGGTGGGTTGGCTTCCGTCGGTGCATCGGGCGGCGTCGTACGGATATGTGCAGACGGTCCGTCCCCGCACGGCCGTGGCCGTGTCACGCTGGGCGGCTGACGTGGGCGTCCCCTTGCTGGACGTACCCGCCGTCGTGGGGGCGCACGTCCTGGGCGGCCATGGCAATCCCGACGGCATGCACTGGGGGTGGGACGGACATGCCCTGGTCGGGAAGGCGATGGCCGAGTTGATCCGGCCACTGCTCACCCGTCGGGGCAATAGCACGTCCAGTACGCCCGACACGTCCGACTCCGAACGCGTCCGCCACGTAGGCTGACCGCGTGCCGGTCGCGGTTGTCACGGATTCCACAGCTCATCTGCCCGAGGGTTTCGCCGAGAGGTACGGCATCCGGGTCGTTCCTCTGCATGTCCTCGTCGACGGTGTCGCCTCGCTCGACGGTGTCGAGATCGGTCCGACGGCGCTCGCGCGAGCGTTGGGGGAGCGCAGGATCGTCACCACGTCCAGACCCACACCGGCTGAGTTCGCTTCGGTGTTCAGGCAGGCTTTGGCGGAGGGGGCCGACGCGATCGTGTCGGTGCACCTGTCCAAGAAACTGTCCGGTACGTGGGAGGCCGCCGTGCTCGCGGCGCAGGAAGTGGGTCCGGACGTGGTGCGCGTGGTCGATTCCCGCGGTATCGCGATGGGATTGGGGTTCGCCGCGTTGCGAGCCGCCGAGGCGGCGCATCGAGGAGCGTCGGTCGAGGAGGTGGAGCGGGTCGCCGTGGAGACCGCCGAACGTTCCGAGACGTTGTTCGTCGTGGAAACCCTGGAGCATCTGAGGCGGGGCGGTCGTATCGGCCATGCCGCGGCGTTGTTGGGCACGGCGCTCGCGGTGAAGCCTGTGCTGCGCATGGTCGACGGTGAGATACGCCCGTTGGAGAAGGTGCGCACGATGCAGCGGGCCATGAACCGGCTGGTGGAGCTCGTCGCGGAGGCGGCAGGGGACGGCGAGGTGTCGCTGGCCGTCCATCATCTGGCCTCACCCGATCGTGCGGCCGAACTCGCCACGCGGCTCGACGAGCGGTTGGGGAAGTCGTCCGGGTGTGTGGTGTCCGAGCTCGGGGCCGTGGTCGGGGCGCACACCGGCCCGGGGGTGCTCGGAGTCGTGGTACAGCGTCCGACTCCTATGGGATGAGCCGCCGTGCCGGCCGGTCGGCATCGTAGGCGTCCGAACGGTACCGGTCGTGGGGGAGTTGTCCACACTCCCCGGGTTGTCCACAGCGGCCACGGAATCGACTCACGGTGACGGGCGGGATCGCCGTAGCGTCGAATCCGTGTTCGAGACAGCACGGACGACGGCGCGGCTCTCCGGCCGAACGCAGGACACCGACCTCATCGCAGAAACCGGTGGGGTCAAGACCGGTCAGGCCGAGACTGCGCGAAATGGGCCGGAGGAGACAGCGCCGGATTGTGTCTGGACCGCGGACGCAAAGCGGGAAGCACGTCCGAAGGTCCGGTTGGCGCAGCTCGCCGCCGAGGTCAGTGGTCGCCGGACGTCACCCTCACCCCGGCACCGGGTGCAGGCACGTTCCGGGCGACGAGGTGGCTTGATCGAACGGTGGCTTCCCGGAGGGCAGCGTGTCACACCACCACGGCGACGGCATCTCGTGATCGCCGCTGTCGTCGGCGGTGTTCTGGTGAGTGTCGTCGCTGTGGCGGCGATCGTCGGGAGCGGGCCGGAACCGGAGCACGCACCGCCGCTACCGCTGGTCCAACAGGAGTCGGTGTCGGCGGGGAAGGCCGGTGAGCCCGATGCCGTCCCCGATGTGGCGTCGAAAGCGACATCGACCGCTGCCGAACCCACCTCACTCGTCGTCAGCGTGGTAGGCACCGTGGCGAGACCCGGGCTGATCACCGTGCGGCCCGGCGCTCGGGTCGCCGATGTCATCGAGTTGGCAGGGGGAGCCGACAGTGACACCGATCTGCTGACGGTGAACCTGGCTCGCCGGGTGTCGGACGGTGAGCAGATCTACGTCGGTGTCACCCCGCCGCCGGGAGCGGAGCATCCTCCCGTCGCGGCGGTGCCCGCCGATCCGTCCACATCGGCGGCGAAGGTGGATCTGAACACGGCGGATCGGCAGTTGCTGCAGACTCTGCCCGGGGTGGGTGAGGCCACGGCGTCCCGCATTCTCGAGTGGCGGGAACGCCATGGGAGGTTCACGTCGGTGAGCCAGCTTCGGGAAGTCGACGGCATCGGTGAGAAACGGTTCGCGCGTCTGCGTGATCTGGTGTCGGTCGGATGAGGGTGGACCGAAGTGGTGATCAAAGTCGCTGCGGTCGGCGCTCGCGGCGACGCACCGACGCACGACTGGCGCTTGGTTCCGGCCGCGGTCACGGTGTGGTCGGGGGCGATCCTCGGATTGCTGTGGGGGTGGTGGGCGAGCGCGTTGTGCGGGGCCGTCGGGTGCTCGGTCGCGGTCGTGTTGGCGTGGCGGGTTTCGCGTTCAGGCCGTCACGATCACCGCCGTTGGCTTCCCGCAGCGGGCGTGCTCTTCCTCTGTGGACTGTTGACCGCATGGCCTGTGGGGGTCCGGTTGTACGACGCGGAGCACGCGGAACTCCGTGGTCTCGCCCGCGCCGGTGAGAAGGTGACGATGTCAGCGGTGGTGGTTCAGCGGCCGCGCCCGGTCCATGTCGATGGCTACGCAGGCCGTCCGGGAGGTGCCCGATCGGTACTCGTCCCGGTGGATGCCGTCACGGTGACGGTGGGGGGTGAACGTGTCGCCGCGCAGCATCGGGTCTTGCTCATCGCGCCGGCGGCTACCTGGAGCGATGTACTGGTGGGGCAGCATGTCACGGTGCGCGCCGAGCTTGCGCCCGCCCGACCGCACGAGATGACGGTGGCGGTCGGCTTCGTGCGCGGACCGCCCGAGACGGAGCGCGCCGCACCGTGGTGGCAACAGGTTTCCGAGTCGGTGCGCGCGGCGTTGCGTGCGGCCTGCGAGGTGCTGTCGGAGGAACCTGCGGGCTTGCTCCCCGGGCTGGTGGTGGGGGACACCAGTGAGCTCTCGAAACGGGTGGAACAGGAGTTCCTCGATGCGGGGCTGTCTCATCTGACCGCCGTTTCAGGGTCCAATGTGGCCATCCTGTGCGGTGCGATCCTCCTTATGGCCCGAGGATTGCGATGCGGTCCTCGTTCGTCGGCGGTGTCGGCGGCCGCGGCCCTGCTCGGATTCGTCGTTCTCGTGGGCTACGAGCCGAGCGTGTTACGGGCAGGCGTGATGGGGGCGGTGGGGTTGCTCGCCCTCGTGTTGGGACGGCGGGGCTCGGCGTTGCCCGCCCTCGCGGCCGCGGTGTGCGTCACGGGCATTGGAGCGTCGGGGAGTACCCGGCGGGATCGCGGACGCGCTGGCCGTGCCCACGGTGGCGTTCTTCGCGACGGCCCCGGTCATAGCGGGGATGGTCGGGGAGGTGAGCGTGGTCTCCATCGTCGCGAACCTCGCGGCCGCACCCGTCGTCGCACCGATCACCGTTCTCGGAACGGCCGCCGCTGCTCTAGCCCCGCTCTGGCCCGGTGCGGCCGAAATCGTGGTCCAGGTGGTAGGGCCCGCGGTCAGCTGGCTGATCCTCGTGGCACGCCACGCCGCTTCCGTACCCGGTGCGGTGATCCCGTGGCCGTCGGGGTGGTGGGGTGGTGTGTCCGCGGTGTTCGTGATCGTGCTGCTGTGGTGCGGTCTCCGGTTCCGTGGGGTCCGGCTGGCGGTGACGCTCGCGGTGATCGGCACAACGCTGTTCCTGGTGCCGACCCGTGTGCTCGCGCCCGTGTGGCCACCGAACGGCTGGGTGTTGGTGGCATGTGACGTCGGCCAAGGTGATGGCCTTGTCCTGGCCACAGGGGAACGGGACCGGGCTGTCGTCGTCGACACCGGTCCGGATCCCGCTGCCTTCGATCGCTGTCTGGACCGGCTCGGCGTGAATCGAATCCCGTTGGTGGTACTGACCCATCTGCACGCGGACCATGTGGGAGGCCTGTCCGCGGTCTTCGACGGACGCGCTGTCGGCGGGGTGGCCGTGGGACCGGGGCGGACACCGGAGTGGGCGTGGCGGTCGG
>SMEZ01000206.1_pt1 | contig 9749 bp, 4 predicted proteins | sample 2456351 | NCBI WGS metagenome assembly SMEZ01 (sample SAMN10132605, study PRJNA489261) | soil metagenome | isolation source: day120 antibiotic-loamy sand soil ammended with composted manure from dairy... | place: USA | collected 2015-04-01 | reverse complement strand
ATAATTATATTAACAATATTTTATACTTTTAAAAATTAAAATTATAATTTAACTTATATTACTATTTTAGTATAATTAAAAATATATTTTATATAAATATAAAACTATAGTTTTTGTAATTGTAAAAAAAAAAATATATGTACAAATATTTATAAAGCCTCCATAGTTTAATGGTAAAACTATCGTCTTCCAAACGAAGGTTGTCAGTTCGAGTCTGACTGGTGGCATGTCAATTGTAAAAAAAAAATATATATGTACAAATATTTATAAAGCCTCCATAGTTTAATGGTAAAACTATCGTCTTCCAAACGAAGGTTGTCGGTTCGAGTCAGACTGGTGGCATATACAGCCCGTTAGCACAATAGGTAGTGCAAACTCCTTCCAAGAGTATACGATACGGGTTCGAATCCAGTATGGGCAATATATAATACATTAATTATATTTTTATTTTCTTTTTCTTATTATAAGTAGATATATTATCTATATTTATAATAAAACACTATATGTCCTAATTACTAGGGATATTAATTTTAAAGAATTAGTAACTTAATTGGTAAAGGACTTCCCTGTCACGGAAGTAGATGCCGGTTCGAAGCCGGTCTAGTTCGTTTTTAAGGTCAGGAAAAGTTGCCATAGGTAAGGTAAGATATTTGCTAAATATTGTGTTTTTACACTTAGGTGTTCGAGTCACCTCTTTTCCGTTTTGCTAACATAATGTAGAATAAAAAAAAAATTTTTTTTTAATAGACTAATAAGAGTATAGTTTAATGGTAAAACTAAAAGCTTCAACCTTTGAGTTCTTAGTTCGAATCTAAGTACTCTTGATATAAGTAAGTCTAACTAATGGTTAATTAAGTTATAAAGTTGGTTGTATGGTATGGTATGTGCTTACAATAATATTAAATTAGTATTGTAATTATTTTATTAATAGTATATATACTATTTTAATTATTTTTAAACCTTTATTAAAGAGGCATAAAATAATAATTTTTATTATGAATACAGAGAAATATTTATTTTTATTGAATGAAACTTATACAAATGGTTATACTAATTATGTATTAGATATAATATCAGTTTTAGCTGTTATTTCAGCAATATGCGTAATCATAAGTAAAAATCCGATAGTATCCGTTTTACATTTAATAGCTTTATTCGCTTATGTTTCTTTTTATTTAATTATAATAGGTTTAAATTTTATAGGTTTATCCTACCTAATAGTGTATATTGGTGCAGTGAAGGAACGTATCCTTAATGAGATTGCTGCGTTGGTTCAAATCCAACTCTACAAGGTTTTTTTAATTGTTATTAAACTTTTTCAATTTACGAATTTGGAGTTTTATTTTGGGTTTATTAATCTATCCTTAGGTTTAAAGAGTCGTTATAGTCATACTACTGGAATATCTTCAATGCGTAAGACTAATAATATTATAATTAATACATTTAGATCTTATTCTACTCTATCTTGCTCTGAGGATTTTTATAAATGATTTGTAGGATTTTCAGATGGAGAGTCTAATTTTTCTATAGCTTTTAACAAAAATAATCAAGGTACTGTGGTAGGGGCAGCTTTTAGATTTGTTATCGAATTACACAAAGATGATATAAAAGCATTAGAATACATAAGAAATAGTTTAGGTGTTAATAATAAAATAGCTACATATGGTAATAGTTGTAAGTTAGTTATTGGTCATTCAAAAGATATTTATAAGTTAATTGAAATATTCGATAAATTTAAATTGAATACTACTAAATATCTTGATTATTTAGATTTTAAGCAAGCTTTTATTTTGTATCAGGAGTTTAAAGGAGGTGATAGAACTGCCTTATTGGATCAAATATTAAAAATAAAGAACGGTATGAATGCTAATCGTACTGATTTTAATTTTCCTAGTGATCATAATATAGTAATTTCTCCTCATTGATTATTAGGATTAATAGAAGGTGAAGGTTCATTTACTATGGATAAAAAAGAATTTAGACCAGGGTTTTATCTTGCACTTAGTCAAGTACAGCAGCCTGTTTTAGAAAAAATAAAAGAATTTTTAGAAAATAATCTAAATTTTGATAAATATTCTATGTTTAAATTAAAGAATTCATCTTGTATTGCAATTACTAGGGATGAAAATGATAAAAAAGAGAATAGTAAACCCATGGTTAAACTTTTAGTTCGAAATGTTAATGTATTAAGAAATTATTTAATCCCTTTTTTAGATAATATGACTTTTATTTCTAAGAAAGGTAAAGATTTTCGAGATTTTAAAGTTATTTGTGATGCTTTATATAATGGAACAAATAGAAATGAAGAAATAAAATCTTTAATAATAAAGTTATTATATAGTATGAATAATTATAGATTATCTACTAATTCCGATCCAAAAAAAGTGGTAGAATTCTCTAACGAAGATCTAAACAAAATAATCACTGCAAAACCTACTATTGAACATCTTAGCGATGGTCGTCAAGTAGATATTATAACTAGAAAAGAAGTAAATAGACGTTGAACTAATTGTGTATATGAAATAGTAGACAATGTAGGGGAAATACGTTTAGCTTCTACTTTAAATGAGGCAGCTACTATTTTAAATGTAGATCCTAGAACGGTAAAAAAACAACTAGAATCAGTTGTTCTAGGAACAACTGAAGAACAGGGTAAGCTAAAGCTCGAAATTAAGGGAAAAAGAGTAAGAAGAGTGCCTGTGTTTTATCCCAAATTTGTATTTGAAAAACATAACAATTAAAATTTTAGGTCTAGAAAGAAGGTTACAGCCGCACTAGTGCCATACTTGTAGAAAAATTAGGTGAAAACGGTTAAGGATGTCCTGATCTAAGACCGTCGGCAGTTGTAAATGTCGCTACAGACTGGTTCACCGGGGTTAGGTTGGAATACCTGTCCGAATGTACAGTCGGATTCTAATACGAATCAAAATTCGTGGGGGGAAGGATAACTAAATAGTGGTCATGGATACGTTTGACAAAAACTCCTAAGGGTAGTAGTGTTAACTAGATGTTAACCCTATTTTGATTAGAATTGATCAATCTTATTTTTATTTATTCTTATGTTAATAAATATTAGAACAAGTGAACTTCAAAGTAATACTAGTAACAGTATTCCTTTAACATTTATTGTTGGAATAGTTATCAGTTATTTTTTTTTCCAAGTGCTGCCTTATGGTATTTTAATCTCAAGTCGTTTTAATAATAGTAATTTAAATGAAAATCTTTATGCTATGCAATTAGGAAGTGTACAATATAATAATATTAATAGTTTTAATTCAGCCTCTTTATGAGGTTTAGGTGGAGGAGCTAGTGCAGAGAGAAATGATTTGTTTTTTATAACATCTAAAATGTGAGATGGTACACTTGCTGAAACTAATCATATTACAACTATTGGTAATATTCTTTATACTAATTATAACATTTGATTAATTATTGCAAGTTTTATTTTATTATTAGCGATGGTAGGGGCAATTGTTATAACAATTAAACCAAGAAAAATTTAAATTAGATTAATAATTAAATATTAAAAAATAAAGTAAAATTAATTTAAGATTAAGAGAGATTAGCTCAATTGGTAGAGCAACCGTTTTACACACGGAAGGTTAGGAGTTCAAGTCTCTTATTTCTCAATTTAAATTTTTAAATTCTTTAGCTTAATAGGTAAAGCGCATTTTTGATAAGAATGATAATCAAGTTCGAATCTTGAAAGAATTAAAGGGAATTGTCCGAGCGGTTTAAGGAGATTAGCTTGAGTCTAATTATGGGTTACCCACCTATCATAGGTTCGAATCCTATATTCTCTGAAATATAAATATAACTAATTATATTTATGCATGGCTACTACGAAGTACTGCTGCTTAATTTATTAGAAGCAAGCAATAGCAAGCTAAAGCAAGCAAGCAAGGCTACTTCGTACTTCGTACTTCGTACTTCGTAGGCATGCATGCATGCAATAAACATAAATTTAAGTATAAATGTGTTTTAATTATGTTTGTTGTGTTGTGGTGTCGCTGTAGCTGTAGGCTCCTACGAAGTACTATCCTACGAAGTAAGGAAGCAGCAATATGATGTCGATGTCTCCTTGGTGCTTCTAATAAATTATGCTTTCCTAATAAATAACCGAAGGAGGAGCGCTTCTAATAAATTATGCTTGCTTCGCTAGCAGAGGAAGGATATTATATAATCAAAACAGACAAATTATAAGTAATATCTTTTTTAGATATTAAAGTATATGTGTTATGTTATATCATTTAAAAAAAAAAAATGTATGAATGTTAAATGAGAAATTTTATAAAAGAAAATTTTAAGGAAGTTGTCCGAGGGGTTTAAGGAGGTCAATTAGAATTTGATTATGGGTTTGTTGGTGTTATCATGCGTTCGAATCGCATACTTTCTGTGAAACGTGAAACGTGAAACTGAAAAAAAAATTTTTAAGTTAAAATATTAAAAAATGATTAATATATAGTGCTACAAAGATAGGAATAGAAATATACCTAGAATATATTTTGCTATATAGGATATAGTGCGTATTACCGAACTATGTGATTATGATTTATAAAGTAAAATATGATTAAATATTATAGTCTAGTAGTGAGTGATTATAATATACACGGGTTGGAGTCAGGTTGGTTGAGACGTTTTATTTGGGATAGAATTACTCTGTGTTCGAACCACAGTAACCCGAAAATTAATCTATAATGCTTTTTTAAGTTTATATAAATATATAGAAATATAAATGATATAAAAATATAAGTATATATATTATTATATACGAGTATACAAAGAGACTATTATGGATAACTGAGCTATGTACTAAAGAGCACTAGATTTATGTGTGACACATATGAACTCTTAGAGAAATCTTTTAATAAACGGAGTGAACTGGAATAACTTATTAACTTCAGGAAAAAAAATCAAACGAGATTCTATGATTAGTGTAGAACTAAAATAGAGTAGCCTAATAAATAAGTAGAATGGCTTTGAAGCTGTTTGAATATATGGGGAACCTTCCTCAAAGGCTAAATATAGTACATAAGCGACAGCGCATAGTACCGTGAGGGAACGTTGGAAATAGTAGTTTTATAAGCAGCTTGAGCTAACGATAAGAAGCCAGAGCGTACCTTTTGCATAATGGGTCACCAAGTTAACATTAGATGCGAGTAAATATATATATTTATAAAATAATTAAATATAAATATTAACTAAAGGTTAATAGTATAATATATAAATATATGTGACGCGTAGTTAAACCGATCATTAAAATAATGTATAGTGTCTAAAGTTAGACCCGAAGCCTGGTGATCTTACTATAGTCAGGATTATAAAAGTCCGAACGGGTTATCGTTGCAAAGATATCCGAAGAACTATGGTAAGCAAGTGAAAGACAATCCTGACCAGGATAGCTGGTTTTCTGCGAAACCTATAATAGTAGGCAGTTTAAGTAACATCTTAGCAGGTACAGAACTTAATCTCATATAAAAATGTGTATAATCATATGTAAACTATATGAAATGCATTTTTATTTACATCGGGGGGTCGTGAAGATTCTATCGGGGAGTATGTAGACTCGGAATGGCAAAGATGGATCTTGAATTATCAGACATAGAATGATAAGGTTGTATGTCAAAAGGGAAACAGCCCAGAACAAAGAATTAAGGTTCCAAAATTATTATTAAGTGAAATTAAGACAGTATTTATATAAGTCGACAAGAAGATAGGCCTGGAATCAGCCATAATTTAAAGACCTACTGGATGATGTGGGATATCATCTGTGTGGGATAAACTATCAAACTCCGGGGACTTCCTAAAGCTTATGGTACCAAGCCAAGAACGAAAGTACTTGAGTGGCTGAAGTAACTACTCAGATATGGTAACAAGCCATAAGATGATCGAAAGAGAAATGGAATATCGCGGATCTAAGTCAGTAGCAATCGATGGTTATTCTACTGTAAAAGAGCAACGAGTAGACGGTAGTTACATTGGGAATAAATTTCCGTCAATGTTAAGGTGTACTCTAATGGGTCTTGAAAGAGACTATCAAGTCAGAGTCCTTTCTAACCAGATAATTAAACATATAATTTTACCTCGACGTAGAAACTTTACAACTGTTTCTAATTTAGGAACTATATCAGGAGATTGAATAGCAGGATTTGTAGATGCTGAGGGTTGTTTTAGACTTTCTATCATAAAGAATAAAAATTTTAAAGGTAATCCTTGATTACCGTCTTTATATGATATAAACAAAGAAACTGATATTATTCCTTTATCTGTAAGACTTTATTTTCAAGTCTGATTACATAAAAAGGATGAATCAATCTTAAAGCTGATACAATCTAAACTAGGGGTAGGAGAAATCTATAGCTCTAGAACGGATATGGTGGAATTGCAAGTTAATTCGTTTAAGGATATGGGAGCTGTTATAAATTTCTTTGATAAATATCCATTAATAACTCAGAAATGAGCAGATTATTTGCTTTTTAAAAAAGCGTATGAATTAATACTTAATAAAGAACATTTAACTATTAAAGGATTAATATCCCTAGTAGAAATAAAATCGTTAATAAATAAAGGTCTATCAGACCAATTAAAAGAAGCATTCCCAAATTTAGGATCTAATAATATTCAAAGATGCGAAGTTACTAAGGATATTATAAGTCCTAGTTGAGTTTCGGGATTCACAAGTGGTGAAGGATGTTTTAAAGTTAGAATATCTAAATCTGCTAGTTATTTAACAGTATATCAAGTTCAATTGAAATTTCAAATAACTCAACATAAACGAGATAAGAAATTAATGGAGAAATTAATAGATTATTTAGGTTGTGGCTATATCTCAGAACGAGAGGATATTGTAGATTTCGTCGTAACAAAACTTGAGGATATAATAAATAAAATAATACCGTTTTTTGAAAAATATCCAATTCTAGGGGTAAAATCTGAGAATTTAAAAGATTTTTGTAAAGTGGCTGAACTAATGAAAAATAAAGAACATTTAACAGTAGAGGGTTTAGAAAAGATTAGGTTAATTAAGTCTAGAATGAATACACTTAGATAAGAATAATCTTATTTCATAACTTAGTGACAGCCAGTCAAATATCCCAAATTTTCAATGAGTCTAAAATAATAGGTAATCTGTTGTTTTAGGTGGTGAGGTATATCAAATAGATGAAGTAAGCCTAATCTATTTGTAAACATTATATGTAATTATCTGTATGATAAATCCGACCGTTATGCGTAACAGAGCACTTGTTAAATCTTAAATGCATCGAAAATTTAGCGGATCTAAATAATATACCGAAACTTTGTCCATTATTAACATTAATATTAATTATTAATGTAATAGTATGGGGTAGCAGAACGTTGAGTTAGTATTGGAATTTTCTTTTTTAAAGAAAACTATAGGACAACTCAAGTGATAATGGTGACATGAGTAACAAAAAAGAAGGGTAGGGTGTAATATACACCATTACAATACCCTCTCGCCTAAAGCTTATGGGTAAATTAAAGTAACGGCCTCTAAGTTAATAATCTTAAGATTATTGCGATGAGAAAATCTTATTACTTGTTAAAGACGACATCTTTTTTAAGTGGGAGATGTACTGGAAAATTAAGTAATTAAAAACCGTACCTAGATACCGACACAGGTAAGCTAGTAGAGAATACGAAGGCGCAAGTGAGACAACAATCATAAAGGAACTCGGCAAACTAACTACCGTAACTTAGGGATATGGAGGGCTCATTAGTCTCGATTAATACGAGTAAAAAGGAAGAAGCATGAAATAATGTTGTACGACTGTTTAATTAAAACAAAGCACTTTGCATAAGACGATAAGTCTAAGTATTGAGTGTGATTTCTGCCCGATGCCGGCTGGTTAACGAATTAATTATTTTGATTTTAGAGGAACCCCCGGTTAATGGCGGCCTTAGCGTGAGGGTCCTAAGGTAGCAAAACGCCTTGGCCGTTAAATGCGGTCTTGCATGAATGATGTAACGATACAACAGCTGTCTCTATGATTGACTCAGTGAAATTGGAATAACTGTGCAGATACAGTTTACCTCTAGTTAGACGAGAAGACCCTATGCAGCTTTACTATTGCTAATCATTGAGTATGATCGGGAATTTTTCCAGTGTATAAGGTAATCGACAAGATACAATTGTAACACCTTTATAATTCTATCATATTATACACCTTTCAATAGGAAGGGACAACGACTGGGAGATAGTTTATGCGGGGCACAGACCCCATAAAGAGTAAATGGGAGTGTCTAAGAATATAAATTTATGTTTGCGATTTATTTCTATAGTAACCCTATATTTATCATGTTTATGCTATTCATATAGGTGATGTGTATGTATATATATATACATATATGTTATGGGCAATGGGTATAGTATAAAATTTATTATGTCGTTTGGCATAATAATTTCTAGGAATTTTTTTTTTTAAAAGGGTAAGATTTTCTTTATGGAGAAATTAGGAGTAATAAAAAAAAATATTTTGAATATTAGTGTACTCGAATATTTTAGATTTATTATTATTTTAATATAATAATAAAAATGGTTGTTACTTACAAAGCTCAATGGCTTAATCTTGCCTTACTGTTTGATTAACAACAAATCTTACAGTCGCGTAAGCGGGGCATAGGATCACAAGATGCAAAAAGGGAAGATCTTGGATTTTTGGAAAAGCTACGCTAGGGATGTTTGTCCTTCAATATTTATTTAAATAAATAATTGAGAATATATTGGGTTAATTTCAAAAATTACTTTTTTTATTAAAGTAAATTTGAAGCGAATTTTATCTTAGCATTTTTATTTTTAAGATAAAAACGTTCAACGACTATAAGGTGAGTATAATGCTAACAATAATCCTTTATTAATGCCCAACTTTCTTTTTTTTTCTTATGTATAAAAATATGTAAAATAATAATAAATATTATGAATAATAAAAATAAGTTTATAAATTTATTTTATAAATATTTAAAAAATAATAACAAAGCAATACCTTCTAATATAAAAATTTCAAATGTAGGTGAAACAAAATATTTTCCTCCTGTTTCTAAAGAATGGAAAAATAGTATTTATGTCTTTAATAAGAATAATTTAAAAAACTTGCCTATATATGATATATATGTAAATACTTTAATAAAAGCATTTTTTAACATAAAGTTTAACCCTAAATTTATACAAAAGAAGAAATTATATAGATTTAAGTCAAAATCTTTGAATAGAGTATTTACAAGTAAAGCTGAAATAAAACACACTAATAGTAAGGCTATTTTAACTGTATATGTTTATAATCGAGAAAAAATATCTTTATTAAAAAAAATAAAGATGTTAAATAAATCTTTTTTTAAAAAAGTTAAATTATTAATTAATAAAAATAAAAAAATATTGGGATTTAATAATGCTATATATAATAAAGCAATCAAAGTTTTATTATCTAATAATTTAAAAGTTCTCCGAAAATATAAATTAAGATTAAACCTTAATAAATATAAATTTGAAGAAAAACTTATATATATATTAAAAAATTATATAGCTAAATATTATAATAAAAAAGTAGAATTTAATATTGTTAATATTAAATCTGTAGTTTTTCATAGCGATTTTTTCACTGAAATATTGTCACGTAAATTTTCCAAAAGAATAATTAAGAATCCCTTGCATAGTATGAGTGTTGTTTTAAATAAAGTATTTCTACCTAAATCGAATAGATTTATAGAGAGAAGTGTAGTAAAAAATAAATTTA
>SMEZ01000239.1_pt1 | contig 10014 bp, 7 predicted proteins | sample 2456351 | NCBI WGS metagenome assembly SMEZ01 (sample SAMN10132605, study PRJNA489261) | soil metagenome | isolation source: day120 antibiotic-loamy sand soil ammended with composted manure from dairy... | place: USA | collected 2015-04-01 | reverse complement strand
GAGGATACCAAGTAGAATAAGCTTCCCGTCTAAAACCATAAACATGACTCAAATCCACTTGAACTGCAAGATGGTACCATAAAATGGCTTTATCATACAACTGTCTTTCTTGATATAAATCCCCCATTCGACAGGAGACTTCTGGTCGAGGTACATCATAATGAATCGATCTTACTAAAGCTTCGATTTCTTTTTCAGTATCCCCTAAATTCCGGTAACATGTAGCTAAATTTATACATGCCTGTATCTTATCTTCGACCCATCCCTCTTTTAAGTCTAAAAATTTTTGATAATATTTGATTGCTTTTTCATAATGACCGTGGTCTTTTAATTCGTTGCTATAATAAAATAAGTCCCTTGGTGTAAATTTTTCGCCCTTTTCTAATCGCTTTTCATAGATCTTCAAGTTTCGATCACTTGTAGTTGTGTTTTTATTCTTATCCTTTTTTCTATGTCTTACTGCAATATCCGATTCAATCACACGTCCACTAACTTCCAAATATTCGTGGACAGCACCTTTCCACTGAAAATGCCTCTCCCTTTTAACTAATCGATGTCTCCGATAACTAAAAGTAGGATTATCGTACTCATCAAAAGCTATGTGATACAACATGGATACTGCATCTACATCTAGGTTAAGCTCTTCTTTCAACTTTTTTAATTTTTTACGATCCACTTCTGCAATATAATCATCTGCATCTAACCAAAAAATATAGTCCTTCGTTGCCTTAGAAAAGGCGTAATTTCTCGCAGCTGAAAAATCATCAATCCATTCAAAGTCATAAATCTTATTGGTGAATTCCTTTGCAATTTCTTTTGTTCGATCAGTTGAACCCGTATCAACTATAATAATTTCATCAACAACATCCTTCGCACTATCTAAACATTGACGTAATACTTCTTCTTCATTTTTGACAATCATACACAAACTAAATGTGACCATGAATTCTTCACCACCACATACATATTCATTTTAGTCTATGGTAATGGTAAATCATTCGTGAACGGTCAATATATTTTACAAACCAAAAAGTTGCTCTATTTTAAAGTAAAGCCCCTTGTTCTAATATATATCAGTGTACTTCTAAAGATTCTTAACAATAAGTGATCATCCGAAATGAGCAATATATATTCATTTAGGGTTGACGTTTATAGAACCACAAAAACCATTAACAGTCCGAAAATATCATGCATACGTCGCATGATAGGAATATCTAACTTTGTTATAAAAAAATCAGATATAAAAGTACAGTTGTGAAGAAAAAAAACATTATTTCACCAATAAATTTAATATACATCAGATGTCTTAAATGATTTTATCTGAGTATCAACAATCAATCAGAACTGTATAAAGAAAAAGTATGACTGAACTTATATGTACCAATACAATTACTTGTTTAATCAATGATATGTATTCAGATTAAGTCTTATTAAAGGAAATCATCTACTTCAAATGATTACTTCAGCAAAAAAGGCGTTCAATCCTGCTTAGATTAACGCCTCCGTTTGTTCAAGTACAAAAACCTTCAGAAGTTAAAGGTAATATAAATCATCAAAACTATAAGAAAAATAATGTTTCAAGATTCATTAGAAATGGATTAAGCTTCATTAAAAAAACCATAAAGTTTCCAAACGGAAATTTTATGGTTCCTGTCACAACAAAATAAAAAAACCACCAAATATGTATTTGGTGGAGACGGTGGGAGTCGAACCCACGTCCAGAGATATCGCCACTTAAGCGTCTACGAGCGTAGTCGATATATTCACTTTTCGCTATTCACTCGGCCTATCGACAGGCTTTGTGAATGCTAGTCTGATTGGTCTCTTCCTTCGCCCTCAGACGGTGGGCAACCGGCGTATCCCGCTCAGATGAACCCCTGACCCTACCACGCGGGCGATGGAGGGAGGAGCCGCTTAGGCCAAATTAGGCAGCTAAAGCGTAAGATTGATTAGATTTGCCAGTTATTATTGGCGTGGCGTTTTTACGAGTTCGCCGACTCGACTCGCAGCTTAAGCTCGATCTACCCCTGTCGAATCCGTAACGTCCCCATTATGTTAATAGGTAGTTCGGAAAAAATAGAATTTAGCTTAACTGCTATTTCGTTTTTAAGTCGCTTATCCTAGCGACAACTATATTATAACAACTCTCCAGATCAAATGACAAGTAGTATGTTTTGGATTGTTTTACAATCTTTGCCTTTCTTTAAAGGCCCGTTCAATTTCCCGTTTTGCTTCTTTGTTCTTCATCGCTTCACGTTTATCGTATTTCTTTTTACCTTTCGCTAATGCAATTTCCACTTTTGCATAGCCATCTTTAATATAAATTTTTGTCGGGATTAAAGAATAGCCTGCTTCCTTCGTTTCACCCATAAGCTTGTCGATTTCACGACGATGTAATAATAGCTTCCGCGGGCGTAACGGATCATGATTATATCGGTTTCCCTGCTCATAAGGGCTAATATGAACGTTATACATAAACACTTCACCCTTTTCAATACGAGCAAAGGCATCCCGTAAATTTACACGACCGGCACGAATCGATTTTATTTCTGTACCTTGTAATACGATTCCTGCCTCATACGTATCCTCGATAAAATAATCATGATACGCTTTTTTATTTTGTGCGATCATTTTCCCTTTTCCTTTTGGCAATGGAATTCCCCCCAGTGACTCTATATTTTACCAAAAAATCTTCTACTTTACAACGTCACCAATGCATCAAAAATCCACAACGATCAATGGATTCATTATTTTCGTTGTAACAGAAGAACAGCCTCTATTAAGAGGCTGCCGAAATCATTTTCTTTTTGATTTCCGGACTGATTTGGGGATATTTTCGTAAAACTTTTTCTTCTTCTTTGACTTTTTAGTTTCATCTGCTGAACGATCTTTTGTTTTACCTTTTTTATTTGGCTGTGCATGGACAACGCGCGGTTGTGATTCCCGATCCCGCTTCCGCCTTTCTTTCATTCCGACAATTTCAAAATCAATGGAACGTTCCTCTTTATTAACACTAATCACTCGAACGGTAATTTCATCACCGATTCGGAACACATTACCTGTTCGTTCCCCAATCATCGCATATTGACGTTCATCATAATGATAGTAGTCGTCCGTTAAATAACTGACATGGACTAACCCTTCAATTGTATTTGGTAATTCGACAAAAATACCAAAATTCGTCACGGAACTAATAATGCCATCGAACTCTTCACCGATTTTATCTTCCATATACTCCGTTTTCTTCAGTTCATCTGTTTCCCTTTCCGCATCAACGGCCCTACGCTCCATTTTTGACGTATGTTGAGCAATTTCAGGTAACAATGCACTCCATTTTGCCTGCGTTTGCGGATCCATTTCCCCTTTAATGATATATGTTCGTATTAAACGATGGACAATTAAGTCTGGGTAGCGCCTGATTGGCGAAGTAAAATGGGTATAATAATCCGTAGCCAAACCGAAATGGCCTAAGTTTTCTGGATAATATTTTGCTTGTTGCATCGATCGAAGCATGACAGTATTCACTACCATCTCTTCTGGCTTTCCTTGAACCTCTTCAATGATTTCTTGCAATGCCCTCGGATGTACTGTATTAGCCTTGCCACGAACAATTAAGCCAAAGTTTGTAATAAACTCAAAGAATCGTTGAAGTTTATCTTCTTTGGGATCCTCGTGTATTCGATAAATAAACGGTAGTTCCAACCAATGAAAATGCTCAGCAACGGTCTCGTTTGCCGCTAACATAAATTCTTCGATTAAACGTTCTGCCACCGAACGTTCGCGAATCACTACATCTGTTGGATGACCATCATCATCCACTATTACTTTCGCTTCCTTAAAATCGAAGTCAATGGCGCCACGTTTCATTCTTTTTTTTCTTAAAATAGCCGCTAACTCTTCCATATCCTCAAACATCGGGACAAGATCATGGTATTTCTCTCGTAATTCTTCATCTTGATCTACTAAAATTTTATTGACATCGGAATACGTCATTCGTTCCGTCGTTTTAATGACACTTTCAAATATTTCATGGCTGACGACGACGCCACGCTCATTAATTTCCATTTCACATGTGAGAGTTAGACGATCAACTTTAGGATTTAAGGAACAAATTCCATTGGAAAGCCGATGGGGAATCATTGGAATGACTCGGTCCACTAAGTAAACACTCGTTCCTCGTTCATAGGCTTCTTTATCAATCGGACTATTCTCTGTCACATAATAACTTACATCGGCGATGGAAACACCTAATTTAAAGTTCCCATTATCCAAACGTGTAACAGATACCGCATCATCTAGGTCCTTTGCATCTGCACCGTCAATCGTTACATATACTTCATTACGTAAATCACGACGTCCTTTTATTTCTGCTTCTGAGATTTTATCTGGGACTTTTTGTGCTTGTTCCATCACTTCCTCAGGAAACTCAATGGGAAGACCATGTTTATAAATGATGGATAATATATCAACACCAGGATCATTACGGTGGCCAAGGATTTGTACAACTTCTCCTTCAGCGCTCATCCGTCCTTCAGGATAAACTGTGATATTTACAACTACTTTATGTCCTTCCACTGCTCCCTTGGAAGCATGTTTCGGTATAAAAATGTCCCCGTTAAATTTTTTATCATCTGGTATAACAAAGCCAAAGTTTGCACTTTCTGTATATGTACCGACTACTTGTTTTACCCCTCGTTCTAAAATCCGAACAATCGTTCCTTCTCGGCGTGCACCAGAACTTTCTTTTGTCACTTTCGCTAACACAATATCTCCATTTAGAGCATTATTTGTTTCACCAGGAGGGATAAAAATATCATCATAACCAGGTTCTTCCGGTACAACAAAGGCATACCCTTTCGCATGAGCCGATACCCTTCCGCGAACTAAACTCATTTTTTCCGGTAGTCCGTAACGATTACTTCTTGTCCGAACAACTAACCCTTTTTCTTCCATATAAACAAGGGTTTTTACAAAATCTTTAAATTGGCTGGAATCCTCAATCTCCATTGCTTCTTCCAACTCACTTACGGTAAGAGGCTTATAAGCTTCTTCTTTCATGTAATCTAACAGCTTTTCGATTAATTCATGCTGTTCCATAAAACCCCTCCTTTCTATTACCATTCCTAAATTTATTATTTCCCTTATTCTTTCCAATTTAAGCTATTTAAAAACTGTAGAACATCTTTATGTAATTCGTCTCTTTCTTTATCCATTGTAATCACATGGTGAGATTCTTCGTACCATTTTATATACTTTTCCGTTGATTCTACATTATTATAAATGATATTGGCACTCTCTATATTGACCATTTCGTCTTTTCTTGCTTGAACGACAAAAATAGGAGCATAAATCATATCAATATTGCCTCGTACTTCATCTAGTAACTTCTGATTGGCAACTAAAAGATCTTTTAATTCCGGTGAGTCAAAGGCATCCATTTCCTTTTCAATTTGTTCAGGTAATTTCCCCTCTTTTCTCTTGTAATCGCGGGCAAAAGCTAATACACCTTTATATAAGGCATCATCGGACTTAAGATACATCGGAGCACACATTGGTACGATCCCTTTAACGGGTACAGAGTACCCTAATTTAAGCGAGAATATACCACCTAAAGAAAGACCTGCAACGGCAATCTCATCATGTCCCATATCTTTTAATTCTTGATACGCCTTTTGAACATCTTGCCACCAATCATCGGGACGGTAGTTCAGTAATTGTTCAGGTTCTAACCCATGGCCACGATAGATTGGTGCATGACATGTATAGCCTTCCTTTTCTAGAAATCGTCCGAGCATCCTTACATCAGCACTGTTCCCGGTAAAACCATGGAGTAATAAAACCGCACGTTTCCCTTTTTTAAAGGTAAATGGTTTTGGCGGAGTAATTTTCATTACGATCTTCCTCTCTTCTCTTTACGTACAACTAGTTGTATTTTTTGCATATTATTAAAAATTACCCTTATTTCAGCTTACAAAAACAACCATTCATTGTAAAACTTTAACATTTCATAGCAATACTATTGTTGACAAGCCTTTAAACTTTTGCAAGAGAAAAGTGTTTATAAAAAGAAAAAGCCTGACCAAGGGGGCCAGGATCCGTTTAAACAAAATATGCCAATAAAATTGTTAAAACAAAGAATAGAATACTTAAAACAACCGTAGTTCGTTGAAGAATGGCATCAAGTCCACGTGCTTTTTGTTTACCGAAAAGTTGTTCCGCTCCTCCAGCAATGGAACCGGATAGTCCAGCACTTTTCCCTGATTGAAGTAAAACAACTGCTACCAGTGCAAGGCAATCTATGATTAGAAGTACGATTAACAGTGTTTGCAAAACCTTAACCTCCCATACGGTCTACATATAGTTAAATTTAACATAAAACCCTGGGATTTACAATCTGTTTTTACCTGCGCAACAAAGTGATACATCATCAAAACACTTCACTAAAAAAAATCGTTATTTTTCAAGACATATAACAAGAGCAACTCGAGATAATAACGTTGCGATTAGCCTTCCCTTTTCAACATAGAGTGAGGTAACTTAAATCCATATATTTTCATCATAACCTAGTCTTTTTCCCCTCTCTAGCAATTCAATAATTTTTGGAACGATCTTATTCAATTTTACTTATTTACTCGATAATTGTTTTTCAGCTTCAAGCAAGTCAACATCTCTTTCTAAATGCTCTGGAGTCCATGGGAGATAAACATCCGGATGAACAGCCACATCCAGTAAAGTTTTTCCTTTATCCATGGAATTTAAGCGAGAAGTGGGGTAATAGAGTTCAAACCGATTATTCCATACTGCACATGTTATATTTCCATACCCATTGATTCCGTATGTCGGCCGACCGATAAGTGTCACTTTATCGGAATGCTTGCAAATATCCGCAAATACTTCTCCAGAACTGCTACAATAACGATCAATTAACACTGCCACCTGTTTCGGCATTTTTTTCCCTTCAATTATCTTCGACACATTTGAATTGAATGCAACAAATCCTTTCCCTTTATTTTCCTCCCATTGATAGAGATAATTTGCAAGTGATTGTTTTGCTTTTTCATCTTTAACAGTTTGTAACTCTTTTTCAAAAGATTGTTTAATCCGTTCATAATTTTTTTCAGTACAATTAAATTTCATTGCATATTTTTCACTTAAATCAATTTGATTTTCACCTTCTGGAAATAAATACGGAATTATTGAATGGAAACCAACATCACTACCGCCGTAATTTGTTCGGATATCAATAATCCAATTTTCGTATTGGATAAGATCTTCCATATAATGATTTAATAATTTTTTTATTCCATCTGGATCCTTAAAATCTGTGAATGTTAATAAAAGCGTTGAATCATTATATTTTTCAATTTTATATGGAGGGGTATGGAGTTTTTTTTCATATTGATTGAATTCCATGGAAAATGTAGAACCATCCGCTGTTCTTACTTCACATTGATAATATTTCTTTAGTATCGGTCGCCAGTCTTCTCTCTCTGCACCGTCGTCTCGCAATTCACGACGATGTTTATGAACAAGGACATCTATAGGGATATAATCGACTGAAATAATTTCGTCCCCAACCTGTAACCGTTTTTCCTTTGTTACATTAGTAACAAATAACCGATTGGCATATCTTCTTACATTAAAGCCAATTTGATATTCTTGATTGGTTTTGTCGGTACTTACTTTTAAATAAACATGAGGATCTTTAAAATCTAGTAAATAATCGTTAACAATCTCAGAGAATAAAGTGGTACTGAGCGCATTGTTCCGTTCTAAATTCCGAATTCGTTTCTTATAATCGTTTGGTCTGTCCCACCCGATTTTGTCAATATAGCCGGCATAATCATGATGCATAACTTCAACAATTTCTTTGAAAATTTTTGAATACATCACTGATCACTCCATTTATGTTTGTTAACAATTTCATATTAACACAAAGGGATTACTTTATTTCATCTCAAGCTGAACTAAAAAAGAAGTGCAATATGCCAGCAGAGATATGGCTAGTGCACTTCTTTCCTATTTTTATCCTAATTTTCAATTTCGATATGCGATTTACAAAAAATTTTTCCTTTACTTGAAAGACGAATGTTGGACAAAATGCTTCTTATTCAACAATACCAACTTCATTAATATCTACATTTACATCAATCTTTACTTTTAAGTCCTCAAAATATTCATCCCGCCATTTATCATAATCAAAATCTCGATTTTTTGACTTAATTACTCTACCAAAACCAATCGGATCGATATCGAGTTCCTTAAATTTGTTAACTAGTTCTAAGCCTCTTTTATTTATTTCTTCTTCAAATTTCTTCTCAAGCTTTTTAAACGTTTTATCTTTAACCCCATTACCTGTAATTTTTACTGTTACTTCATAAGGAGGGGAAGCTTCAGTCAGATGAAACTCACGCTTCGAAAGAATATTTTGAATGGCTGCCTTATGACCATCAATTTCAATATCATGCCAGCCACTACTATATTTATCGGCTAACAATTTGAAAAAAAAAGCTTCCTCCATTGAAATTTGATGCACTAACTTTCCATATCTAAAAAAACCAACACCAATTATTTCAAGTTCTTTCTCACTTTCTTTCCTTATGATCGGAACATAAGGGGTTTTACCTTGGCTGTAAAAGTCTATTAAAAACCGATGAAAATTCGTCATTGGTAAGTTCCCATGTTCTACAGCGGTATCGATTGAGTTTGAAATAAAATAGGAATTTCCACGTACACCATAATTACCATTTAAAAGATCCTTTATAAAATCCCGATTTTCTTCGTTAATTCTTTACCAAATAACAATACTTCTAAACTTCCCATGGCGATTTGATTGGCGGAACTTTCTTGCATAATTTGAATTATCGATTTCTGCAATTCTGCTTGGCCAGATATGACTTTATTTCTTGGCGGTTCATCTTTCTGAAAAACCGGTATATTGATAGTTCCAATAATTTTATCTCCGTTCTCATTTATATCAAATCCCATAGCAGTAACCATCGTTAACTCATCTAAAATCCTTGATTCTACACAACCGGTGAGTACCAAACAACTACAAAAAAGAAAGATTAAATTAATTACTTTTTTTCTCACGATTTTTCACCTTCCAAGCAATGAAGACGCAGATAAATATGAACGGAATATAGATGGCATTTAAATACATCCCAATTTGGCCGGTAAAATTGATGAAATGATGAACTTGTGTACGGTTTTCTAATAAAGGAAGGACGATCAAACAAAGACCGGCAATAATTGGTACGGAAGTTCTTAGCCGAATAGCAAAACTTCTTTTAACCATTTGACCTGCTACCCAAAGATATAAACAAACGTTGGGGAGTAATACGATAAACCATGTCGCGATACCAATATACTCAAACCGTTCTACAAAAGGCATTTCAATAATTTTCCACATATTCAAACTTGCCCATATTAATGAATCGAGCACTTCTTCTGGATAAAACATAAAAGTTAATAAAGCTAAATATAAATAGAAACATGTCGTAAACAGCAAGCCTAAATGTGCCCATTTTCTCGATTTTGCGGGTTCTTTAAGAAAAGGATAAACAAATAACATAATTTCATATCCCATATACGAGTATGACATTCCCTTCACACCGTTAAATATTTCGCCAAGTGAATGATCAAATACCGGCATTAAAAAAGAAGGGCTTGCATAAGGGACTGTATACAAATATAAAGGCATAATTAAAAAAAGAATGATCATAGAAAAAACATTTAAACCGACAATCGTTCGAAATCCACCATAGATAACGTAAACTACTAGAAGCAAACCGGCTAATCCAAACCAAAATGAACTAAACTCCGGGAACATCCATACTTGTACAATTTCGACATAACCTCTTATAACTGTTATCGTCTTGAAGCATGCGTATATAACTAGCAATAAAGAAAACACTTTACTTAATTTTTCTCCAAATATATATGCGTGAATGTCATACCAATCGCCATTAACTTTGTTTAAAATTTGGTAAATCATAAACATCAATATTTGTA
>SMEZ01000445.1_pt2 | contig 10137 bp, 12 predicted proteins | sample 2456351 | NCBI WGS metagenome assembly SMEZ01 (sample SAMN10132605, study PRJNA489261) | soil metagenome | isolation source: day120 antibiotic-loamy sand soil ammended with composted manure from dairy... | place: USA | collected 2015-04-01 | reverse complement strand
TTGGTCCGCTCGACTTGCATGTATTAGGCACGCCGCCAGCGTTCGTCCTGAGCCAGGATCAAACTCTCCAAAAAAGGGTTTGATTTGCTCAAAATGGTTTAAAAACGCTTTGTCTTGTTCAGTTTTCAAGGTTCAAATTTTTAACGACATTTATTATCATAACATGGTACTATTAAAATGTCAATAGTTTTTTTATTTCTTCTGTTTTTCAACTGACGAATATAATCATAACAAATTATCTTGTTAATTACAAATGTTTTTTTAAAAAAATGAATGAAAAAGTAAATTCTAATCATTACTATATAATCCAAATTTGAATAACTGTTAATGCTGCTAATCCTGGGATACCTAAAAATCCTGAGATCGCTGCTGTAATTAGGTTAATTGGAACATGTATACCAAAATTACTTCCAAAAGCATTTAAGAAAAATAAAAGAAAGGCACCGATGAATATTTTAATTATTCCTTGTCCAAGAATTTTGAACGGTTTTAGAGATGTGCCAAATATCAATAATAATATGATAAATGCTAAAATGATTCCAACAATAATGATTGAATCCATTTTCCATCCTCCTTACATATATAATTGTGTACTTGTACGGACTTGTACAGTTCATATATATGTATTGAGAATGAAAAAAAGACCAGAGTATTTGCTTATTTATGCAATCAATGGTCTTTGTTTAGAAATCATTTATTTTTTATATCTAATTTAATATTTCTTACTTTAGCTTCTTTAAACAAATAATAATATTTCAATTTTGAAATTTTTACCTTTTGTTCTAAGTCTTCATTTAAGTCAAAACATTTATCCCAAATACTTTTTTGATTCATCCATTTTAAACGCATTTTGTCAATTTGGGATAGAAGTAATCGATCGTACTCTTTCTTTAGTTTTCCTTTCTTTTTGAAGAGCACACAAAACTCCCCCTTATAGGCCCTACTCCCAAATATTTTTCCCACGTAAAACGGATAATATTATAATTCTCTCCGGCCTTCCAGCGCTTTTGATAACGTTACTTCATCTGCATATTCTAAATCTCCACCAACAGGTAAACCATGAGCAATTCTTGTGACTTTAATACCAGAGGGTTTGACCAATCTAGATATATACATCGCTGTTGCTTCACCTTCAATATTTGGGTTAGTAGCCAAAATAAGCTCCTGAACAGTTTCATCCTGAAGTCTCTTTAATAATGTAGGTATATTGATATCTTCTGGGCCAATTCCCTCCATTGGTGAAATTGAACCATGTAGAACATGGTATAACCCTTGAAATTCCTTCATTTTTTCCATTGCAATGACATCTTTCGGGTCTTGTACAACACAGATTATTGATTGATCACGATTTTTGTCATCACAAATGTAACAAGGATCTCGATCGGTAATATGCCCACAAACAGAGCAGTAAGTTAAATCTCTTTTTGCATTTACAAGGGATCTAGCAAATTCTAAGACAGTATCTTCTTTCATGTTAATCACATGGAAGGCTAAACGAGTAGCTGTTTTTGGGCCAATTCCGGGTAATTTCATAAAACTATCAATTAACTTACTTATCGGTTCTGGGTAATACATTCACATGGTGCCTCCTATTAAAAAAGACCGGGGATATTCATTCCTTTCGTAAATTGCCCCATCGTTTTGCTCACCATTTCATCCACTTTTGAAAGGGCGTCATTTGTTGCAACAAGAATTAAATCTTGAAGTGTTTCAACATCTTCTGGATCGACAATAGCTTCATCTAATTTAACTTCTAAAACTTCTTTATGACCGGAAACAACAACTGTAACCGCTCCTCCACCGGCAGTACCTTCAATTCTTTCTTCACCTAATTTTTCTTGAGCTTCAGCCATTTTCTTTTGCATTTTTTGCATTTGTTTCATCATATTTTGCATATTTCCCATTCCACGCATTTCCATAACCTCCATTAATTAATCTCTTATTTCAATTAATTCGTCACTAAACAGTTTTTTAGCTTCTTCTATTAAAGGATCGCCTATAGGTTTTGATTGATTCTTATCTTTCACAAGATCACGATGTTGATTTATAAATGACTCTCTCAATTCTAACCATTGTTCTTCAGGAACACCAATAAATTCCATTGCATTTCTAAAAGTTTGATGCAATAAGTTATTCATCATGTTTACAAATTCATGGTTATTCATAGCCATTTGACAATGAATTTCATATTTAAACTTTACAACACATCCCTGCTCGGATGCAGCAACAGGTTCAGCATCATTTAAAAGGGCCGCATGGGATCTTTTTAATTTTTCAAGAATGGATCCCCAGTTCCCCTTTATCAATTGTAAATTTTGTTTTGTTGCATTGGCAAGTATATTTTCAATTTTTCCAACAGGTGCTCGGAATCCTTTTTTACTAGTCCTAGAATGAATTGAGGACTTAACTTCTTCTTGTTGTTTTGATACTTGTATTCCATTTACTTTCAATTGTTGAAGTTGTTCTTCTAAGGAAGTAATTTTTTGTTCCAGCACATGTACTTTTTCATTCGAATCAGTTTGGTTACTAGTAAAATCGTTTTGACATAATTGAACAAAGCACACTTCTAATAAAATTCTCGGGTGATTTGTCCATTTCATTTCTTGTTGCGTTTTATTAAAACGGTCAATTATTTCATATACATGCTTCAATTCATATTGATCACAAAGTTGTTCAAATTCAGAGTTCACAATTACACGTTCTAAGTAATCTTGCATTGATGGTGAATTCTTATATAAAAGTAAATCCCTGTAAAATTGTATGAAGTCCTCTACAATTCGAACCGGATCTTTCCCTTCCGCTAACAACGTATGTAACGATTCTAAGGCCACTTGAGGATTTTTTTCTAGAATGGCTTTAGCAATGTCGTTTAATATGTTTTGCGAAACTGATCCAGTTATCACTAAAGCATCGTTAACTGTAATGCCATCTTGACCAAATGAAATTGTTTGATCTAATAGACTAAGGGCGTCCCGCATTCCACCTTCTGAAGCTCTTGCAATCATTTGTAATGCTTCTTCTTCATAGTTAATGCCATATTCATCTATAATATATTTCATCCGAGCCGCAATTGCTTGATGTGGGATGCGTTTGAAGTCATATCGTTGACATCTCGAAATGATAGTTAGTGGAATTTTATGAGGCTCCGTTGTTGCCAAAATAAAAATGACATGCTTCGGTGGCTCTTCTAAGGTTTTCAATAATGCATTAAAAGCACCGATTGATAACATATGAACCTCATCAATGATGTATACCTTAAATGAAGAAACATTCGGTGCATATTTTACTTTTTCCCGAATATCACGGATCTCTTCTACACCATTATTTGATGCAGCATCTATTTCAATTACATCTGGATTAGACCCTACAGTAATACTTTTACATAATTCACATTCATTACAAGGTTCAGCTGAATCTCCTCGATTCGGACAATTAACAGCTTTCGCTAATATTTTTGCCGCGCTCGTTTTTCCAGTACCTCGAGGTCCTGTAAATAAATAGGCATGCGTAATTTTTTTTTGTAAGAGGGCATTTTGTAATGTTTTTGTGACATGTCCTTGTCCAACCACATCTTCAAATACTTGTGGTCGCCATACGCGATATAATGCTTGGTAACCCATTTTTACCCTCCTAAAAGAACGATTTCAAATGAAATATCTTCATCTTATTATACCTTAAATTTTATAATATTTACTATAAAAAAACACCCTTTTACAAGGATGTAACCATAGGCGTTGCTTACGCAGTTAGCTCGACCCAGGCTACCCTGCAACACATGAGAGGTTCCACTTAATGCTGCTTCCTTCCGGACCTGACATGGTTCATGGATTCTCATTGCGCAGGACCCAGGTGTCAACACCACTTACGTAAGACAGGCCCTACAGTTAAACAGCCTCAGACAGGGATTCAGTCCCGCTAGAGCGGATTGCGGGTTACAGGGCACCGCTACCTCCCCACCTAGCACGGCAAAGTTGCTATCAATTTTCAAGCGTCTTTATGACGCATTATTAGTATACTAATTAATATATAAAATTGCAATGGTTTATAGCTGTTAATTGTTTCCTTCTTGTTTTAATTTCTTTAGCTGTGCTTTTTTTATTCTTAGTTCTTTAAAGAAATCTGTTAGAAGTGCAGCACATTGTTCTTGTAGTACACCACTTTTCACTTCACATTGATGATTAAAACGTTCATCTGTTAGTAAATTCATTAATGTTCCTGCACAACCTCCTTTTTGATCATGTGTACCAAAGATCACTCGTTTAATACGAGACATGATAATACTACCTGCACACATCGGACATGGCTCTAAAGTTACATATAATTCTGCGTTTTCGAGAAATTTCTGCATGGGCTGTTGCTTGTTGCTCTGATTCCCGCAAGTTATGTCCCCTTGCAATCACTTGATCTTCTAAAACAATTACACACCCAATGGGTACCTCATTTTTTTCCTTTGCCTTTAATGCTTCTTCAATTGCCATTTCCATATAATATTGATCTCTGTCCATATATCTACTCCTTTAAAAACGTGCCCCAATTTCTCTACTAAAATCTATATTATAAATCATTTTTTACTAATTGATACATAAACATTTTATAGTGTCATATAATGAGGAGGTCATTTTATGCAGATTCATGTTGTGCAACAAGGACAAACGTTATACGGTATTGCCCAGGCCTATAATACAACAGTTAATGATTTAGTTGAAGCAAACCAAATTCCCAACCCCAACCAATTAGTCGTTGGGCAAACACTTGTTATTCCGATTATTGGCAGTTTTTACTGGGTTCAACCTGGTGACAGTTTGTTTTCTATAGCTCAAAGATTTGGTTTAAACTATCAAGAGCTTGCGTCTATAAATGGTATTCCAGTCAATTTCCCACTCAATGTTGGATTTAGACTTTATATTCCACCACGATCAAAATTGACAAAAGAGATTAATGCTTACGTTGAGCCCCGAGATAGTGTTACTCCTGCCTTAGAAAATGCTGCTCGAGATGCTGCTCCATATTTGACATATTTAGCTCCTTTTAGTTTTCAGGCGTTACGTGATGGTTCATTGAAAGAACCTCCCTTAAATCAATTTCCTGCAATAGCTGAAGCCAATAATAACGTACTAATGATGGTTATTACCAATCAGGAAAACGACCAATTTAGTGATGAATTAGGTAGAATATTATTAAATGATCAGGAAATACAAACCAAATTTTTAGATAATATTGTGAGTATCGCTCAAAAGTATGGATTTCGTGATATTCACTTCGATTTTGAATTTTTACGTCCAGAAGATCGAGAAGCGTATAACAACTTTTTAAGAAGAGCAAAGCAAAGATTTAATGAACAAGGATGGTTATTGTCTACCGCTTTAGCCCCGAAAACTAGTGCAGAACAAGAGGGGCTATGGTATGAAGCTCATGATTATCGTGCCCACGGAGAAATTGTTGATTTTGTTGTCATTATGACATATGAATGGGGTTATAGTGGCGGGCCAGCTATGCCAGTTTCACCTATTGGACCTGTAAGAAAAGTGATTGAATACGCGCTAACAGAAATGCCCGCAGAAAAAATTATGATGGGACAAAATTTATATGGATATGATTGGACTCTCCCGTTTGTTGAAGGTACAGTTGCTCGTGCCGTTAGTCCTCAACAGGCAATTGAGCTCGCTGCCCAATACAATGTCCCTATTCAATATGATTATGAAGCTCAAGCTCCATTTTTTTCGTATTGGGATGAGGAAGGTAAACAACATGAAGTATGGTTTGAAGATGCAAGAAGTATTCAAGCAAAATTTAACCTTATCAAAGAATTAAATTTACGTGGAATTAGTTATTGGAAGCTCGGTTTGTCCTTTCCACAAAATTGGCTACTTATTACGGAAAATTTCAACGTAAGAAAAAGATGAAACAAATGAAAACTAATAAAGATAATTACTATCGAAGGGGAATTATTTAATTCTCCTTTTTATTTTTCTCCTATTTTACTAACTTTAAGTTCCTATATTTAGGTATACTTTTTATTGTTTTCCTATGGTAAAATTATTTTCAGTGTAAAAAATGAATGGTTATATTAATAAAACATAAAGTGTGGAGTTGACTAATGAAAATACCATATATCGCAGTTGAAGGTCCCATTGGAGTCGGAAAATCAACACTTGCTAAGGCTATTTCCGACCGCTTTCAATATCATTTGTTAAAGGAAATTGTTAGTGAAAATCCTTTTTTAGATCAATTTTATCGAAATATGGATAGTGTAGCATTTCAAACCGAAATGTTTTTCCTCTGTAACCGATACAAACAAATCCAAGAAATTGAAAAGAACTATTTAAACAAACATATCCCCGTTGTTTCTGATTATCATATGTTTAAAAACTTAATTTTTGCCAACAGAACTCTTGGACAAGATGACTTTCATAAATATGAGCAAATCTTTCAGATTTTAAACAGAGATTTGCCCCACCCAAACATTGTCATTTACCTACATGCCAATGTAAATACTTTATTAAAGCGAATTTCAAAAAGAGGACGAGCTTTCGAAAAACATATTACGCCTTTATACTTAGAAAATCTATCGAAAGATTATGATACACATTTTCAAAAATTCATAGCTAAAAATCCAGACATTCCTGTACTTTCAATCGATGGTGACAAATATGACTTCGTCCAAAATGAAGAGGATTTACAATTTATTTTTGAACAACTAGAAAAATTGCTTTTAAAAGGAGTTAAAAATTAATGAATTTACGTGAAAAATATAACATACCTAACAATGCAGTGATTACGATTGCAGGTACAGTAGGTGTAGGAAAGTCAACAATGACTAAATCATTAGCAAAAGCATTAAATTTCCGTACATCCTTTGAAAAAGTTGATACGAATCCGTATTTAGATAAGTATTATAAAGACTTTAAAAAATGGAGTTTTCACTTACAAATTTACTTTCTTGCCGAGAGATTTAAAGAAGCTAAAAGAATCTTTGAATATGGTGGTGGTTTTGTCCAAGATCGTTCTATTTATGAAGATACGGGAATTTTTGCAAGAATGCAGTACGAAAAGGGGAATATGACGAAAGAGGATTATGAAACATATACGAGTCTTTTTGACGCCATGGTTATGACGCCTTTTTTCCATCATCCAGATTTATTAATATATTTAGAAGGTTCCTTTGAAGACATTCTTGCACGTATTAAGGAACGCGGGCGCCCAATGGAACAAGAAACCCCCGTTGAATATTGGCAAGAAATGTACGAACGATATACGAATTGGATTAATAATTTCCAAGAATGTCCAATATTACGTATTAATATTAATGATTATGACCTTTATAAAGATGAATCGTCCTTAGAAGAGATCATCAGTAAAATTGGTTATATTTTGAATGAGTCTAAAGCTTATAAAAAATAATAATATATTATGTAAATATTTGAACTAGCTGTGCCATTTATTCGGGCAGCTAGTTTTTTGAACATTTTTCATTATGGTGGAGGAGGAGGGATTCGAACCCCCGCGCGGTTTGACCCGCCTGTCGGTTTTCAAGACCGATCCCTTCAGCCAGACTTGGGTACTCCTCCACATCGGACTTTATTATTTTAACATAACATTTTTTTGAAGTCAATACTTTATATGTTAAAAAGAAGGGGCAAACACTATCTAAAACTATGTTCTTCTTTTACGCCCCTTGTTATTCATAATTAAATTAACCAATATATTCCTTACCACCCATATATGGTCTTAACGCTTCTGGAATTTTAACTCGACCATCTGGCTGTTGATAATTTTCTAATATTGCTGCAACTGTACGACCGATCGCTAGACCAGAGCCGTTTAATGTATGAACAAATTCGGGTTTCGCTTTTGGCTCTCTTCTAAAGCGAATATTTGCTCGTCTTGCTTGGAAATCTTCAAAATTACTACAAGAAGAAATTTCTCTGTAAGTGTTATAGCTTGGCAACCATACTTCCAAATCATATTTTTTTGCTGCAGTAAAGCCTAAGTCACCAGTACAAATTGATACGACTCGATATGGAAGTTCAAGCAATTGCAAAACTCGTTCAGCATCTCGCGTTAATTTCTCAAGTTCATCATAAGAATCTTCTGGTTTAACAAATTTTACTAACTCGACTTTATTGAACTGATGTTGACGAATTAACCCCCTCGTATCACGACCTGCAGATCCAGCTTCCGATCGGAAACAAGCACTATATGCTGCAAATTTAATTGGTAAATCATCAACATTTAAAATTTCATCCCGGAAATAGTTTGTAACTGGAACTTCTGCTGTTGGAATGAGAAAATAGTCTTCCTCTTCTACTAAAAAGACATCTTCTTGAAATTTTGGTAATTGGCCAGTACCGATTAAACTATTTCGGTTAACTAAATATGGTGGCAGCATTTCTATATATCCATGTTCTTCAGTATGAAGATCCAACATGAAAGAAGCTAATGCTCGCTCTAACTTAGCAGCTGCACCTTTATAAAATACAAAGCGACTACCAGTTACTTTAGCAGCTCGTTCAAAATCAATTAGATTTAAATTTGTTGCTACATCCCAGTGTGGTTTAACTTCGAAATCAAAGGTAGGAATTTCACCCCATTTACGAATTTCAACATTATCATCCTCTGTTTCCCCAACCGGTACACTTTCATGCGCTAAATTTGGGATAGATAATAATAGTTGATTTAACTCTTCTTCTATTACTCGTAATTCGTCATCCAATTTTTTAATTTGATCTCCTACCTCTCGCATCTCTTTGATGAGGTGATCTGCATCTTTTTTCTCTCTTTTCAAGACAGCAATTTGACTAGATACTTCATTTCTCCGATTTTTTAAAGACTCGCTTTCAACAATCAGTTTACGTCTTTTTGCATCTAACTCACCAAATTTGTCCAAATCTGTTAAATCTTCCCCACGATGTTGAAGTTTTGCTTTTACTTCTTCAAAATTTGAACGTAAAAGTTTAATATCTAACATCTTCTTTTCCTCCATTGAATTTTTTATATAAAAAAACTCTCATCCCTATACAAAAGGGACGAGAGTTTATAATCCCGCGTTGCCACCCTAATTGCAGATTAATCACACTTTGATTAGTCTGCCTCTTAGTTAAATAACGGTTTATACCGGTAGTACTTTCCTTTCTTCAAGGCTTTACGTACTACTCTCGAGGACGGATTCGTAAGTTGCCGCTACCGATTTCCACCAACCATCGGCTCTCTTAAAGCACATACTTACTACTACTTCCTCTCATTGATCCTTTATTAAGTTTGTTATTTCATATTTTATCTCATCATTAGGAAATATTCAACTTTTTATGAAAACCACCCAGCAACAGTAGACGTAATACCGTCCCATAATCCAACAAGGAAATCACCGATACTCCGGAACATTAATACAAACCAGTTCGCTTTTTCTACATCTTCTGTTGCAACTAAATCAACTTTAATTGGTTTATCTGTGTACAGAAAACCTAAATCTTCACCTTCCCCAGTATATTCATAGGTAACATAACCAACAACGTCACCTTTTTTAACTGGTGCAGTTAATTCACCATTTTCATTTAGTTTTTCTTTATCAATTACAACTTTAGCTTTATAATTCTCTTCTTCACCATTTTTTATAACTAAATCTAATGAATTTTTAGGTGCTACTTTTACAGAGTTTTCTTTACCTTTGTCTACTGCTAGAGATTCATTTCCTTTAATTGCTTTATTTTCAGTTACAACTTCAGTTTTTCCAAAATTCCCTTTAGCATAATTTAATATATTTCTAGTATCTGTAAATCGTGCAGCTTGACTTGGGGTTTTCATAACAACAGAAATATATCGTTGTCCGTCTAGTATAGCTGTTGCTGTGAAACCGTAACCAGCAAAGTTTGTCGAACCTGTTTTTAATCCATCGACACCTTTGTATTCATAGATTAATCCTGGAAGCATCCAGTTAAAGTTTTTATATACAGTACCTCTAAAATTCAACTCAGGTTTACTAGCAATTTCTAATACTTCCGGGTAATCTTTCAATAAATGGTAAGCAAGCTTTGCCGTATCACGTGCAGACATTAGATTTTCTTCATTTTCATCTGTTCCAGCAGGATGACGCCCCAACATATCAGAGTTATTTAAACCGGTTGAATTCACAAAATAATA
>SMEZ01000404.1_pt1 | contig 10305 bp, 8 predicted proteins | sample 2456351 | NCBI WGS metagenome assembly SMEZ01 (sample SAMN10132605, study PRJNA489261) | soil metagenome | isolation source: day120 antibiotic-loamy sand soil ammended with composted manure from dairy... | place: USA | collected 2015-04-01 | reverse complement strand
CCCGAGTGAACTCGACGCGGTGGCCTACTCCTACGACCCGACGTTGGTGGACGACACACTCGAAGGGGTCGACGCCGGCGGCTGGGAGAAACTGCGCACCCTGTACGCCCGGCGGGTCCCCGCGTTTCTGAGGACGCTCTTCCCCGGCCTTGCCCCGGACGTCGTCCGTTTCGTTCGACACCATGTCGCGCACGCGGCGTCGGCGGCGCTGGCCTCACCGTTCGACGACTGTGCGGTGCTCACCTCCGACGGTCGGGGTGAAGCCGAATCGGCCTTGCTCGGCGAGTATCGCGACGGCAAGTTCGTGGAGTTGGCGCACCAGAAGCTGCCCCATTCACTCGGTCTGACCTACGAGGCCGCGACGGCGCACCTGGGCTTCCAACGTTCCAGTGACGAGTACAAGGTGATGGCGCTCGCCTCCTACGGCACTCCCCGGTTCCTGGACGAGTTACGGGAGCTGGTCTTCGCCTCCGGTGACGGCGGTTTCCGGACCGCTCCCGTGCCCTGGGACCGTTTCGCCCCGGCCCGCCGTCCGGACGGGGAGCTGTTGCCGGAACACGCCGATCTGGCCGCGAGTGTCCAACGGGTCACCGAGGAGGTACTGCTCGACCTCGCCCGTTGGCTGCACGACCGTACCGGGCACACCGACCTCGCCATGGCGGGCGGCACGGCACTCAACTGTGTGGCGAACACCCGCCTGTACGCCGAAGGGCCGTTCGAACGGATCTGGGTGCAACCGGCCTCCGGTGACGCGGGTACGGCCCTGGGCGCCGCGTTGCAATTGGCCGCGGACTTCGGCGAGGCGATCGAACCCATGCCCGGCGCCGACCTCGGCCGCGAGTGGCACGAGGACGAACTGAGGACCTGGCTCGACCGCGCCCGGGTCCCCTACGAACGCTGCGCCGACATCGCCGAGACCGTGGCCGAGGCGTTGGCCGACGACGCGATCGTGGCGTGGTTCCAAGGCCGTTCGGAGTTCGGTCCGCGGGCACTCGGTCGGCGTTCGTTGCTCGCCCATCCGGGCAGGGCGGAGAACCTGGAGCGGCTCAACGAGGTGAAGGGGCGGGAGCAGTTCCGTCCCGTGGCGCCGATGGTGCTCGCGGAGCGCGCCGCGGAACTGTTCGATCGTGGCCCGATCCCCAGTCCCTACATGCTGTTCGTCCACGACGTCAAACCACAGTGGAGAGACAGGATACCCGCTGTGACGCATGTGGACGGTACAGCGCGGATTCAGACCGTCGACCGTCACGACGATCCACTGCTGGCGGACATGCTCACGGCGTTCGAACGCAGGACGGGACTACCCACCGTGGTGAACACGAGCCTCAACACCGCCGGACGCCCGATGGTGGACGACCCGCGGGACGCGTTGGAGTGCTTCGGTTCCGCCCCCGTGGACCTGCTCGCCATAGGACCGTTCGCCGTCCGTCGAAAAGGATGGGCGCCATGAGCGACGCCGTCGACAACGCCGTCTCCTACACCGTCGTCGTCCCGACGACGGGGCGCGACAACCTGTTCACGTTGATCACACGCCCCCGAACCCCTGCCCCTGCCCGAGCTCGGATTGCCCGTGCGGCGACTGGTCTCGGGCGGACGGGGTCCGGCAGCGGCCCGCAACGTCGGCTGGCGCGCGGCGACCACCGACTGGGTCGCCTTCCTCGACGACGACGTGCTCCCGAGCCAGGATTGGCCCGCCCGGCTCGTCGACGACCTCGTCGGGCTCGACGCCGATGTCGCGGCGTCGGTGGCCCGACTGGTCGTACCGCTGCCCGGGGACCGCAGACCCACGGACGACGAACGGGACACGCTCGCCCTGACCGAGGCACGATGGATCACCGCCGACATGGCCTACCGACGCCACACGCTGATCGAGGTGGGCGGCTTCGACGAGCGTTTCCCCCGCGCCTACCGGGAGGACGCCGACCTGGCGTTGCGCGTGCGCCGCGCGGGCCGGCGGATCGTGCAGGGCGAGCGCGTCACCACCCATCCGCCCAAGTCCGGTGGTTTCCTCGCCAGCGTGCGCCGGCAACGGGGCAACGCCGACAACGCGTTGATGCGGGCCAAACACGGTGCCGGCTGGCGAGCGGAGGCCGGTGAGGGCCCCGGGAGGCTCGGCAGGCACGCGCTCGCCACGGTGGCGGGCGTGTCGGCGCTGGTCGCCCTCGCCGCGCGAGCCTCGAAGGCGGCGACGTTGGCGGGCGGCCTGTGGGTCGGACTGACGACCGAATTCGCCGTGCGTCGCATCGTCCCCGGACCGCGTACCCTCGGCGAGATGGCGCGGATGCTGGTCACCAGCGCCATGATCCCGCCCACCGCGTGCGCCCACCGGCTGATGGGCGAGTGGCGGGTGCGGCGTGGTCGGGCGGTGCTGTTCGACCGGGACGACACGTTGATCGAGGACGTCCCGTACCTGTCCGATCCGGAGAAGGTGCGGCCGATGCCGAAAGCGGCCGAGGCCGTGGCACTGCTGCGGGAAGCGGGGGTACCCGTCGGTGTGGTGAGCAACCAGTCCGGCATCGCCCGGGGTTACATCACACCGGAACAGCTCCGCGCGGTCACCCATCGAGTGGACGAACTGCTGGGTCCCTTCCAGACGTGGCAGCTGTGCCCGCACGGTCCCGACGACGGGTGCCCGTGTCGCAAGCCGCGCCCCACCATGGTGTTGCGGGCCGCCGAGGAACTGGGCGTGGACATCCGGCGCTGCGTCGTCATCGGCGACCGAACTGGCGCGCAGGTACGCCGTCGTGGCACCGGATCTGCCGACGGCGGCGCGGATCGCGTTGGGGTCGACATGACGGGCCGGGTCCTCGTCGCACGGTTGGACAACATCGGCGACGTGCTGTTGGCGGGTCCGGCGGTGCGCGCCGTGGCGGCACACGCCGACCACGTCGCCCTGCTCGCGGGGCCGAGGGGGCGCGCCGGCGCGGAGCTGCTGCCCGGGGTGGACGAGGTCGTGGAGTGGTGTGCGCCCTGGATCGACCCGGAACCCCCCGAGGTCACCGGCGAGTCCGTCGACGCGCTCGTCACACGGATCCGCAGGCTACGGCTCGACGCGGCACTCGTCCTCACCTCGTTCCACCAGTCGCCGTTGCCGCTGGCGCTGCTGCTGCGGCTGGCGGGGGTGCCGTGGATCGGCGCGATCAGCGACGACTACCCCGGTTCGCTGCTCGATCTGCGGCACCGGGTCGACGACGACCTCCCCGAGGCCGAACGGGCGCTGTCACTCGCCCACGCCGCCGGATTCCCCCTGCCGGAAGGCGACGACGGCGCGCTCGCCGTACGCCACCCCCTGCCCGACACCCGCGCACTGACCGGCCCGGACCCCTTCGTGGTCGTCCACCCGGCCGCGTCGGTCCCCGCCCGACAACCGACGGAGGAACGCACCGCCGGGATCGTGGCCGCGCTCGTCGACGCGGGTCATCGCGTGATCGTCACGGGCGCCCCGGCCGAGCGGGACCTGACCGCCCGGGTCACCGCCGAGGCCGCGGCCCTGCTGCGTCACCGTGCGGCCGGGGTCGTCGACCTGGGTGGTGCCACGTCCCTGCCCGAACTCGCCTCCGTGTTGGCCGCCGCCGACGTGGTGGTCGCCCCCAACACCGGCCCGGCCCATCTCGCCGCGGCCGTGGGCACCCCCGTGGTGTCCTTGTTCGCCCCCGTGGTGCCCAGCTCCCGTTGGGCTCCCTACGGCGTCCCCCGTGTCGTGCTGGGGGACCAGGACGCACGGTGCAAGGACACCCGGGCACGGCATTGCCCCGTCCCGGGACATCCGTGCCTGCAGATCGACGCGGCGGAGGTGGTGACGGCCGTCGACACGCTCGCCCCGGAGCGTGGTGACGACCTCGTCGGCGCGACGACTACTGGAGGTGTGTCGTGATCGAAGAGCATTTCCGAGCACTGAGCGAGGCCCTGCGTCGAATGCGCACCGCGGCGCCGACGATCGAATCGTGGGCTGAACACCTCGCCGGTGTGCTCACCGGTGGCGGCCGGTTACTGGCCTGCGGCAACGGCGGGAGCGCGGCCGAGGCGCAACATCTCACCGGCGAGCTGGTGGGCAAGTTCCGCCACGATCGGCAGCCGCTGTCGGCCATCGCCCTGCACGCCGACACCTCGACGACCACGGCGATCGCCAACGACTACGGCGAGCACGAGCTGTACGCGCGGCAGGTACGGGCGCACGGCCGTCCCGGTGACGTACTCGTGGCGTTGTCCACGAGCGGTCGGAGTCAGAACGTGGTGACCGCCGCGAAGGTGGCCCACGAACAGGGAATGGTGACATGGGCGTTGACCGGCCCCGAACCCAATCCGCTGACGTCGTTGTGCACCGACGCCATCGCCGTGGACGCCGACCACGTGGCCACCGTGCAGGAGGTGCATCTGGTCGTCGTGCACGCGTTGTGCGCACAACTCGACCGCATCCTGGGAGTGCCCGCGTGAGGCCCCTCGTGGTGCTCGGCGATGCCCTGCTCGACGTGGACGTCGAGGGCAGTGCCACGCGCCTGTGCCCGGAGGCGCCCGTGCCCGTGGTGGACGTCGAGGGGGAATGGGTGCGCCCCGGCGGGGCGGGACTCGCGGCGATGTTGCTGGCCACCCGAACCACCCCGGACGTGGTGCTCGTGACGGCGCTGGGCGCCGACACCACCGGACGTCGCCTCGCGTCGCTGTTGGCACGCGACGTGGAGGTGTTGCGGCTGCCGTTGGACGGCGAGACGCCGCGCAAGACCCGGGTGCGGGCCTCGGGACAGTCCCTCACACGGTTGGACACCGGACGGGGCCGCGCGGCCGAGGCCCCACTACCCGCACGGGTACGGCACGCGGTCGACGGCGCCGGGGCGGTGCTGGTGTCCGACTACGGCCGTGGCGTGACCGCGCACCCCGAGCTGCGACGGCTGTTGACGGAGCTGACCACCCACGTCCCGGTGGTCTGGGACCCGCATCCCCTCGGCCCACCCCCGGTTCCGGGAGCGACCTTGGTGACGCCGAACGAACGCGAGGCACTGGCCGTGGCCGAGGGGTGCGTGGACGTCGCCGACGCCGCCGAGGCCGTACGACGCGGCTGGGGGTGCCGTGCCACGGCGGTGACGCTGGGGGCGGAAGGCGCCGTGCTGGCCGCTCCCGACTCGGCCGAACCCATCCCGGTGCCGGTGCCGGACGGCGCGTTCCTCGGCGCCCAGCAGCTCGACACCTGCGGTGCGGGCGACCGGTTCGCCAGCGCCGCCGTGGCCGCGTTGGCCGAGGGCGCCGATGTCACCGACGCCGTCGTCACGGCGGTGGACACGGCCTCCCGATTCGTCGCCGCGGGCGGTGCCTCGGCGCTGTCCGTGCACTACGCCGACCGCCGGGACGGCCCCGAGGGGACGCACTTTCCCGGAAGGTCGGCGTTCGAGTTCGGCGAGCACGTACGCAGACGCGGGGACCGCCTCGTCGCCACGGGTGGCTGTTTCGACCTGTTGCACGCCGGGCACGTGAGTCTGCTGAAACAAGCGAGGGCACTCGGTGACGCGCTCGTGGTGTGCGTCAACTCCGACGAGTCCGTGCGTCGACTGAAAGGCCCCGGACGTCCGGTGGTCCCCGCCGCCGACCGTGCCCGACTGCTGGCCGAACTGTCCTGTGTGGATGCGGTGGTGGTGTTCGAGGAGTCGACACCGTCGGCGGTGTTGGAACGGCTGCGACCCGACGTGTGGGTCAAAGGGGGCGACTACGCGGACGACGAGCTGCCCGAGGCCGAGGTGGTGCGCCGTCACGGCGGTGAGGTGGTGCTGGTACCGACCCTCGACGGCTACTCCACCACCCGGTTGTTGCAGGAGGCGCTTCGCCGACCGAGGGCGACGGTGCACGACGGACGAGGGTGGGCACCGGGAACGATCGGGAGCAAGGAGGCACGATGAAAGTTCTGATCAGCGGCGGATCGTCGGGATTGGGCGCCGCGACCGTCCGGGAGGTCCTCGCCGCGGGCGGCACGCCGCTCGTCCTCGACCGCGAACCTCCGGCATCCGGTGTGGACGGTCGGGTGGATTACGTGTGCGCCGACCTGGCCGACACCCCCGCCGCCGAGAGCGCCGTACGTGAACTGGCCGAACGTGCGGGTGGTCTCGACGCCGTGTTCACCGCGGCGGGGATCGACATCCCGGGCAGTCTGAGCACGATCTCCACCAAGGAGTGGGAACGGGTCGTCCAGGTCAACCTCCTGGGCACCGCCGCCGTCGTGCGGGCCGCCCTGCCCTACCTCGAACGGTCGCGCGGCACCGTGGTGACGTGTTCGTCCACATTGGGCCTGCGCTCGGTGTCCGACGCCACGGCGTACTGCGCGTCCAAGGCCGGTGTCGTCGGGTTCACCCGTGCGCTCGCCGCCGAGACCGCGGGCCGGATCGGCGTCACGCTGCTGGTGCCCGGCGGCATGGACACCGCGTTCTTCGACGGCAGGGACGACCAGTACAAACCTCCGCCGGACGCGAAGCTCAACCGGCCCGAGCACGTGGCCAAGGCCGTCCTCCACGCACTGCGGCAGCCGGCGGGTTGCGAGGTGCGGGAGATGGTCGTCTGCCACTCCGAAGAGGGGTCATGGCCGTAACGCTCGTGTTGCGCGCGCTCGGGCTCGGCGATCTGTTGACCGCCGTGCCCGCGCTCCGTGCCCTGCGTCGGGCGCGGCCGGACGACGAGCTGGTGCTGGCCGCGCCCGCGCCGTTGGAACCGCTGGTGTCGCTGCTCGACGCCGTGGACGTCCTGCTCCCCACACCGGGCCTGGGAGCGTTGCGGCACGGCGTCGGGGCGCCGTTCCGTCCCGATCTCGCCGTGAACCTCCACGGCAGCGGACCGCAGAGCATCGCCGACCTGCTCACCACCCGCCCGGAAAGGCTCATCACCCACCGGCATCCGGACTTCCCCCGGCTCGACGGTCCCGCCTGGAAAGGCGATCTGCACGAGGTGGAGCGGTGGGGTGTGTTGCTGGCCTGTCACGGCATCCCCGTCGATCCGGAGGAGCTGTGGTTGCCGCCGCCTTCCGAACCGAGTCCCGCACCGGGCGTCACCCACGACGTCACCCGCACGGTTGAGACGGATGGCCGTGAGGCCGGGGCCAGGCCCGTGATCGTCACCGGTGACGAGGCGGAACGTCCGTTGGCCACCGAGGTCGCCGAGCGCGCGGGGCTCGGTCGCGAGGCCGTGTTCGTGGGTCAGGACCTCTCGGGCTTGGCGGCGCTCGTGGCCGACGCCGCCCTGGTCGTCTGCGGGGACACGGGTGTCGGCCACCTCGCCACCGCCTTCGGAACCCCGTCGGTCCTGTTGTTCGGGCCGACGCCACCGGACCTGTGGGGCCCACCCACCACCCGGCCGCAGCACGTGGTGTTGTGGTCGGGCACCGTCGGTGATCCTCACGCACCGACCCCGGACCCGGGGCTGCTGCGGCTCACCGTGCCCGCCGTGCTCGAGGCGGCGCGGACGCTGCTCGTCGGAGGTGTTCCATGTCGGACCAACACAGCAGGCCTGCCGCCCGACCAGGAAGGTCCCACCGGGAAGACCGGCTCACGGTCGGTGTCGTCGGCACGGGCTATGTCGGACTGACCAGCGCAGCCTGCCTTGCCCACCTGGGGCATCGGGTGACGGGCGTGGACATCGACGCCGACAAGGTGGCCCTCCTTCGCCGCGGCGAGGTGCCGATCGCCGAGCCGGGGCTCGGTGAACTGGTGAACGCCCGCCTCGCCGACGGCTCCCTGTCGTTCACCACCGACCTCGCCGGGCTGGCCACCGCCGAGGTCGTCCTGCTCTGCGTGCCGACCCCGGTGCATTCCGACGGCACCACCGACCTGCGGGCTTTCGACGCCGCCGTCGAGACGTTGTCCGACGTACTCGACCGCGACTGCGTCGTGGTGATCAAGTCGACCGTTCCGGTCGGCACCACGGAACGCACGGCCCGCGCACTGGGCCGCGCCACGGTGAGCAACCCCGAGTTCCTCAGGGAGGGCCACGCCGTTCACGACTTCCTGAACCCCGACCGCATCGTGATCGGTGCGACCGAGGCGACCGCCGCCGACCGGGTGGCCGCCCTCTACGAGGGCGTCTCCGCTCCCGTGCTGCGCACCGAGCCGGCCAGTTCGGAACTCGGGAAGTACGCCAGCAACGCCTTCCTCGCGCTGAAGGTGTCCTACGTGAACGTGCTCACCGAACTCTCCGAACGACTGGGGGCCGAGGTCATCGACGTGGCCGAGACCATGCGCCTCGACCCCCGCATCGGGACGGCGTTTCTGTCCCCCGGTCCCGGCTGGGGAGGCTCCTGTCTGCCGAAGGACACCCGCGCGTTGCTGCACGCGGCGAAACAGGCCGGGGTGGACTTCGCCGTGCTGGCCGACGCGATGGCCGCCAACCGACGTCAGCACGAGCGGGTGGTGGAGAAGGTGCGTGAGGCGGTCACGGGCTCCCCCGACGGTTCGTTGGCCGGACTGCGGTTGGGTCTACTCGGGTTGACCTTCAAAGCGGGCACGGACGACGTCCGGGAGTCACCGGCGTTGGCCGTCGCCGCGCTGCTGGCCGAGGCGGGTGCCGTGTTGACCGGTTACGACCCGGGGGTGGACCGCACGGCGGACGTCCGGCCCGTCCATGTGGTGGACGATCCGACACTCGTCGCGAAGGACTCCGCCGGTCTCGTCCTGCTGACGGAGTGGCCGCAGTTCCGGGCGCTGGACTGGGCCCAACTGGCCGAACTGGCCGACCGCCCCACGGTCGTGGACGCCCGGAACCTGCTCGAGGCCGAGGCCGTGACCCGAGCCGGATTCGCGTATCACCGCCTGGGCCGCTGACATCGGCCAGGCGGTGAGGACAGACGAGGACAGACGAGCACGGACGAGAACGGACGAGGACGGCCGCGGTATTCACAGCGAAAACGAACAGGTTTCACGAAATCCCGCGATGAGGCGGCGTCCTTCTCTGCCCTTCTCTCCCGGACGGTTTCACGACGGACTCCGGGAAAGATCTTTCCACGCGATTTTCCCTTCGATCGGATTCCGAGTGAAATCGATCTCGGACCGGCCGACGGAACCAGACGTCGAACCAGAAGCCGAACTAGACACTGACTATTTCGAAGAAGCCGGGAATCCTCCGGAAAAATTCACTCGATCAGTCACGGGAGATGTTCTCGACCGTGTTCCCCACATCAGCGTCCGACAGTTCCCGTGCGGCGTCGGCCTGGGCCACGATGCCGACCAATTCCTCCTCCTGCACCACGGGGAGGCGACGCAGCTGGTGTCGGGCCATCTTCTCCAGCGCCACGGAGACGTCCTCGTCCGGCCCCACCGACACGACGTCGCCCTGTGCCAGCTCACCGGCGTGCAGGGCCACCGGATCCTTGCCCTCTGCCAGCACTTTCACCACGATGTCGCGGTCGGTGAGCATGCCTTTGAGCTTGTGGTCCTCACCCTTGATGGGGAGCGCGCCGACCCCTTCGGAAGCCATCCTGCGAGCCGCTCGCGACACCGTCTCACTGGTTTCGACGATGGCCGGATCCCTGGTCATGATGTCCCGAACTCGTGTCACCGAAGCTCACTCCTTGCGTTGCGAGAATCCTTCGTTCAGGGAATCCCCGCGCTATTTGGCCTTTGCACGTTGCGCCGTCCGGGCTAGTCTTTGAGCAGTCGGGCGGTTGAGCAGGCAACGGCCAGACATAGTTTCGACCAATCGGTTGACGTGGACACCGCTGGAGGTGCCGTGTCCGAACTAGCAATACCCAATTCATTATTGGGACTAACCACCGAGTGTTATGGAGAAACAGGTGTTGTTGTCACAGTGAGCGGCGAGATCGACCTCAGCACGAGGGACGAACTCGCCGAATACCTGAACAGGGCGCTCGAGACCGTGTCGCCCCCTCAGTCGCTGATCGTGGACCTCAGCGAGGTCACGTTCCTGGGATCAGCGGGATTGGCTCTGCTGCTGGACACACAGGACGCCGCCGTACGACGGGGGGTCCCCCTCCGCGTGGTCGGCACCCAGCGCGCGGTCCGGAGGCCGATCGAGGCCGTGGGCCTGTCCGACATGCTGCCGTTGCACACGACGGTTCAGGAGGCGTTGGCCGATGTGCCGGTGCCCCGACGTGGAGAGGAATTGATCGGTCTGCCGCTTCAGGCGAACCCGGTGATTCACTGAGTTGAAAGGGTTGCCTTCGCCGCGGCAGGCGCGGCGAAGGCGGCTTTTCTCAACCTCTCCTCACCACCGTGCTCGCACCGGAGCACGTCACTACTGTGTGGACATGACCCGCACCACGCCCCTGTCGGCGGCGGCCACATTCCTCACCGGCCATGCACGCCTGCTCGACCGGCAGCG
>SMEZ01000313.1_pt1 | contig 10337 bp, 6 predicted proteins | sample 2456351 | NCBI WGS metagenome assembly SMEZ01 (sample SAMN10132605, study PRJNA489261) | soil metagenome | isolation source: day120 antibiotic-loamy sand soil ammended with composted manure from dairy... | place: USA | collected 2015-04-01 | reverse complement strand
GCGCCGTCGAGCGGTTCCACCACGGCGGCGCCGATGTCGTAGTTCATGTCCTCGCGCTGTTCCCACTGCGGCGTCGTGAGGGTCAGGCGCGCGGCCCACTCACCGTGCGGCGCCTGCCCGTCGTCGTAGCCGGGGACGAAGATCCAGTTGGTGTGCCAGCTCCCCTGGTACTTCACACAGTGCCCCGCCGTGATCACCACGCTCTTGTTCTCGCTGGTGACCACGTTGCCTTGTTCTCGCTGGTGACCACGTTGCCGCTGCACGAAGCCGGACTGCCGTCGAAGGTGAAGAACACCCGGCCCGCGGTGTCGACCACCTCGCCGCCCCCGTGCCACGGTTCCCCCGACGTCGGGAAGCTACGAGGGCTCACGCCCGGCACGGCACGTGCCTCACCACGCGCGACGTCCCGCAGCGATTCCCGCACGGTGGACACGTCGACCGCGGCGAGGTCGACGTGCGCTCCGGGGTCCAGTAGTCGAGAACCGCCTCCACCGACGCGGTGACCTCGTTGACGGCCACCCCGTCAAGTGAATTATTTTCCGAGATGTTCTTCGCGCTCGCCGGAACGGATATCCCCAGAGCCACCACGCCAGCAGCCACCAGGGTGAACGACCGCGATATCCCTCGCTTCATCTCGCCGCCTCCACACCGTCGGTGAATTACCAACCAGTGGTAGGAAACGATCCGAGATATCGCCCAACTGTGGTACCGCCAGGAGAGGGACCCGGCGGTCCGACGGGTCAGACGGCCAGCGGCAACGCCGTGGGGTGGACCGGAGCCGGCAGGTCGGACTCCCCCATCAGGTATTCGTCCACCGCTCTCGCGGCCGAACGCCCCTCCGCGATGGCCCACACCACCAGGGACGCGCCCCGATGAGCGTCACCGCACACGAACACACCCGGCACCTGCGTCTGCCAGTCGGCGCCGCACGAGAGCGTGCCGCGCCCGTTCAACGACAGACCCAACTCGTCCAGCAACGGCATGTGCTCCACGCCCTCGAAGCCGATGGCGAGCAACACCAGATCGGCCGGGATGCGCTCGACCTCGTCGTCGACCGGGACGACCTCGCGGTGTCCGGTCTCGGGGTCCTTGCGCACCTCCACCCGACGGAGTTCGAGCTCCCTCACGTGACCGTCGTCGTCCCCGACGAACCGCTGCACACCCACGGCGAAACGCCGCTGCCCCGCCTCCTCATGAACGGGATACGTGCGCAGGATGTAGGGCCACGTGGGCCACGGCGAACGGGAGTCGTCCCGAGTGGACGGTGGCTGCGGATAGCGGTCCAACTGCGTCACCGACAACGCGCCCTGGCGAATCGCCGTGCCGTAGCAGTCGGCCCCCGTGTCACCGCCCCCGATGATCACGACGTGCTTGCCCTCGGCACTCACGGGGGTGGGACCGTCGCCCTCGCACTCGCGGTTGGCGGACACGAGGTGTTCCATCGCCAGGTGGATGCCCTTCAGCTCCCGCCCCGGCGTAGTGGTGTCGTCACGCCCCCGCAGCGCTCCCACCGCGAGCACCACGGCGTCGAAGCGCTCCCGCAGCTGCTCCACGGTGACATCGACACCGACCTCGCAGCTCGTGACGAAGCGAATCCCCTCCTCCCGCAGCTGCGCGAGCCTGCGGTCGAGCACCTTCTTCTCCATCTTGAACTCGGGGATTCCGTAACGAAGCAGTCCGCCCAACCGGTCGTCCCGCTCGAACACCGTCACCTCGTGGCCGGCGCGGACGAGCTGCTGCGCCGCCGCCAGCCCGGCGGGCCCCGAGCCCACCACCGCCACCGCCTTGCCCGTGGGCGACACCGCGTGCTCCGCACGCAGGTAGCCCTCTTCCCACGCGTGCGCGGCGATCGTCTCCTCGACGCGCTTGATGCTCACCGCTCCGCCCGAGTCGGGGGAGATCGACAGCACGCACGCCGCCTCGCACGGCGCCGGGCACAACTTGCCCGTGAACTCGGGGAAGTTGTTCGTGGCGTGCAGGCGGTCGACCGCGCGTCCCCAGTCACCCTGCCGCACGAGGTCGTTCCACTCCGGGATCAGGTTGCCCAGCGGACACCCCGCGCTGCCCGAGTGACAGAACGGGATACCGCAGTCCATGCAGCGCGTCGCCTGGGTGCGCACCTGACGGTCGCGTTCCTCAGGGGCGAGCTCGACATAGACCTCCCGCCAGTCCCCGACTCGCTCCTTGCGAGGACGCTTGGGCGGATCGACCCGCTCGTACCGCAGAAAACCCTTGGGATCAGCCACGCGCCGCCTCCTCTGTCTTGCGGGACGCCCTCCCCAACTGCGGCCCATGCCGCAGCGGGGGCCCAACCCGGTCGGCACGCGCAGCTGCACCACCATTGTCAGCCACGCGCCGCCTCCATGATCGCTTCGTCGACGTCCCGCCCCTGCGCCTTCGCCGCCTCCATGGCCTCCAGGACACGGCGGTAGTCCGTGGGCATCACCTTCACGAACGCCGCGGACCGTCGTTCCCAGTCACCGAGCAGGGAAGCAGCGACCGGCGAGCCGGTGAGCCGGTGGTGTCGCTCCACGACGTCGCGCAACCAGGCGAGATCCCCCTCGTCCGGTGTGTGCAGTTCGACCGTCGCGGGGTTCACGTCACGTTCGTCGAGCCGCAGCACGTACGCGACGCCGCCCGACATCCCGGCGGCCACGTTGCGACCCGTACCGCCCAGAACGACGGCGTAGCCGCCGGTCATGTACTCGAACGCGTGATCACCCACGCCCTCGGCGACCAGCAGAGCGCCCGAGTTACGAACCCCGAACCGCTCCCCGACCTGGCCCCGGAGGAAGAGCTCGCCCGAGGTGGCGCCGTAGGCGAGTGTGTTGCCCGCGATCACCTGGTCCTCGGCGACGAACGGCGCTTCGGGGTCGGGACGCACGATGATGCGTCCGCCCGACAGGCCCTTGCCGACGTAGTCGTTCGCATCGCCCACCAGCTCGATCGTCACCCCCGGCGGCAGGAACGCCCCGAGTGACTGGCCCGCCGAGCCGACGAGTCGCACGTGGATGGTGTCGTCCGGTAACCCCGTACTGCCGTAGCGACGGGTGACCTCCGACCCGAGCAGGGTTCCCACGGTGCGGTTGACGTTGCGCACCGGAAGCTCCAGTCGCACCGGCCGCGCGTCCTCCAACGCCGCCTCGGCGAGCTGGACGAGCTTACGGTCGAGCGCCCGGTCGAGACCGTGGTCCTGCTCGCGCACCTTTCGACGCGCTCCGCCCCGCGAGGACTCCACGGAGGGCACCGCGAAGATCGGCGACAGGTCGAGACCCTTCGCCTTCCAATGCTCCACCGCCTCGTCGACGTCGAGCAGATCGGCCCGGCCGATGGCCTCGTCGAGTGAGCGGAAGCCGAGCCGCGCGAGGTACTCCCGTACCTCCTGCGCCACGAACCTGAAGAAGTTCACGATGTGCTCGGCCCGGCCGGTGAAGCGCTCGCGGAGGGCGGGGTTCTGGGTCGCGACCCCCACCGGACACGTGTCCAGGTGACACACGCGCATCATCACGCATCCCGCCACCACCAGCGGCGCGGTGGCGAAGCCGTACTCCTCCGCGCCGAGCAACGCCGCGACGACGACGTCACGGCCGGTCTTGAAACCGCCGTCCACCTGCACGGTGATGCGGTCGCGCAGGCCGTTCAGCATCAGGGTCTGCTGGGTCTGCGCCAACCCGATCTCCCACGGCGTGCCCGCGTGCTTGAGGGAGTTCATCGGCGAGGCGCCGGTACCGCCGTCGTGCCCGGAGATGAGCACCACGTCCGCGTGCGCCTTGGCCACTCCCGCGGCCACCGTGCCGACTCCCAGCGAGCTCACCAGCTTGGAGCTGGGCCAGGTCCTCGATCGAGTAGATGTCGTGGTGCGGCGGCGGGGAGATCAGCCCCACGCCCGGCGTCGAGTGCCGGGTCTTCGCGATCCACGGGTACACCTTGTGCGGCGGCAGTTGCCCACCCTCGCCCGGCTTGGCGCCCTGCGCCATCTTGATCTGGATGTCGTCGGCGCTGACCAGGTACTCGCTGGTGACGCCGAACCGGCCACTGGCCACCTGCTTCACGGCACTGCGCCGCAACGGGTCGTGCAACCGGTCCGGCTCCTCACCGCCCTCACCGGAGTTCGACCGGCCGCCGATCGTGTTCATGGCGACGGCGAGCGTCTGGTGCGCCTCCGGCGAGAGCGAACCGTACGACATGCCGCCGGTGTTGAAACGGCGACAGATCGACTCGACCGACTCGACCTCCTCGATCGGCACGGGTTTCCGCACGCCTTCCCGGAAGGCGAACATCCCCCGGAGGACACCGCCCTCGCGGTTCAGCCGGTTCACCTCGTCGACGTATCGGCGGTACACCTCCCACCGCCGCGACGCGCTCGCGTGCTGGAGCAGGAACACGGTCTCGGGGGTGAACAGGTGCAGTTCGCCCTCCCGGCGGTAGGCGTAGTCACCACCCGACTCCAGACCACGGTGGGCACGCTCGGCGGGGTTCTCCGGATACGCGCGACGGTGCCGGATGGCCACCTCCTCGGCGAGCACGTCCAGGCCCACCCCACCGAGGGGGGACACGGTACCGGTGAAGTACTCGTCGAGGACGTCCTGCGACAACCCCAGGGCTTCGAAGACCTGGGCTCCGGTGTAGGCACCGACGGTCGAGATGCCCATCTTCGACATGATCTTCAAAACGCCCTTGTTCAGCGCCGTGATGTAGTTGCGCACGGCGGTGGGGGCGTCGACCCCGCTGACGGCTCCCTGCGCGACGAGGTCCTCGATCGACTCGAACGCCAGGTACGGGTTGACCGCCGCGGCACCGTACCCGAGCAGCAGCGCGATGTGGTGCACCTCGCGCGCGTCGCCCGTCTCCACCACGAGCGCGACCCGCAGGCGCTCCTTGGTCCGAACGAGGTGGTGGTGCACCGCCGACACGAGCAGCAACGAGGGGATCGGCGCCATCCGGTGGTCGGAGCCGCGGTCGGAGAGCACGAGGATGTGGGCGCCGGCCTCCACGGCTCGCGACGCTTCCTTCCGCACCCGCTCGATCGCCTCGGCGAGCGCCTCCCCGCCACCGTCCACCTCGTACAGTCCTGAAAGGACAGTACAGGAGAATCCGGGCAGGTCGCCGTCAGCGTTGACGTGGATGAGCTTGGCGAGCTCGTCGTTGTCGATGACGGGCGAGTCGAGCTGGATCTGCCGGCACGAGGCGGGTCCCGGCGCGAGCAGGTTCTGCTCCGGTCCCATCACCCTGCTTAAGGAGGTGACGAGTTCCTCGCGGATGGCGTCGAGCGGCGGGTTGGTGACCTGCGCGAACCCCTGCTTGAAGTACTCGTACAACAGCCGGGACCGCTTGGAGAGCACCGAGGGAGGCGTGTCCGACCCCATCGACCCCACGGGTTCGGCGCCCTTGAGCGCCATCGGCGCCAGCAGGACCTTCAGCTCCTCCTCGGTGTAGCCGAAGGTGAGTTGCCTCCGCAGGACGGAGGCATGACTCCGGGACACGTGCTGCCTTTCGGGGAGCTTGTCGAGGGACAACAGTCCCGCGCGCAGCCACTCCTCGTAGGGGGCCTGCGCGGCGAGGTCGGCCTTGATCTCGTCGTCGTCGACGACCCTGCCCGCCTCGGTGTCCACGCAGAACATGCGGCCCGGCTTGAGCCTGCCTTTGGCGACGACCTCCCCCGCAGGCACGTCCAGCACGCCGCTCTCACTGGCGAACACGACACGATCGTCCGCGGTGCGCCACCAGCGTGCCGGCCGCAGTCCGTTGCGGTCGAGCACCGCGCCGACCAGCGACCCGTCGGTGAAGGTCACGCACGCGGGGCCGTCCCACGGTTCCATGAGGCTCGCGTGGAACTGGTAGAACGCCCGGCGCTTGGGGTCCATGGTGCGGTGGTTCTCCCACGCCTCGGGGATCATCATGAGCACCGCGTGCGGCAGACTCCGCCCTCCGAGGTGCAACAGTTCCAGGACCTCGTCGAACGACGCCGAGTCGGAGCCGTCCGGCGAACACACGGGGAAGAGCCGACCGAGGTCTCCCGGAATGAGGTCGGAGTCCAACAACGCCTCGCGCGCCCGCATCCGGTTGCGGTTGCCCCGGATGGTGTTGATCTCGCCGTTGTGCGCGACGAACCGGAAGGGATGCGCCAGCGGCCACGACGGGAACGTGTTGGTGGAAAAGCGGCTGTGCACGAGCGCGATGGCGCTGGTCAACCGCTCGTCGCGCAGGTCGGGGAAGAACACCGGAAGCTGGGTCGGCGTGAGCATCCCCTTGTAGACGAGGGTCCGCGCCGACAACGACGGGAAGTACACCCCGCACTCGGCGGCGAGGGTCTCGTGTTCGGCACGTTTTCGCAGGCAGAACGCGAGCCGGTCGAGGTCCACACCCGCACGGCGGTCCCCGTCGGCGTTCGGCGCCTCCGCGACGAACAGCATGGCGAAATGCGGCATCACCGACCGGGCGGTGGGACCGACCTCGGCGGCGTCCGGAGCCGTGGGCACCTCACGCCACCCGAGCACGACCAGGTTCTCCTCGGTCGCGATGCGTTCCACCGTTCTCACGGCCCGTGCCCGCGCCTCGGCCTCCGCCGGCAGGAACACCAGTCCCGCCGCGTAGCGGTGCCGACCGCGTTCGTCAGGCTCGGGGAGTGCGAAATCCACCTCGGCGCGCAGGAAATCGTCCGGAAGTTGCACCAGAATGCCCGCGCCGTCACCACTCGTGGGCTCCGCTCCCGCGGCACCGCGATGGTCGAGATTCGTGAGCGCGGTCAAACCGTCCGTGACGATCCCGTGCGAACGCACGCCCTTGACGTGGGCAATCATGGCCACACCGCATGCGTCCTTTTCCGCCGCAGGATCGTAAACGCCCTGCTTCTCTGGGATCGCGGAGAAGATCAAAGGGACCCCCTGCGTCGTCATCGTGCTCTTCGTGCTGGGCACGGGACGACAATGGCCCGTCAAGTAACGCGACTTTAACACCTGAGAAATGCCCTGAAAAGGGTTCGAATCGACCACCTTGCCCGGTGGCGTAACAATTTCGCAGCATTGCCGCACCGGTTTTGTTGGCTTTACGTCGGTGCCGTGTCGTGGGTGTCGACTCTGTCACCGAGCCGACGTCCGGCCGTCGCCGTGTGAGCCGAGGGACCGGATCACGCGGGTGGACTTGACGCCCCGGCCTGGTACTGTCATCGCGACGTGAGCGGGAGCGAAGTCCGGTGAGAATCCGGCGCTGTGCCGCAACTGTGATGGACCCGTCAGACTGCTCGTCGACAGCCGAGCCGAATTACGGGTCCTAGCCAGGTCGCCTCCCGTTTCACGTGACGCCATTGTCACCTCCGGCGCAGAGGTACGGCGTCCGCGACCGCCCGACGGTCTCGGCGCGGCCCCGCGCCGGCCGAGAAGTCGAGGTCCGATGTTGCCTGTCAGACGGTTGTTGCTCCTTCCGTTACTGCTGGTGCTCTCCCTGACCGCCTGCGCGGAACGCCAAAAGGACGCCTCCGCGGAGTCGGCGAACACCGACGGTTTCCCCGTCGAGCTGCGGCCTGAGGGCGCACCCGCCATCACCCTGGAGGAACGTCCCGAGCGCATCGTGTCACTGTCACCGGCCACCACCGAGACGCTGTACGCCGTCGGCGCCGGTGACCAGGTGGTGGCGGTGGACGAGATGTCCACCGTCCCCGAGGAGGCACCGCGCACGCAGATGTCGGGGTTGAACCCCGACCCCGAACAGCTCGCCAGCTACGACCCCGACCTGGTGATCGTCGATTCGGACACCGACGGCAAGCTCACCGAGGCGCTGGAGAAGGCCGGCATCCAGACCCTCGTGCTGCCCGCGCCGCAGACCCTCGAGTCCATGTACGCGCAGTTCGAGCTGATCGGCGAGGCCACGGGCCACGCCGAGGAGGGTGCCGACCTCGCCCGTCGGACCCGAGAGGAGATCGACAAGCTCGTCGCCGACGTGGGGGACGCGGGCGAGGGCCTGGACTACTACCACGAACTCGACCCCAGTTACTACACCGTGACCTCGGCGACCTTCATCGGCCAGGTCTACGACCTGTTCGGCCTCACCAACATCGCCGACCAGGGTGACCCGTCCGCGCACGGCGGCTACCCCCAACTGTCGGCCGAACGCATCCTCGAGGCCGATCCCGACCTGATCTTCCTCGCGGACACGATCTGCTGTGGGCAGGATGCCGACAGCGTGGCGGAACGTCCTGGCTGGGGCACGCTCAGCGCCGTGCAGAACGGCCACGTGATCGAGCTCGACGACGACATCGCGTCCCGATGGACGCCGAGGATCGTCGACTTCGTCCGCGCCGTGTCCGACGCCGTGGCACAAGCCGCCTGATCATGCTGAGAAGTTCGGTACGACGCCGACGCGAACGCGCCAACCGCGAAGTCACCCGGCTCAAACTCGGCACGGTCGTGTTCGCGTTGGCATGTCTGGTCCTCGTGTTCGGGTTCGCCATCGTGGTCGGTGCCGGTGAACTGGGCTGGAAACGGGTTCTGGGTGAACTCGTCGCGCAGCTCACCGGCGCCACGTCGCCGCTGTCCGAACGCGAGGCCGCCATCGTGTGGGAACTGCGGGTCCCCCGCGTGTTGCTCGCGGGCCTCGTGGGCGCCGCGCTCGCCGGGGCGGGCGCGGCGTTCCAGGGGGTGTTCCGCAATCCGTTGGCCGATCCGTACCTGTTGGGTGCGGCGGCGGGCGCGGGTATGGCCGCGACCTTGGTGATGGTGCTCGCCCCTGCGGTGACCGCCTGGATGGTCGGTCCCGTTCCGTTGGCGGCCTTCGTCGGAGCCCTCGGCGGGGTAGGGCTGAGCTGGCTGCTCGGCCGGTCGGCGGGTGGACACGGCACCGGGACCCTCCTGCTGGCCGGTGTCGCCGTCACCGCCTTCCTCACCGCCGTTCAGACGTTCGTGCAGCAACTCAACACCGACACGCTCCACCGGGTCTACACGTGGACGCTCGGTGGTCTCAACGTCAGCGGCTGGATCGACGTGTGGCTGGCCCTGCCGTACGTGACGGTGGCGGCGATCGTGTTGTGCCTGTGCGCCCGGCTGCTCGACGTGCTCGCACTCGGTGACGCCGAGGCGGCCTCGCTCGGGTTGCGGCCGGGACTGCTACGGCTCGTGCTGCTGGGCGCGGCGTCGCTGGCCACGGCCGCCGCCGTGGCGGTGAGCGGGCTCATCGGCTTCGTGGGGATCGTGGTGCCCCACATCGTGCGGCTGTTGGCCGGTGCGAGTTACCGCGTGATCGTGCCGCTGTCCCTGATCGGGGGAGCCGTGTTCCTCATCATCGCCGACTACATCGCCCGCACGGCGATGCCCGGTGAATTGCCCTTGGGAGTGGTCACCGCATTCGCCGGGGCACCCTTTTTCGCTCTCGTCCTGCGGACGACGAAAGGACGCATACCATGACGGCGCTACGGCTGGACGGCGTCGGGGTCGCCTACAACGGCAGACCGGCGGTGCGCGACGTGTCGGCGGAACTCGAACCCGGCGGTTGGCTGGCGATCGTCGGCCCCAACGGCGCCGGTAAGTCCACACTGCTCAAGGCCGTCGCCGGGCTCCTACCACATACCGGGACCATCACACTGCACGGTAGGAACGCCGGCTCGTTGACCCGCAGACAACGCGCTGAGCTGGTCGGTTACGCGGCCCAGAATCCCGTCCTGCCGGAAAGGTTGACCGTCACCGACTACGTGCTGCTGGGGCGCACCCCGCATCTGGGTCCGTTGGGTCGGGAGAGCGCCGCCGACCTCGACGTGGTGCGCCGCGCACTGGAGCGGCTCGACCTCGGCGAACTCGCGGACCGGAAACTCGGCACGCTGTCCGGTGGGGAACAGCAACGAGCCGTACTCGCCCGGGTGCTCGCCCAGCGGACGCGTCTGCTGTTGCTCGACGAACCCACGTCGGGACTGGACATCGGCCATGCCCAGGCATTGCTGGAAAGACTCGACCAACTGCGGACCGAGGACGGCACCACCGTGGTGACCACCCTGCACGACCTGTCGTTCGCCGCGCAGTACGCCGACACACTCCTGCTGCTCGACGAGGGCCGGGTGGCGGTCACCGGCCCAGGACACGAGGTGCTGACGGCGTCTCGGCTGCGTCGCCACTACGCGGCCGACGTCGAAGTGCTCACCACCAGTGGCGGGCATCCGGTGGTGGCTCCCGTCCGAAGTCCCTGAACCGACGCCGGTGGCCACCGGTGGCCACCGGCTGTCCGGATGGGCACCGAGAGCCGTCGACGATCGTCAATGCCCACCCCGGCGTGGGGCCTCCCCGTCGAGTTCGGCTTCCATCCGCGCGGTGACGTCAGGGTTCCCGCCTCGGTCGGTGTCCTCACCGTCCCAGGAG
>SMEZ01000242.1_pt1 | contig 10420 bp, 10 predicted proteins | sample 2456351 | NCBI WGS metagenome assembly SMEZ01 (sample SAMN10132605, study PRJNA489261) | soil metagenome | isolation source: day120 antibiotic-loamy sand soil ammended with composted manure from dairy... | place: USA | collected 2015-04-01 | reverse complement strand
AAATACTGTAAATGCATTGCTTGATGAAAAAGACTTGGTAGATAGTCTTTTAAATGAGCGAAAAATCTTAGAAGAAATAAAAACAGACTTGATTAATGATTACAACAATGTACTTGAGGAAACTTTAGAAAATAAAGCTAATAATATAAATCCTATTATCAAAAATCTAGATAATGATGGAATTGAGCTTCAATTAAATATTGATAACGACGAATACGATGCAGAATTAATACTTAATTCAACATTAGACGGAAATAATATTACAGTTAGTTCTATATTAGATTATGGAAACGGAATAGAAGTAGCAGTTTATGATGTAAGAATAATTAAAAATACAGATGAAGAATTCAAAGTTCTTTTAGAAGACAAACAGACTGGTGAAGTAATAACTATATCTGAAGATGATGCCCATGCTTCAATAGTAGGCATAATCGTAAGGATAGTTGGTGGTGCAATTAAATTTTTCTCTAAACAAACAGGGAAACAAGTAACTAAATCCGCTGCAAAAAGTGCTAAGAAATCATTTAGTAGTGGTAAAGCTGGAGAAAAGTATTTAGAAACTTTAGTAAAAGTCAAAGGTACTCAAGTTTATAAAAAAACTAGTCTAGGTGGTAGATACATAGACGTACTCGATACTTCCGGTATTGCTCATGAATCAAAGGTGGGTTATGTTACATTAACTAAAACAATTAAAAAACAGATTGATAAAGACTACTTATTAATTAAAGATAAATCCGTAAAGGATGTTAAGGGAGCTCAATGGCATTTCTTTAGAAGTGATAAGACAGGGAAAATAGGTGCTAGTAAGGCTGTAAAAGATTATTTGAAATCTAAAGGAATTTCCTATAAAATTCATGATAAATAATTATAAATTTTTTTGTTAATAAAAAAGGGATTCCTAAAAACAACTTTTACCAACTACTAAGGAATCCCTCTATTAAAAAGACATTTGAATAATATAATGAAAATGGAGGGAAATCATTAACATGACTACAAACGCCCGTCAAAATATGACTAATTCAATAAAAAATATTGTTGTTCCATATTTACGAGAACATGGCTTTAAAGGGTCGTTTCCTCACTTTAGAAGGCAAAATGAAGATAATATTGACCTCATTACTTTTCAATTTAATCGTCATGGTGGATCTTTTGTAGTAGAATTAGCTGTTTGTCCAGCTGATGGAGTTACAACCAGTTGGGGAGAAAAAATACCTCCTAATAAAGTAACCGCATATGATGTAAATGACCGACATAGGCTTAGTGAAAATTTAAATGACCCAGATGCCCAATGGTTTGACTATGAAACTGCAAAGAATCAAGAAGATTACGATATAGTCGCAACAAAAGTCAAAAACTTACTACATGTCTCAGATATCAATTGGATAAAAAGTTTATTTTGATTCCCTTTCTATTAATCGTTTTAAAGGACTGGTATACTATAAAGATAAATGTAATTGCCAGTCTTTTTTTTACTTTAGACTCTGTCATAAGTTTCACTTTATCTTTTTGAAAAGTGATAATCTGCTTTTTATTAAAAGTTTGTAATCTATAAGGAGACAGGAATATTCACCATTTTCTACATATAGAATGGATATCCACTAACTGAAGCCACTTCATTAATACAATTATCTATTGGTAAATTATAACAAATTGATATATCCCCTGAAATAGCTATACTCTAAATGAATCCCAATAAACAAGCCATATTCGAAGATAAATAATAATCTATACATGTGTTAGTTTCTTGTCCTCCCCCTTACAAACTCCCCTCTTCTCTCTTACCCCCTCAATGCTTTACCATATTTATCGCTCAATAGGAAATAAAACTATGCATTTCCCTCAAGCACACACTTTTCCTCTCATAAAACAACTTGAATCTAACAGGATAAATCAAAATGTTTGTGGAAAGAGATATTTATGGGAGACAGAATATACTTGAATATCTCTTAAAAATTTGTCCTTATCTTTCATGTAAACTCATAGACTTTCAAACTTTGTCCACATCTCCGTATAAAGTTGCAGTTTTTCTCAAATCTAAGACTTATTTATCTTATTAATCTACAATAAATCCAAACGCCGTATCAAAGTGCAAGTTTTTAAAATACTGTATTGAATTGAATAAGTTTTAAAATCTTATATAGCAATTCTAACACAGTTACGCCTATTTTTATTTTTTAAATTTACACAATAATTAGTTTTTTCTTATATTACCTTTTATAAAATGGATAAAACCTTACAAAACTATTACATTTTCCTCTCTACTATGTATCTTTAAAATATAAATTTATTTTTTCATCCCCCTCAAACCCGCATTCCACCGTTTCGTTTAAAATAAAAATTTATCATGAACCCCAAATTTCGAATAATCTTCGATTCGAAAATGGCCATTTTCCCACTGTTTTTTCGACACTTTTTCCCCGTTTTTTTCAATTTTAAAATAGAAATTTAGCAGAGTTGGACAAGGATTAGAAAGAAGGTATATTGATTTATCAAAGTTTTAAGAACAAAAAACCCGGATATGATCAATTTATTTTTTATCAAATCCGGGCCAAAAGAAAGATTTATTTTTTGATGTTACAATTTTAAAACTATCTGCGAAACGCACTCAACGTGATTCGTATGCGGGAACATGTCGACTGGCTGAACTTCAATTGTTTTGTAACCTCCGTCTTCCAAGATCCGCAAGTCTCTTGCTAATGTGGATGGATTACAACTTACGTAGACAACCTTTTTCGGTTTCATTTTGATTATTGTCTTTAGCAAGGACTCATCACAGCCTTTACGGGGAGGATCAACTACAAGAACGTCAGCATGAATTCCTTTTTCAGCCCATATTGGTATTACTGTCTCAGCTTCCCCAACTTCAAATTCAGCATTGGTTATGTCATTTATCTGTGCATTTAACTTCGCATCTTCAATAGCGGCTGGAACTACTTCTACACCATAAACCTTTTTCGCCTTTTGCGCTAAAAATAGAGATATCGTACCAATGCCACAGTACGCATCAATGACGGTTTCTTCTCCAGATAAATCCGCATACTCTAATGCTTTATCATATAAAACTTTCGTTTGGACAGGATTGACTTGATAAAAGGATAGTGGCGAAATTCGAAACATTACATTCCCAATTTTGTCATAAATCACATCTTCTCCCCAAAGTAGCTTCGTTTTTTTACCTAATATAACATTCGTCCGTTCCGAATTAATATTTTGAATAATAGACTTTACTTTCGGTAATCGAGCTACCAATTGATTAACTATCTTCTCTTTATTAGGCAATTTTTCTGTGCGTGTAATTAAGACTACCATTAATTCGCCCGTTTGTTTTCCATAGCGAACCATAATATTTCGTAGCATACCTGTATGATGAATTTCATCATAAGCAGATATATTGAATTCATTGCAAACTTCCTTAACCACTTGAATCGCTTCATTCACTTCTTCCATATGAATAACACTTTCATCCGTTGGGATAATTTCATGACTTCTCGGCTTATAAAATCCAGAAATTAATTTACCATCTTTTTCACCTACCGGCTCTTGGGCCTTATTTCGATAATGCCATGGATTATCCATCCCAATAATCGGATGAACTGTAACATTCTCTAGTCCACCAATCCGAGCTAATACTTGTTCAACATGGTTTTGTTTGAATTTTAACTGGCCTTCATAAGTCATATGATGGATTTGGCAGCCCCCGTATTTATGCTCTTCCTCTTTTGAAATATCCACTCGATACGGACTCCGTTCTTTAAGCTCAATCAATTCTCCATGGGCATAATTCTTTTTTGCTTTCACCACTTTTATTCTTGCTTTTTCACCAGGTAATCCATTTGGAACAAAAATCGGATAGCCATCTAATTTAGCTACCCCTTGACCTTGATGAGTCAAATCAACAAATTCTATATCAATATAGTCATTTACCTTTACAGGCATCTCTTGTTTCATCCTATTCACCTTCATTTATTAAAAATCCGTTAAACAACTTACATTATACATTGTTTACTAAAATTAGAAAAAATTTCTTTTAATAAACAGAACGACATTAGACTGAATTTTTAACAAAATAAAAAGGGCTTACCCATCACTAAGTAGTAAGGGAAAAAGCCCTTTTATCAATCCTCCAATTCTGGTTCTAAATCAATACGATCCTCTTTACGCAACTGGTCAATTGGAGCAAAAATATCAAAATGTCGATATAAGTTTTTAAATTCTACAGGCGTTTTCCCACCTAATTCACCATCTAAATTAATGAGTACGTCATCTTCTGAAGTTACTTTAACGTAGTTAGCTTTCGTATAGATAACGTTTGGATCTTTTATATGATCTCCACGAAGAGCTAGTGTAACTAACCGCACAAAATCTGCTAAATTTGTTTTCTTTAAAATCAATAATGTAAAATAACCATCATTAATTGAAGCATCTGGAGCTAGTTTTTCAAAGCCACCAACCGAATTTGTCAGGGCAATTAAAAACAACATTACGTCCCCTTCATATAGTTTTCCATCGTATTCTAAATGGAGTTTATAAGGTTTCAATGAAGGTAGCATTTCAATCCCTTTAATATAATAAGCTAGTTGACCGAGCATCGTTTTTAATTTAATCGGGACTTCGTAGGTTAGCTCGGTAATTCGACCACCACCAGCAATATTGACAAAGTATTTATCGTTCATGCGACCTATATCGATTGGAATCGTTTGTCCATTAACAATGACATCTGTTGCTGCTAGTATATCACGAGGAATATGTAGGGCTCTGGCAAAGTCATTTGTGGTTCCTACAGGAATTAAGCCTAATTTAGGTCGATACTCCTGTTCAGCTAATCCATTGACCACCTCATTAAACGTTCCATCGCCTCCAGCTGCTATAACAATATCATACTTTCTTTCAACAGCAATTCGTGCCGCTTCTGTTGCATCACCTGGACCCGTCGTCGCATGACAAGATGTTTCATAACCAGCATTCTCAAGTTTAGCGAGAACATCTGGTAAATGTTTTTTGAAAATTTCTCTACCTGACGTCGGATTATAAATAATTCGAGCTCTTTTCATTCAACATCATCCATCTCAGATTAAAGTTTTTTACTATTAAACATCATACTCCAACACAAATTTCAAAGCAAATTTATTTTATCTTTATTAACAGTATTGTTAACAAATCCTATTTATTACAAACTACAAACACAGTATTGAAAGAATCGAAAAATAATTAATCAAGATTTTACAGTTCATTATAAAACAAGTTTTATACTTAAGGATATTTATCAAAACAGTTAAAGCAAAACTACTCTCTTAGACTAAAATAGGCTTTTACCTATACCCCTCCCGATATAGACACATACACTAAGGTGAACACACACATGAGGAGGTAATTATATGGAGAGACAAATGCTCGGTGGCCCTATGCCTTTTGGCGGATACCCTGGTTATGATGGATATTTTAATTTTGGTGGTTACGGCAGCAATCCATTCCAACCATATTATGGATTTGGAGTTCAACCATTCCATCACGGACATCACCATGGTCATCCTCACCATCATGGACATCACCATGGTCATTACCAACATGGCTTTTATGGTTATCCGCAACAACCATGGTACGGACCTCGTGAGGAGGATTTTATACCGTACTAAAAAGAAACATGCTTAAAAACATGAACATGACAAACGTATAAAAATCAAATTTAGGAGGAATGCCAATTGTATAATGAATATCTCCCTGTTCAAACACACATGACCGATGAGAGAAGAATTATCGGTAGGCCATTTGGGAGACCATGGGGATATGAACGTCCATGGGGGTTTGGTAGGCCATGGGGATGGGGGGGTGGATTTGGCCCGTTTTTAGGCGGCGTTGCAGGTGGATTACTAGGTAGTGCATTGTTAGGACCGTATGGCTATGGATTTGGCTCCCCATTCTACGGATATGGATACCCTTACTTCTGGTAAACGAGAATATCATAAATCGCCCAGTTATTAAGTACTGGGTGATTTTTATTTTTAGCTCTGATCAACTTACCCAATACTAGGCAACATCAGTTATTTTATAAATTCATTGAATCTCCTTCTAGTTTTCGTAAAATTTAGTATAATTAAAGTATAGAATTATTGGGGGTGGGAAAATGGCAGCTCGTACTGTTTTATTAAATCGGATGTATGTAAACGGTGAATGGATAAAAGCGATATCCAATGAAACATTTTCTGTCACTAATCCGGCAGATGGAGAACAAATCGCCTCAGTTCCAAACGGTGGAAAAGAAGATGCTATCTTAGCTGTTGATGCAGCTTATGACGCTTTTAAAAAGTGGTCACAAAAAACAGCTGAAGAACGTAGTCACTTATTACGCCGTTGGTATGACAATATTTTAGATAGTAAAGATGAAATTGCAGAGACATTGACACTTGAACAAGGAAAACCGTTAAAAGAAGCATTAGGTGAAGTAACCTACTCGGCAAGTTTTATACAATGGTATGCTGAAGAAGCAAAACGAATTTATGGGGAAACCATACCAGCATCAGCAGTCGATAAACGTTTACTTGTTTTAAAACAACCCGTTGGTGTCATTGCTGCAATTACACCTTGGAACTTTCCCGCTGCAATGATCACACGAAAAGTTGCACCGGCTTTAGCAGCTGGCTGTACTGTTGTTATTAAACCGGCAGAGCAAACACCATTAACGGCTTTAAAATTAGCAGAAGCTGCAGAGCGAGCCGGTTTTCCAAAAGGGGTTATTAATATCGTCACCGGAGATGCCCAAGAAATTGGAAATGCATGGTTAAAAGATGCACGTGTTCGTAAAATAACCTTTACCGGATCTACGGAAGTCGGAAAACTTTTAATGCGCGGAGCAGCTGACACCGTCAAAAAAGTTTCTTTAGAATTAGGTGGGCATGCACCATTTATTGTATTCCCAGATGCAGACATTGATGCAGCAGTCGAAGGTGTGATGCAATCGAAATTTAGAAATAATGGGCAAACTTGTGTATGTGCAAATCGAATATATGTGCATTCTTCCATTGTTGATGAATTTGTTGCAAAATTCTCTAAGGAAGCGCAGAAGTTAACGGTCGGATTTGGATTGGAACCAGATACCCAAATTGGTCCATTAATTGATGAACAAGCTTACATAAAAGTTGAATCACATATCCAAGATGCTGTAAGCAAAGGGGCAACAATTGAATGCGGTGGTCGTCGCATCGAAGATTTGGAAAGTGGTTATTTTGTCGAACCCACTGTTTTAAGTAGTGTGACAGAAGACATGCGAATTATGAATGAAGAAACATTTGGTCCCGTTGCTCCAGTTATCACTTTTGATGATATACAAGATGTAGTTGAACGAGCCAATAATACTCCATATGGACTCGCTGCTTATATATTTACAACAAACTTAAAAACAGCCATCACAGTATCAGAACAACTGGAATATGGGATTGTCGGTATTAATGATGGTCTTCCTTCTGTTGCGCAAGCACCATTTGGTGGATATAAGGAAAGTGGATTAGGGCGAGAAGGTGGGCATCACGGTATTGAAGAATTTCTTGAAGTAAAATACGTTTCTATAAAAATTTAATGATAGGTAAGAGTAACTAATTCATAGTCGGACATGTAAAAAGACTCGTTTAATCATAAGCGAGTCTTTTTACTGTTGTGTAAATTTTTCTTATCTTATATACGATGATAAGCAGCCGGTTCATTATTAATTCTTCTGTTACGGTCAAGTGTAGAAATTTTCTCCATATCTTCTTTAGTTAATTCAAAATCAAACACATTAAAGTTTTCTTCAATTCGTGATGGTGTCACAGATTTTGGAATGACAATGGTTCCTTCTTGCAAATGCCAACGTAAAATTACTTGAGCCGCTGTCTTACCATGTTTTTCAGCAATACCTTTGATCACATCATCTTCAAGCACATCACGACCATTCATTAATGGACTATAAGCTTCAATATAAATATTATGTTTTGCACAAAATTCTTTCAGTTCTTTTTGTTGTAGATATGGATGGCATTCGACTTGGTTCACAACAGGAACAACTTCACATTCATTTAGAACTTTTTCTAAATGCTCGATGTTAAAATTCGAAACACCAATTGCTTTGACACGACCATCTTTATACAATTTTTCTAATGCTTTATACGTTTCTATGTACAAACCGAAATCTGGACATGGCCAATGAATTAAGTATAAATCAACATAGTCTAATCCTAAACGGTCTAAACTCGCCTCAAATGCACGCAATGCTTTGTCATAACCGTGGTCAGAATTCCATAGTTTTGTCGTGATGAATAATTCTTCTCGCAGAATATGGCTATTGGCTATTGCTTTACCAACGCCTTTTTCATTTTCATATACTTTTGCCGTATCTATTAATCGGTAACCTACTTCAAATGCTTTTTCTACTGCTTGAGTAGCCTCTTCATCAGGTACTTGCCAAACACCAAATCCAAGCTTTGGCATGCGTAGGCCGTTATTTAATGTAACATATTCCATAGAAATCATTCCTTTCCTTTTATTCCATTTTAGTATAGCAAATTGGTGGAGAGTTGATAAATTAGGTGCTTTTAGATGCTATAAGATTTAAAGAACTTCTTCTAATTAAAGACATTTTATTCATTTTTTTAATCTCACTTGTCCTCGAGACAACCTACCAATCAAACCATATCACTATTTATCTATACTTCCCTTCAAAGCCACTTAATATAAAAATAAAGTTCCTTCAACGAGATCTATTGAAGGAACTTTACGCAAACAAAAACAATTCTATTCACTAATTGTCACAAATCCGTTCAACAATACTAGCCGCAATCTTCTCCCACAATTCTTCATCTTCTAAAAACCGCTTTGACATTTTTCTATACATCTCTTTTTGCTTATCTGCAAATTCCGGCGCATCTTTATCTGGTAAAGCAGCCCTTTCTCGCTCGACAAATGCTTGAACTTCTGGTGCCCTCGGTCCCCACACTGCAACTTCTTTGCCATCTTTATCTATGAATATATAAATCGGAATTGAACGGGACTTCCCATTTGTTAAATATTGATCCATTAATTCTAAGTTTTGGTCACGCAACAAAAAACGAACTTCAATGTTAGCTGTTTCAGCAATTTTCATTAAGATTGGGTTGTTAACCATCGCATCACCACACCAATCTTCTGTAAGAGCAATGACACGTAAATTTTTCTCCTGTAATTCTCCAAGTTTTTTGACATGATTATCTTTCAAATGATATCGTTCATAAATCGAGAGCATTTTTTCTTTATTTCGGGTCATCTGATCAACGTATTCATTGTAGCTCATTGCTTTTTCAAACCAACTATTTAAATGCATCTTTTATCACCTCTTAATTACGATTTGCAAGTACTTTGTACAATAGTCGGAGAATTTCTAAATACAACCATACTAAAGTGACCATTATACCAAAGGCTCCATACCATTCCATATATTTCGGTGCGCCGAGTTCAGCCCCTCTTTCAATAAAATCAAAATCTAAAACAAGATTAAGGGCCGCGATAAAGACTATGACTATACTAACTATTATACCTAAAGTTCCCGTTTCATGAATGAAAGGGACTTGAATACCGAAAAAACCTAATATTAAATTTAATAAGTAAGTTAATAAAACACCTAACGTTGCTGCTGCTACTCCTAAACGGAAATTATGAGTCACTTTAATAAGACCACTTTTATAAATAAGCAACAAACCTAAAAGAATTGAAAATGTTAAAGATACAGCCATGAAAGTGATGCCTTGAAATTGAGATTCGTATATTGCGGAAACTCCACCGATGACAAGTCCCTCCAACATTGCATAAATAGGAGATAAAACTGGTGCCATTCTTTTCACAAAAATGGTAACTAACGCGACAATTAAACTACCGATCACGCCTATAGTAATATAAGGTGAAACATTTTGACCCGCAAAATATTGTGTCCATGTGAAAATTGCACTAATGATTATAAAAACAAGTAAAATAAATGTTTTATTGACTGTACCTTGAATGGTCATTTGATCACTCGCATCAGCACTTCCGGCATAAGATTTAAAAGTATTATTCGTTAGACTCGGATTGCCACTTCGCATTGTTTCGCCTCCTTTATTTTCAATACGATCCTTCTTATATATTGTTTCAGAACGTTTGTTTTCACAACAAACCAACTATTTCATAATATTATATTCTATTTTAATATATACTAGCTTTGTTTTTATAAAAAAAGGCAACCTAAAGTCACTAACACTTTAGATTGCCTACCATTCCTATTTAACGTTTTTTAATTTCTTCCAGTAAAATTTTATTTAGTAATTGTGGGTTAGCTTGTCCTTTCGTTTTCTTCATAATCTGTCCCACAAGGAAACCGATGGCACGATCTTTACCATTTTTATAGTCTTCAATCGATTGTGGGTTATTATCTAACGCTTCTGTA
>SMEZ01000417.1_pt1 | contig 10457 bp, 6 predicted proteins | sample 2456351 | NCBI WGS metagenome assembly SMEZ01 (sample SAMN10132605, study PRJNA489261) | soil metagenome | isolation source: day120 antibiotic-loamy sand soil ammended with composted manure from dairy... | place: USA | collected 2015-04-01 | reverse complement strand
AGGAGACGGCCGAGTTCCTCGACGCCCTGGTGTCGGCCCCGCGCACGCGGGGATGGTCCGTTGCGCGAGCAGATCGACGCGGCATTCCCGAAGTCGGCCTCGCGCACGCGGGGATGGTCCCCCTCTCCTTCACGCCGGGGGCCGACATGTCGAGTCGGTCCTGCGCACGCGGATGGTCCTGCACCGGTTTCGTCCTCGCGAAGCTGCGTGCGCATGGACGTCACTGCTTGCGACGTCCTCGTATCGCCGTCGCGCTCACCTGTCAGCCGGTGCCTGCGACGCCGCTGAGCTTCAATCACCGCATGGTTCGCTTCTACCTCGACGAACTCGCTCATTAAAGGAAGGTCGGCATCCGGCGGGCAGATCAACAATGCTCCGCTGCCGTCACCCACACTCCGCTGTTCGTCCGCGGCGCTTATGGCGGTGTCGAAGACAGCCGTCGAGGTTGTCGGACTGATTCTCGCCCGTGGACCCCGGAACCGGGACATTGCCGGAACACGGTCGCTTCCGGACTGGCCGTCACGCCGTTGTTCCCGGCGGATAAAGGCGAGAAGCTGGTCGAGCAGCCAGCTTCGAGACCGTCACTTTCCTCGCGGGCCCCACCTGCGGGGTCAACAGTCAGGCGACCTTCGCCAACGACGGCATGGCAAGGGGCTGAGAAGCTGCGCACTGTCACCAGGTAAGAGCGACGGCTGCCGTGGCGGTGGCGTCGAGGACCGCTGGGGAGGGATCGCCACGGAGAGGCTCGGTCTCAGCGAAGATCACCGATGGCCCCTTGGTTTTCGAGTCGTAGTGGTATCCGGTGAACGGTACGAGGGGCGCGATCGGGCGGATGTCGCCGGTGCCGTGCTCGTCGATGAGGTCCTTGAACTTTCGAGCTTGCGACGTGCGTCGCATGGTCACCTTGGACACGGCCACCAGCATCTCGTTACCCGCCTCGTCGGTGACCGGGTATTGCCAGCGTTCCAGCTTGCGACAGGGCGTGGTGAGGAAGAACTCCTGTACTTGCCCGAAGCTGAAGGTCACACACTCGACGGCTTCTTCGTGACGTTCTCGACCTTTGCGCATCCGCAGTTGTTTCCAGGCGCGCTGGGAGTGGCCCTGGCGAGCGGTCCGCTTCGCTTTGGGGAGCTGGGACTGGATGTTGCGGACCACGACGGACTCGGCCGCGGACAAGCCGGCGGAGCTGCTCGCCGACCCACCCACCGTGGACAAACCACCGAACCCGCCCGAAGCGCTGAGCGCCACGGTGGTGCCGACCGCCACGGCAGCTACCGTTCTTCGCCCCTTTCCATTGACTAAAATTTTCCTTCCATCAGATAAAGTCACCCACCTCTGTTCGGACATCATCCTCCTCCCATCGATCTGGCGAGGATTCTTGATCAATTGACCCGACGCCGTGAGGAAACGGGGACAACGCCCCCGAATGGATGAGCAGGAGACAGAGAGAAGCGGAGATGACTGTCAGGAGCAACATCCAACGGTGTGGGTGTTGACGAGTCGACCGGATGCGTGCGATGGGAGATCAACGACTCGCCGATTCTGTGAAGCGAGCACGGCATCGGTTACAGGATGAAGTCTGCCGCTATTGCGCAGCTTTGAATGCGTGAGAACTGGACTCAGTGGCCACCGATGAGCTGCGGCGGTGGCTCAACCGGCGAATACGGGACCCCGCCGGTTGAGCCGATGAGACGAAAGCCACGGGTCCGCAACTTTCCGATTCATGGACCGGCCGTCTTGAGGAGACATCGTGGTTCCGAACCGAGCTTGGCTATCAGCCCTCCGGTTGGCACCGAGGGCAGCTCGGGTCAGGGAGTAGACGCATGGCGAGCACGGTTCCATCCGGATGGATCGACACCGGGCCACCCCAAGACTCGTTCGCGGAAGGACTGGGCCACGAGGAGCGGCGGTCGTAGATTTCGCGACGGTACTGTTCCAGCCGACCTTTGACCAGTAGGTTGAACAGGTCTTTCGCCACGCCGGAGAACGCCTCAACCCTGACGCCGTTCAATCGGAAGACATGGTCGGTTCCGGCGAATTCGATGCCACAGAGGGTGTGTTCCACATCCTGCACGCTGCCGGAGCCTGCGTGGGCGAATCCCTCGAAATGCTGCTTCCCTTGGCGTTTGGTCAGGTATTGGGCGGTTGCTTCGCTGTTACCCGCGAAGGCCGTCACTCCAGCTGCAGCCGTGCGTGCGAGTACACGCCCAAACCATCCGTATCGTTCCGGCGTGACGTGGAAACCGAAGGAATGAGGCAGGGATTCCTCTACTTCGGAGGGAACTTGTAGCCGGGGAAAGTAGTTCTCGTCACTGAGTTCCTTGTCCAAGTCACCCGGCTTGACGTGCTCCCTTTTCAGCCACCCACCACCTCCTTGTGCACACAACGCATGAACGGTGACATAACCTTCCGGCGGAATTTCAGTGCTGAAGATAAGAACCGGAGTCTCGTTCCAAGGTCCAATATGGACCATCTCCACGTGCGCTGACGCGGAAGCGAGTTGACTTTGAGATTGTTTGATGTCGCCGTGGTTTCCTTTGCAGGAGATCGGGAACACCAAGGAATGCTTCCCTGGTTTCCACAGCTCGGCGAAGTACTGCGGTTTGTACGTGCCTAACTTGCTCCATCCCGCCTGCAGGACCGTGTCCGCAGGCACGATCGAGACGAAGCGATCGGGATAGCGGTCTTTCAGGAATCGCCGGGCTGTTGCCAGGGCAAATCCGGTACCGAGCTCACGAGACTGGATAGCCTTGTAGTACTCCGCTGTCGCCTTGCCCTCCTCGGACAAATGCATGAAGGTACCACTGTCACCGGTCAGTGCCTGACTCTACTTCAATGCCCCCCAATGTTCGGCGAGTCCGCGTGCCGCTCCTCGCCTTGCAAGCCCGATAGCCCGGCCGAGCACATGTAGCACTTCCCAGGGGGTGATCGCAATGGACTGAAGTTCGGGTAAGGGCCGCAATCCCGGTTTCCGGCGTAGAGTGTTGTCCTTGTCCTTATCGGATTTCTCCGCTTGCTTCTTCGCGCGCTCCTCGTCTTCCTTCTCCGCAGCCTTGGCTACGTCGCCTACCAGTTCGGAATCGGAGTGTACGGAGAAATTCGACTCACGGATGAGATCCTGCAGCACTTCCTCTGCCGGTTTCAGCACTGTTCCCCCAGATACACGACAACCATGCCTCGGCCTCACATGATCTCTACCGCGATGCAACGTTACGGCCTTGATCACACGTGCACATCCGCGCAATGAGTGATGTGGTCCGGAATCTTTCACACGCATGGATCAACCGAACCTATTGACAAGCTTTTCGAAGCTGGCGCAGTTCCGCTTGAGAATTAAAAGGGGGCCGTGCCGATGACTTCCCAGTCGGAAATCCTCGGCGTTCACTCAGTCCCGGCTGTTCGTGACGTGCAGCAGACGGGCCACGGCGTGCTCGAAGGGAATGACTTCCTGCTCGATTCGCCGGAACGGGGTGGGACCCGCGGTCGCGATGGTGTCGTAGGCGAGGCGTTCGGCCTCGGTCAGGTGCGGCGGGACCTCCGCCGACGATGTCAGGGGACGACCGTGTTTGTCGTGGTTGACGCCGTGCTCGGCATAGCGGTGGAGGTCGGTGTCGTCCATGAGGATCGAACTGACCGATTTCGGAGGAGCCCCGTCCGGTGTGGGCTCGGCCAGCGCGGCACGGAATCGGTCGAGGATCGCGTACCCGTCCGTGTCGATGTCGCCCCAGTAGACGACGTGTTCGGCGGCCCGGAGCCAGGGCACCTCCGCGAGGAGGGCGGCCGCGGCCTTGCCACCACCCTCGACCACGACGGGGTCGATAGGCGATCTCGTGCACGTCTCCGGTGGTCCAGGCGTCGTGTCTGCGACGGCCGGACGCCAAGTAACCGGGATCGACGTAGGTCAGGTGCACGACCGCCGGTCGAGGCCGTACCTCCGCGCGGACGTCTCTTCCGGAGACCTCGCGTAACAGCGCGCCGTGGGAGTCGAGCCACTTGGTGTGCATTCCCCGGATCGGGAGCTGCCGCAGGGTCCACGCGCTGAGGTCAGGGTGCTGACGCAGCCAGTCCACCGCGCGAAGCAGCACTCCCACGTCGTGCGCCTGAAGCCGGTGGACCGCGCGGAGCGTGGCCGGGGTGAGCACCGCATCGACGGACCGCAGCGCCGAGGCGAGCTGGCGAGCCCGTTCGGTCGAGATCCGCGACGAGCCTGGCGGGGAAGTCACCGGCGACTCCTCGAATGCTGAGCGTGCGATGAACCAGGCACACGCCGTGGGGGAGTCGGTCGGCGACGTCACGCCAGCGCATGCGCCACTCGTGCCAGACGCCGTATCCCAGCCTCTCCACGGCTTTTCCCGTTGTCACGCCGGGACGTAGCGGCACGGAGAAGATGACTGTCTCGCCGCCATTCACGCCCGTGCACACGGCTTCCGCCCACTTCCGATCGATTCTGCGGCGGAGCTCCGCGCACGCATCCTCCGGGGTGACGAGCGTGTTCATGCGTCCGGAGCCCCCACCAAGGGCTTCGCCCACGACCGGCCCTCGGAGTTTTTGAGGATCAGGTACTCCGCGTCCACGTGGGGCTCGATCGCGCTGTGTTTGTCGTTCGGGGCACTGATGATCAGCTGGAAGCCGAGCCCGCGCCACGCGCCGATGGCGCGGCCGGTGAAGCGCGCGTCGGCCTTGATCAGCGCCTCGTCGAGGAAGACCGGGGCGTAGCGGGGGCGGGTGGCGCCCGCATCACCCAGCTGGTAGCGCAACGCGGCGCCGACGATGAACGCGATCAGTTCCTGCGACTCGCCGCCGGACTTCTCCCCGATGTGGTCGTACACGGCCACGTGGTTGCCGTCGAGGTCGCACTTCTCGGCGCTGATCCGCACATGGTTGCGGACGTCGATCAGGTCGGCGAAATCGGGGGCCGTGCGGCGGATCCGGTCGATCACCTTGGCCATGCGGTGATACGCGCGTTCCCGCTCGGCGTCCGTGGTCGCGCTGTCGATGAGGGCGCGGACGTCACGCAACTCCTTGCGGAACCGGGCGCGGACCGCGGAGTGGCTCTCCTGCGGATCGATGCGCAACCGGTGGTTGTCATCGGCGAACGGCAGCTCGGCGAGGATGCGGTTGACCGGGTCGATGCGGTCGCGGATCTCGCGGACCGCGGCGGCCAGCTCACTGTCCAAGGCGGTGAGGTCGTTGCCGGACAACTTCAGCAGGCTGTCGCGCCATTCGGCCTCCAACTCGTGCAGGCCGCTGGTCTCCAGGTCGGTGAGAATGCGGTCGAAGTCGCGATACGAGGCGTCCGGATCGGTGCCGAGGTTCGGGTTCGGCCAGCGTTCGAGGAACGTCGAGAACGTGTCCTCCAACGCCTTCCTCGACCGAGCGATCGTCTCGGTCGCCGCGCGTCGGTCGGTGACGAGTCGGTCGGTGGCGCGTTTCACCGCCGCGTCGAACTCCGCCAGCTCCGTCATCGGGCCGTCGTCCGAGGCACCCGAGAACAGCTCCTCCAGATACTCCCGGTGTTCCGGAAGCACGACCGTGCCCGTCCGCACGGCCACATCGAGCGCGGTTTGGGCGCGGTCGACCTCGTCGACGATCGACGCCCACGCCTCGGCGAGTTCCTTCTCGGTCTTCTTCTGCTCACCGACCCGCTCGGTGAGTTCCTTGGCCCGCCGCCTCAGCTCCTCGACCTGTTCCTGCAACTGGTCGATCTTCGGGTTGCCCGCGCGGACCTCCTCGACGAGGAGGTTCCAATGCTCTCGTTCCGCCTGGAGCGAGGCGACGTCCACCTGGTCCCACGACAACTCCGTCACGGCCCGGTAGGCCGCCCGTCGGGCCTCGAACGAGTTGAGCTCCTCCTCCGCCCGCGACACCCACGCGGCGGCCTCCTCCAGGCGTCGGCGCGCCAGGTCGATCCGGTGGTCGAGGTCGGCGAGCAGCCTGTCGTTGGTGAAGCCGAGCACGTTGGCGCGGCCGTGGCCGCCGTGCGCGCCCCGGCCGCCGCGCTCCGACGTCTGCCCGGAGATCGTCAGCGCCTTGGTGTACTGCGAAAGCTGGCGGGGCGTGTCGACACAGACGTAGTCGAACCGGCGGGCGAGTTCGCTTTTGAGCCACGCGGTGAACGGCGACGGCCGATAGTCCAGTCTGCCGGGGAGCGTCTTCGGGTTGAGCGTGACCTCATCGCGCACCCCCGTGCGCACGCCCTGGGTGGCGAACCCGCCGAGCGCCAGGTTGAACGCCTCCCGCCACGGCTCGAACTCGGTGCTCACCTCGATCAGTTCACCGACGAACGGCAGCTCGTCGGGCGTGAGCCCGGCGGCCTCGGCCAAGGCGGCGCGCGCCGCGTGCAACTCGGTGGGGATGTTGCCCCTGCGTGACTTGACCGCCTTGTGTTCGGCGCGCAACTCGGCCAACTCGGTCTCGGCCTGTTTCTTCTCCGCCATGGCCTCGGCGAAGTGGTTCTGAGCGGTGCGCCGGGCCTCCGCGTCGGCCAGGGTGCGGTGCGCCGTCTCCACCAGGGCGGCGAAATCGTCGGCGGTCGACACCGTGACGCCGATGTCCTCGAGGGCCCGGTCCAACCGGTTCCGTGCTCGTTCGACGTCGACCAGCCGCTGGTCGACGTTGCGCAACTCCCGAAGCGCGGTCTCCAGGCGGTCACCCCCGGAGGAGCGAAGCGCCTCGGCCGCCCCCTCGTACTGTGCTTCGGTGGCTTTGACCAGAGCCTCGGTCTCCGCCAGTTCGGCCTTCGCCCGACGGTGTCGCTGGGCGAGGTCCTGTTCGGCGGCGCGCAGGAGGTCGAGTCGACGTTCGTGACACCACAACGCCGCGGGCGACGACTCCTCGGTGAACGAGCCGACCGCGTCGATCAGCCGCAGTCGCTCCACCGCGTCGTCGATGGCGCGTCGATGCTCGCGGATCGGCGTCAACGCCTTCACCTGCTGCCGCGCGACGATCATCCGCTGTCTGGTGCCGGACAACTCGTCGAACTGTTGCACCACCGCGTCCGCCGTGGCCACAGTGGAGGGTTCCTCCAGCACCATCGTCTTGTACAGGGCGTCGACGGTGGTGATCTGCTGGCCGGCCTGGATGCGACCGAGCAGGGCGACCGCCTTGTGTCCATCGCCCGCGGCGCCGATGCCGAGCGTGGAGTGCAGGCGGGCGGTGAAGTCCCGGTCGGTGTCGAAACAGGTCACGCCGGTGGCCTCGACCTCGGCGCGGGCGAACCGCTTGCCCGCCGGGCCCTCCAGGTCCCGCAGACAGTAGTGCCGGTCGCAGGTGGCGCGCACCGCCACGACGTCCTCGAGGGTGCGGGCCGCCGCCGGCACATACCAGGCGCGGAGCGCGGTGAACTCCGCGCCGGTGTGATCGACCCAGGTCATCGCGATGGCCGACCAGGTGTCGCAGCCGTCGCCGCGCAGCACCCGCACCTTCGTCTCACCGTCGGCCCTGGACTCGTCGAGCTTGCCGCGCGCATACGACAGGATGTTGCGCTGGTCCTTGCCGCGCGGCCTGCCGACCACACCGCCGTTGGACGCCCCGTTGAACGGCGTCGTGTGCGGCATGAGCAACGCGATGTAGGAGTCCATCAGCGTCGACTTGCCCGACCCGGAACCACCGCTGAGCAGGGTCGCTCCGGGCGCGAACCGCACCCGGTGGTAGCCGTCGTAGCCGCCCCAGTTCACCAGTTGCAGGTCGCGGGCCACCCACTGCTGGCCCCGTGATGCCGCCGGGATCAACCCGAACAGCGTGTCGATCATGCTCACGCCGTGGCCTCGTTCCGTTCGCGCAACCACTGCTGCAGTTCGGCGAGCTTCTCCGTGCTCAGCACGACCTCCACCAACGGTGTGATCCGATACCGGCCCGCCGACTCCTCGACGAGCAGTCCCTCGGTGGCCAACCGCTGCACCGCACCACGGACTTCCTGTTGCGTGCGGGCCAGGTTGTGGTCCTCGGGATCGAAGTAGGTCAGCACGGTCTGTTCCAGTTCCTCGATGTCCACGCGCGCGGACGTCTCCCCCGAGCCGCGCTCCCGCTGGAACACGGTGCGCAGGTGCACGAGCACCAACGTCTCGGCCCGGTTGTAGGACTCGTCCCGCAGCAGGATCGGCACGTCCAGTTCGCTCGACCGCACCTGCTGTTTGTAGGCGACGCCCCGCTCGTGGTCGACCACGAGCCGGATGAACAAATCGTGCATCCGCGACTCGATGATCTGCTGGTTCTCCAGCAACGTCCGCCACTGCGCCGGGTTCTTCTCGGCCAACAGGAACTTGCGGCGCAGCAGTTGGACCAACACCCGCCGCACGTCCGCCTCCAGCGTGCCCGTGTCCCCCGGGAACAGCTCGGTCGGATCGTCCTCCATCGGGACCGGGTCGATGAACCCGGCGGCAGCACCGGTCGACCAGTCGTCGTGCTCGAGTTCGCTCATCGCTCACCGTTCCTGTCAGCCGGGTTCGCCGCGACCACACCGCCGAGGGCGAACCGTCGCCGGGTCCCGTCGGGCCGGACCGTGTCGACCGTGGTGACCTCGTCCGTCTCGGTCATCCCGGCGTCGTGGGCGATCTCCAGCAGGCCGAGCAGATCGACCGGCCGCCGGAGGTCCTCGTCCGCCGCGCGAAACGCCGCCACGACGTCCACGCTCCCCTCCCCGCCCGCGAACGTCACCAGGTGCTCCTCCAGCTCGGCGTATCGGGGGCCGCCCCAGGCCCTGGTGTCGGCGGTGGTCACGTCCTCGGTCTCCTCCCATTCCCGCAACGGCGCGGGCGGTTGAGGCGGTCGCAACTCGCTCGTCCGCTGGCGCAGGTGCCCGATGTCGGCCACCGGGAGACGGCGCAGCGGCTCGACGGGCTCGCCCCGGCGGGAGGCGGGGACCCACTCGTGCAGTTCGGACATCACGTTTCGCAGCAACTCGTCGACCTGGCGGTCGCGCAGCGGGTCGTGGTTGCGCACCTGGGTGGTGATGACGTGGGACGCCTGCCGATGCGCGGCCAGCACCTCCTTGACGCCCTGTTCGACCCGGCGCGAGATGTCGGCGAGCTCCCGCCGCTGCTGGTCCGACAGCAGCTCGGTGAACTTGTGCCGAAGCACCGTTCGCAGTTGGCTCCACAGGTTGTGGATCTGCGCCGGATCACCGATGAGCCGCAACGCTCCCGCGAACGCCCGGCCCTCCGGTGTCGCGTCCAAAATCTGTTTGCCGCGTTCCAGGTACTCCCGGAGGACCTCGCCGGTCGGGCGCACGTCGTGCCGTAACTCGGCGACGACGTCCCGCTGCACGGCCTTGATCGACTCGGCTACACGGGCGAAGTCCGCGGGCAGTTCCCGCGCCAGGTGCAGCACGTTCTCGGCGGCTTCGAGCAACTGCTCGTCGGGGACGGTCTCGACCTTTCCACCGCGTTCCAGCCGGGCGAGTTCCTTCTGCCGCTGCTGGATTTCTTCGTGTAGGCGGGAGATTCTGGCCATGACGTCGGGGTCGGCGTCCTGCGCGAGCCGCTCGATCGCCTGCAGCAACGTCCTGACCCGTGATTCCGACACCCTGGTGCGCACCCCGCCGACCCGGCCGGCGACCTCGAGCGCACCCACGCCGTGCGCCGACAGCCGGTACATCTCGACGTCGCCGTCGGAGACGTGCCGCACCAGCCACCCGGCCTGCACCCACTGCCGGCACAGGTCCCGCGCGTTCCCGGAAGGCAGCGGTTGGTTGTCGTCGTCGCCGTAGCCCGCGGCCCGCAGCTGCTGGAGGGCGTCGTCGATCTCCGCGTGCGCGTCGGCCACCGCCACGCTCGGCCGCTCGGCGGTGAAGACCATCGCCAGCGCCGTCACCACGAACGGCGCGTGTGTTTGATGGAGGAGGGCGAGCATGGGGTTCTGGAACGCTCGCAGGGCACCCTGGTACGCGCCTTCTATGCCTCGTGTAGCCATCGCGGCGTTAGCGTACGGCGTGGGACCGACACGATCGGTGCTGACCGCTCGCGCCCTGCCGGGGAGCGTCGTGGTAGTCGGGAGCGCGACGTCGCCGTGAGGTGCTGTCGGATGTTCTCAACGCCCAGGCGAACGTTCACGCACCTTCCCCAGGCCTGGGACGATTACCGCGTTGCTCTCATGAGCCCGGGAGGCCACGTGGGCATGCAAAGCCAGGCGGGTGCATGGGCAGGTTCCTCGACCACCGTCTGTCGCAGGGGCGACGTGGGCAGGATTGCCTGAGGAACCCATCGCACACGACGGCGTCCGCTGACCGATGGCCGCAACGATAAGGGCTGAACGCTCAAGCTGTGCATCGAACTGGACCCGCCACGCCGCCCAGACTTGCCACACCAGACCACCTCCACGTGCGTGGAGAGCACGGCGCTCTCGCTTGCGCTGCGCTTTCGCAGCGCGGACCACCTCCACGTGCGTGGAGAGCACTCCCCCGAGGACGGCGTCACCCCGCGTGTGACCGGACCACCTCCACGTGCGTGGAGAGCACGTTC
>SMEZ01000190.1_pt1 | contig 10493 bp, 8 predicted proteins | sample 2456351 | NCBI WGS metagenome assembly SMEZ01 (sample SAMN10132605, study PRJNA489261) | soil metagenome | isolation source: day120 antibiotic-loamy sand soil ammended with composted manure from dairy... | place: USA | collected 2015-04-01 | reverse complement strand
AACTAAAAGATATTTGACCGTATCTATCATTTTTTACTAAAGTAGGATAAGTGTTACAATAGTGGCAAAGAATAGAGTAAACAAATCAAACATATCTTGAGTTTTTCATACCTTGTTTAAAAGTTAAATGGGGATTTTCATGAGGTTTACTTGAAGCTAAATGACCATCTGATAAAAGTATACCTATAAGCACACTTTTTTGATATGAAGGTAATGCAATCATATTCTTTTCAATCTTTGTAAGACGACCAGAGTTAGCTGTAGAACACAAATTAGTACCTCAAACCACAAGTTCAGTATTTAAATTATGATTGTCTCTTTTAAACCCGGTCGAAGTAGAATAATATCTTCTATCTTCTAATTGTAATTGTTTTTTTAATTTATTTTGAAGCTGTTGTTTTTTTTTATATACACTTTTCAAATAATTATAACTAATTTTACCTGAACAAAGGGTTTTAAAATCTTTTTTTATTCTTTTATAAGTTAAAGGATTCTCTGTCATAAATTTAATAAGACCTGGGTATAAAAAAGGACATGTGAATCCTACTATTCAATTATTAAAAAAATGTAATAATGTATAATCTGAAGGACTTTTTGGTAATTCAAATTTACTAGGTATATCTTTAGGAATATTATCATATCTTTTTATATTATTTTCTAAAATATACATAGCTAAATTAAATTGATTAGCTCTAGTTTCAGTTAAGAAAAAAATATTATGATATAAAAGTAATGGAAAAAATACTTCTTGTAAATCTGTTCTACTTATTATTAATCTACAAGATGGACTTTTCAAATCTTTATGTATACTTATTTTACCTATTTTTAATACTGAACGTATATATTCTAAAGTACTTAAATCATTTAAATGTAATGATATAACTAATTTTATTGTTATATAACCTTTAGGTGTTTTACTTATCATAATATAACCATCTCCATCTATCAATCCTACTAAAAATGATAAGAATGATACAGGTATAGATAAGTATTCTTTTTTATCACTTCTAATATTTTTATTATATTTTTTTAATGCATTAGGATGTACATCTCCCACAGTAGGTAATATATCTTTTATGTTTATACCAGAATTTTTTATAAATATAAATAACATCATTATAAAAACAATATATATTATATATTTTGTTGACTCAACAATATCTTGTCCAATTCATGGAATAGCACTAATAAGGTTAGTAATAACTGTTGCCAAATCTTAAATTTACTTATTATGGATCATACTTTTACAGTATGTTCCCTAAGTGTTTATAACAAGTAAACCATGTGCATTATACTAATCTTAATAAGATTATTGTAATTTAATACAGTATAATGCCTTGTGTTTCAACCTCTGCCTCTGAGTAATCAATTTCACTATCCCAAATTCGACAATGTACGTAGGTTGAAAGAAGACTTCGACTAAACATTAAGCAGCATTTCAGCTACCCACCAGTGGACTAGTCTGTAGCGATAGTTTACTCTACCGACGATCTAAATGCTAAACAAACATTATTGATCGTTTTAACTAGTGTTGCTGTATGGCTATTATAAAACTTTTCAGTAAAGATTGCTTTTATATATATACCATACAACTATGCTTAGTTTTTATTTAATTTATTTTATATTTCATTCCAGGTATTATATACGGAGATACTATTTTTCTAAGGTCATCCATTGACTCTTTTCAAATGTAAATTATATATTGATCTTTGCTACCTGCTGATTGAATAGAAGCTTTAAGATTAAAATTATCATTTAAAGCATTTACAAGGATTAAACATTCATTATAAGTAAAAGAATGAGTACAAAATTTTAAACCTTTACCTACTTTTGCTCCATCATCCATAATTCAAATAGCTAGGGCTAAAGGTGTTAGATATTGACCTATACATTCTGGAACACATTTTCTTTTATCTTTATAAAATAAATCATGTATTCAATTAAAACTTATATAAGTTCAAGTTGAAAATCTAACTATTTTTCTTACTTTACCCTTTGCACCTAATCTATTTGTTATACTAGGTATCTTAGGATTACAATAACCTGATTCTGATAACATTTTATGTACATGTAAAAGATATTCAACATGAGAATCTTCTTGAAAAAAACAAATTCTAGTTCCTATTCCCATTGATCTTTTTTCAGCATGAGCATCTCCAAGAAGAGACCCAAATATAATAGATATAACATCTATATTATGTGGACCAATTCTATAAATACCTTTAAGTCTACTTACTTTTGGTTTAATTCCCTGGCCTCCGGTCACCGGAGCAGTAATCGGAGTTATTAATACGAGGAATAAAGAAATTAAATAAAAACTAAACATTTGAGGCTCAACATTTAAACCTCATAAACTCATTTGACCATAAGGTAATACATACAAACTTACTTATTCAGAAAGAATAAGCCAGAATATCTTTGAATTCGAATATTCTATTAGTTAAAATGTTACAGTATACCTCAGCGAGACATTTAAGCCCTAAGATGGATGATAGGACCATCCTAGGCTGGCTGCTTCGCATGAGGCCTGCTTGCTTGCTTCTAATGAAATTAAGCAGCAGTAGCCTTGCTTACAAAAAATAACACTTTAACTAAAAGTTCCGACTGTGCATTAAGCAGCATTTCAGCTACCCACCAGTGACCCAGTCTGTCGCGATCCTTTATATGACCGACGATCTTAAATTAATTCTTTGATCGTTTTCACTAGTATCGCCGAATAATATTTAATATAATAAATACTATTCTATGACCCTGTCGGGTCATATCACTTTAATCTTTTTTTTTCTATAAAGATTGCAAAAAGATTATTACTCGTGAGACTATAATTTAATATAAAAGTTTTTTTTTAGTAATAACAATAATAGTACACAACCAAGTAGTCAGTGGATTGATTACTATCCTGCTGCGAAGTTACTATATACAGCGTCCGTACGTGATAGTTTCATACGGCTCTAGCGATTTTTTTTTAGTCCGAAGGAGCGCTAGCTACCCATGATTAAACTATCCATGGATGTGAGTACCCTGCGCAAGCTAAGCCTCCATAGTCCTTTCACACTGACGGTTATGCAGTAGAATTCAGACTTGAATTCCTTAGAACAAGGCGCACAATTAAATTACTTAGGCAAATCTTTTACTATTCATTGTCTTTTTACTAATTTTTTTTCCGTTTTTAAAGCTCTTATAATTGTTTTTACGCCACAATTTATAGCTTTAGCTGCAGCTACAATTGTAGGATATTTACCATAAACAGTACCATTTAAATTATATAAAATAACAGGTCTCGTATTAGCAATACATTTTAATTTAATTTCTTCAGACATAGGTCCTCTTTTAAGAGCTTTTTCTCTAATTTTTTCTATTGAGAGCTCCGCGCCAGGAGAAAGTTTTTTACCTCTATTTAAGTTACCTATCCTTTCTCGTCTTTCATCACTAAAAAGATTTTTCATTTTAATACGATCAATTTCTGTATGTTTATAACCAAAACTAGATCCTGCTTCAGTTAATATATTATAATTAGGCAATAAAGTTTTTAAATATCTGTCTTCTAAATCCAATAATTCTTTGTTATTCTCTTTAGTTACTACATTAGGATATAATTCTAATATTAGAAAAGCAAAATTATCTAATCCGTATTTTTTTACAGCAGCTTTAACCACTTTACTACCTATAAAATAAATGAGATGGTTACTAAATCTAGCGTAAAATCTATTAGTCGATGCCGAACCTATATAATAATCCCCTGTTACCTTATTAATTATCATATATATACCACTTAAACCTGAAGTAGTTTTTCTAATATCTTGTTTAGTACTTTCTAATGTTAGATTTTCGAAAATATAAACAGGATTTAAATTTAATTCATTTATTAGGTCAAGTAATCTTTCAGACACAGACAATGAAGGTAAATTCGATTTTGTACTATAATATCTAGCTGTACTTAAACTAGAAACTCGGTTGTTTTTATTTTTATCTACTTTTATATTAAATCATTTTGGGCTATTCAGATAACCCAGGAAACCTGTACCTACCATAGCTATAAATAGTACTGTACCTATGGCTCAAACTAATGTTCTTGGTGCTCTATATGATCCGTAATACATTCCTCTTCCTATGTGTAAATACACTAAAAAGAAGAAAGCAGAAGCTGTATTACTATGTAAATAACGGACTAATCAACCGTTAGATACGTCACGCATAATCGTAGAAGGTTAACCTATCTACTATACCTAACCCCTAGACGCACTATCTATGGGGCTAGAAGAAAATCTATATTTATTTTTATATAATCTATTTGTATCTATATAACGATTACAAGTATTACTACTAGGCTTTAGTCCTAACAACAAATTTACCTATTTAGACATAAAAAAAAAGTAACAAAACAAAACAAAACACCTCGGCCGCTACCTGTGGAGGGCACTAAGGCTGAGGCCTTTGGAAACCTTACGCTTAATCAATTTTTTTTCTTTTAATAATATAACGACCTAAAAAAAGTTTATTACTATCTACATACCTTTTTATAGTTCTGTCATTAGAATTTAACTCTCTAGCTGTCAAACGTATTGAAGCATATTCCGTTAAAATATCTTTTTCAGTATCCAAAACTTCAATTGCCACAGCACGTTTAGCATTATAATTTGTGATATGTTCTTTTATTTTAGCTAAATGTTCTGCGCTATAATTTCTAGGTCCCCTCATTTTTGCCTTGGCTTCATTTGTATGTTTATAACCTAAGTGGGACCCAGCTTTTTTTTAAAATATTATACTCAGGTTCAAGTAGATCTATGTAATATTGTTCTCTAACTAGAACATCTTTTCTATCACAAAATTCTAATATTTCAAAACTAAATGTACTGTAACCATATTTTACCAAAGCTTTACAAATTAAACTGAATTCTGACTGAGCAATTATATGAGCTAAACTATAATATCTGTAAAGACGTTTAGATAAATCTACGCTACTACCTACGTAACATTTACCGTATATATTGTTTATTCAACGATATACTCCGGCCTTACCTTTTATTTCTTTTAGTATTTTTAATTTATTTGTGTCAGCATTTGAATACTTTAGTACTGGGTTTACAATTGAAGCTAGTAAATGACTATAAATTCAGAACAAGAGCATAATCAAAAAGAGTAGTTATCCTTTTATATTTGCACTTTCAAATTTATTTACAATATACTTGCGTTTATATGTATTAATAGATTATATATAAATATATATATATTTCCTATAAAAGGCAATTTTATTGTCGAATATTTAAAAAAGTATTTTACATCTATTTATGTAATTGATTTATAGATTTATATGTAAATATGCGCTGCGCTATACGAAGGAAAAGGAGATCCTTCTAATAAACCTTCATCTGTATAAATATATACTGTTTTAGGTTTTTCAGATTTATTAGCTATACTAAACCTACGCACATTTTCAGTGTGCGGTAAATCTAACTCTATATTAAAAGGAGAATCTTTTTTTATAATATCTTCAAACTTTTTGTTAATATTATTAATTATTTCCTCAACATTCTCACTCAGCACTGTTGTACTATATCTTTTATTAAGAATTTCTGATATATCTAAAAATAGTTTTTTACCTTCAAGTGTGTAATAATATCCTCGGATTTTCAAGATTAAAGCCATTCTTCATAATTTAAAATCTATGTATTTACGGCTATAAAATTTTGATTCATCCAATCAAGGCAATACATAATAATATAGAGCATCTATATTACTTAACGCTAAAGATACTACATTTGTTTTAGCATTTATTGTACTTGTAACCTTTAAAGGTAATATTTTATTACTTTGAGTGTGAAAGTATTTAGTATTATTGGATAAAGCAAGTAAAAATTTAGTTATCCCATTTAAACATTCCTGACTTGTACTTTTTTTGCGTGCGTGCGTAGCTTCGCTAGCGCGGATAATTTCATTAGCGGAGCGCGGATAATTTCATTAGCGGAGCCAGCCAGCCAGCCACTTGGAAATACAATGACGATCCTGTTTTAATACCAAAAGTTCCTTCACCCTCTATAAAACCTATAAATCAATTTGGGTCTATTATAATTTGAGATTCTGTTGTATCATACGAAAATATTTCCCTTTTAGAATTCATCCTATTTTTTAAACATAAGATTTTTTCTAAATTAACAGGAGAGATAATTTTCTCTTTACTTCTAATTAACAAAGCTTCATAAAAATCTTGGAAATCTAGTTTTTTACTAGTGTGCAAAGGGTAAGTATTAAATATAGAGCATATAGTATTAATACCTGAATTATCTTCTACAATGAAAGAACAGCGAGCTCTAGCTTCTTCTATGATTATTCTTCCTATATTTAATTTTGATTGAATAAATTGAAGAACTTTTAGATCATCAATATGTAAACAAATTTTAAATCTTAATTTAACATAATTACGATCTATGCTTATTAAAAAATTACCCGAGCCGGAGGCTACCGCTGCGAAGCTACAGTAAACCCACTGAACCAATGTAAAAATTCATCATTTTTATTTACACTATTGTTAATGTTAAAAGACGACTCATTTTGTATATCTTGCCTTGTTATACTAGAAAATTTATAGAATCCCATTTTATTTTTAATACCCGATACAAAAATAGATGACAATAAAGTTATGCCAATTAGGCATAGATAGGTAATCACCCTTTTTTACTTCACAGTAAAATTTGGACTATATCATCATCTTTACAGATGTCAAGCGTGTAGTCTCTGAGGATGATAATCTACACCATCAAGATTATCATCTTGAAGATAGATTAACTTACCTGCTGATTATCCCAAACCAAAGTTTATCTTAGCGAAGCGGAAGGGAGTTTCCAGCAATTTAACTTGATTTTAAGAGCACATTACGCCTGTATATGCTCTACGCTATTAAATGCTTCTGCAACACTAGGAGTATAATGCATAGCTAAAGTAATACCAGTTATTATTTGAATTACTAGACAAACTAATAATAAAGAACCGAAGTTTCACAAATAACTTATATTACTTGGTTGTGATGCATCAATAAGATATGAATTAACTAATTTTAATAAAGGATGACTTTTTAATATTCTCATGTATTTTTTTTTAATAATAAAATAAAGAAATAAAAATAAAGATCATTAAACCTACCATAAAACCTACTAACTACTGTATAAACCCATAACTTTATAATATATAAATATATTTATTGTACTAAATTATAAATCTAGTACCAACCTAAGCCATATTATAGTATAATATATTATATTATACTTTGGCTAAAAAGGATTGTAGTCTCCCTCCACCACCCTTACACACAATCTTTAGACTGTTAACAATCTTTGGATTGTTAAGAGATCGTTCTTATGTACCCTACGTTTAAAAAAAAAACCCACCGCGCAACCCGTACTTAGATAGCAATCTTGATTGTATGTGATGGTTCTAATGTACACCTATTGAGATAATTTATTAAGTTATAACGTGTTACATATAACAAGTTAATTATTTACTCTTATTAAACTATATCAATAACCTTTTTTAGTATATTTCTACATATTACCGCAGAATCATTTTATAGAGGAGCATGTCAGATCAATATTGATCTTGCTGCGAAGCTTAATTTCATTAGAAGCTGCGAAGCAGTAGTAGCCTACGAAGTACGGCTAGAAGCTAGAAGCATAATTTATTAGAAGCAGTAGTAGCCTACGAAGTACGGCTAGAAGCTAGAAGCTACTAAACCTTTTAATTTTATTTATTTTTAAATAAAATTAAAATATTTCGATATATATATATATATATATATATATATATATTATATCCTAATTATTTGCAACATATCTTATACATAGTCACATTAAAATTTAGAATCATGAGGAAATAAAGTCAATAATAATAATAATTATACCTAAAAGAAGCTCAGATAATTCATCCTTCTCTCCATATATAGGATTACCCCCCTCAGCTCCTGGGTATTCCTCTTTATCTCAAGTATTTCTACCTGGTATAATTTCAGGTTCAGCAGCAGTCTTGCTTAAGTTAGGGTTTGAACTTGAACCTTCACCTCTGTCAGCGCCAGGTCCGTGATCTGAACTTGAACCTTTAAATCTTTTAGATTCTTCTTGAGAATCATCTTCATATTTTCGTTTACTAGATTCCTCTCTATTTACATCCCTTTCTACAATTTCAGCTCTTTGCGCTTCTTCAACTCTTGGTGCATTTTCAGCTCTTTGCACTTCTTCAACTCTTTGTGCATCATTTTCAGCTCTTTGTGCATCATTTTCAGCTCTTTGTGCATCATTTTCAGCTCTTTGCACTTCTTCAACTCTTGGTGTATTTTCTTCGTCTCTGTCCCTGTGCACTCTTCTTCGATTTATCAATATGTTTATGTTAGGTCCAATAGAACGAATTTCTGAATTTGAGCCTTCAGCCATACCTCTTAATTCATCCGTATTTCCTCCTTGGCCAGCCATAAATTGGTCCAAAAACCTACGTGAAAGCTCAGCCTGACGATCCCTTACTTCAGGATCTTCGTCTCTTTCATAATTATTATTATTATTTGAATTATTATTATTATTATTTGGATTATTATTATTATTTGGATTATTATTATTATTATTACTATTTAAGTCATTATTATTGTTAATATTATTATTATTATCATCATTGTTATTATTATTATTATTACTATTTAAGTTATCGTCATTATTATTATTATCACCTGCTTCTTGCATTCGTCTTCGTCCTCGTGCTTGAGATTCTTCTATCATTTCTCTAATAGGCTCAGGAGTAGACATCTCAGTAAATGATCGAGGATTTTCATGTTCAAATCTTTCTTCATCATCATTATCGTTGGGGTCTCTGTCTCTTACTCCCAAGAGAAGCAGATGTAGAAAACATTTTCTTATCATTTAATATATAAGTTATAGAATTATTTTTTCTATTATTAGAATTATTATTATGAGAAACATAGTCAGAAATAGCTTCTGCATTGTCATTGTTATTGCCAATAGTTATTCATCCTAATAATAATACAATCAACAATAAACTAGTTGATCCCATAAGTTCTGAAATTAGAATTAAATATAAAATAAATCCTACTAAAATATATAATGCATAATTTGTTACATGACTTGTACTTAAAGATGATATGTTTTTACTTAACATATTTAAAACTTTTTCTATTCCAAAAGGTCCAAATAACTCTATACCTCCTTTATCTAAAATCTTAGTAATTTGTCCTCCTAAATTTAAGATTAAATTTGTAATATACTTATTATAAAAATATTCAATTAAAAATCTTTGATTAAAGAAACCAAAAATATTATAACCTAATCTAGATAATTTAAAATAAACTACCAATTCAGATAATAATTCGGATAATGTTAAAGCTATTATACTAAAAGATATAGTAAAGACGAAAGGTAATAATTTAAATAAAACTGGAACAGCAAATTCAGTATCTATCGCTATTTCATGAGTTGGATGAATAAATAAACTATTATCTATAAAAAAGTTAGACCCTAAGCCTATAAATATATCTTTAGTAACGAAACCAAAGAAGATAGAAAATAAAGCTAATATAATTAAAGGTGAAGTTAAGAAGAAATCTCCTTCATGAGCTGGTTTATAACTATTTTTATTGTTAAACAAGTTATCAATAACTAATCTATAATAAGCTCTAGAACCGTTAGGATTAGCTAAGAAAGTTAAGTATAAGACTTTAACAGAATATAAAGTTGTAAATACTGCACCAATAGTAGCTATTATATAAACAGATACTCCTGAATAACTAAATTGCCCATATGCAGATTCTAGAATAAAATCTTTACTATAAAACCCAGTCATAAATGGGAAGGCAACTAAACTTAAACTTGCTATTAACATAACTGAATATGTTAAAGGTAAATAATTTATTAATCCACCATACTTACGCAAGTCCTGATTATCGGCTACAGCATGAATAACGCTTCCAGCTCCTAAAAACAATAATGCTTTATAAAAAGCATGATTTATTAAATGAAATAAAGCTAAACCATAAGATGATAATCCAATACCTATTACCATCATTCCCAATTGCGAGATTTACTATCGTATTTTAATATAAAATAAGACGTAAACTGGACCATTTCTTTATTAATCTTGGTATTTTTCTCATCTGTCCTTAAATTTAACTCATTCATTAAGTTTAACAATGTCTTGGTTTTTTTTTAGGTAATCTCACTAAATAAAATTCTTTTATTAAATTAATTCTTTTCATTTTCTCGGTTCTCAAGGGATATTTACTAAAATAATTATCAAGTTCAATTTGAACTTGTTCAGCCTTTCTGTATATAACATACTTAAATGCTTCTATCTTAGGGCTACTAATATCCACTCTTCCCCCATAAATATGAATTAAAGGCTCTAACAAATATTTATTTTTTTGAGATATACTTATAAAAACTTGCCCTGATGCTTCATTATAATATATTGAACCATCACTATCTATAAATCCACTAAATCACCCA
>SMEZ01000197.1_pt1 | contig 10520 bp, 8 predicted proteins | sample 2456351 | NCBI WGS metagenome assembly SMEZ01 (sample SAMN10132605, study PRJNA489261) | soil metagenome | isolation source: day120 antibiotic-loamy sand soil ammended with composted manure from dairy... | place: USA | collected 2015-04-01 | reverse complement strand
AGTGATACTCCTATCCGCACATGTTCATTCTCTATACACACAAGCAGCACTCCTATGCACATGTAGAAATCATATCTGCACAAGTGTACATCCCATCCACACAAATGGAAACCCTATTTTCACAACTAGACACCCTTTTGCACAAGCATCTCATTCATGCTGTAACCACTAATATAAAAACCGCATAAGCCAAAGAAGCTTATGCGGCACATATTATTTATCGTTTATTAATTTCTTCAAGTAATATTTTATTAACCATTGGTGGGTTTGCTTGTCCTTTTGTTGCTTTCATAATTTGACCTACTAAGAATCCAATAGCACGATCTTTACCATTTTTAAAGTCTTCGATAGATTGTGGGTTATTGTCAAGCACTTCAATAATAATCGGAAGAAGTACGTTTGGATCAGAAATTTGAACCATACCTTTTTCCTTCACGATTTTTTCAGCATCTCCACCGTTTTTCACTAACTCATTAAATACTTTCTTCGCAATTTTGGAAGAAATTGTACCATCAGAAATAAGTTTTACTAATCCAGCCAAGTTTTCAGGCGTTAATTTTGTTTCTGTAATTTCAATTTGTTCTGCGTTTAAGTAAGCGGAAACGTCACCCATTAGCCAGTTAGCAGAAAGTTTTGCATCTGCACCGAGTTTAACCATTTCATCGAAGAAGTCTGAAATCGTTTTATTTACTACTAGTACATTTGCATCGTACTCTGTTAAACCAAGCTGTTCAATGTAACGTTTTTTACGAGCATCTGGAAGCTCAGGGATGGAAGCTTTCACGCGCTCTAACCATTCATCATCAATTTCAAGATGAACTAAGTCTGGCTCTGGGAAGTAACGATAATCCTCAGCAGCTTCTTTTACACGCATTAAGATAGTTTTTCCTGTTTTTTCATCGAAACGGCGTGTTTCTTGCTTGATTACCCCACCGCTCATTAAAACTTCTGCTTGGCGTTTTTCTTCGTATTCAAGCCCTTTACGAACAAAGTTGAAAGAGTTTAAGTTTTTCAATTCTGTTTTCGTACCGAACTTTTCTTGACCGATTGGGCGAAGGGAAACGTTAGCGTCACAACGTAAAGATCCTTCTTCCATTCGAACATCGGAAACACCTGTGTATTGGATAATAGCTTTTAATTTTTCTAAATAAGCGTATGCTTCTTCTGGTGTACGAATATCTGGTTCTGATACGATCTCAATTAAGGGTGTTCCTTGACGGTTTAAGTCAACTAAAGACCCGTCTTCTGTATGAATTAGTTTTCCGGCATCTTCTTCTAAATGTAAACGATTGATACCAATTCGCTTAGTCTTGCCGTTCACTTCAATTTCTATCCAACCATTCCTACCAATTGGTTGTGCATCTTGCGTAATTTGATACGCTTTCGGGTTATCCGGATAAAAATAGTTTTTTCGATCGAAACTTGATTCTGTCGCAATGTCCATATTTAATGCCATTGCCGCTTTCATGGCAAAATTAACTGCTTCTTTATTTAATACAGGTAAAACACCTGGATAACCGAAATCAATGACGTTCGTATTTGTATTTGGTTCTGCTCCGAATTGGTTCGGGGATGGTGAAAATACCTTCGATTTCGTTTTCAATTCTACGTGTACTTCAAGTCCAATTACCGCTTCAAAATTCATTTATTTCACCCCTTACAATTGTGGTTTTTGTTTATGGAAATCTGTCGCTTGTTCAAAAGCATGGGCTACTCGATAAACTGTACCTTCATCGAAATGTTTACCAATGATTTGAAGGCCAATTGGTAATCCATTATTAAAGCCACATGGTACAGAAATACCTGGAAGACCAGCAAGGTTGACTGGAATTGTTAACAAATCGTTAACATACATCGTGACTGGGTCGTCAATTTTTTCGCCAATCTTGAATGCCGTCGTTGGATTTGTTGGTCCAATTACGACATCATAGTTTTCAAATACTTTTTCAAAGTCTTGTTTAATTAATGTACGAATTTGTTGAGCCTTTTTATAGTAAGCATCATAATAACCTGAGCTTAAGGCAAACGTTCCGATCATAATCCTACGTTTCACTTCGTCACCAAAACCTTCAGAACGTGATTTCTTATACAATTCCATTAAATTTTTTGCATCTTTTGCTCGATAACCATAACGAATACCGTCAAAACGTGCAAGGTTTGCGGATGCTTCAGATGAAGCAATAATGTAATATGCAGCAACCCCATATTTTGAATTTGGTAGGGACACTTCATCCCACGTAGCACCTAATCCTTCAAGAACTTTTAATGCTTCAAGGACTGCATTTCTTACTGACTCGTGAACACCTTCACCTAAGTATTCCTTTGGAACAGCAATCTTCAAGCCTTTAACATCACCTGTTAATTGTTCTACATAGTTAGGAACAGGAACATTAGCTGAAGTAGAATCATGAGGATCCACACCGGCAATTGTTTGTAAAATATATGCATTATCTTCCACATTACGTGTAATAGGTCCAATTTGGTCTAATGAAGATGCAAAAGCTACTAACCCATAGCGGGATACACGACCATAGGTTGGTTTCATTCCAACAACACCACAAAACGACGCTGGTTGACGGATCGAACCACCTGTGTCGGAACCTAATGCGAATGGAATTTCACCGGCTGCAACGGCAGCTGCGGAACCACCGGATGAACCACCAGGAACATATTCTAAGTTCCATGGGTTATACGTTTTATGGAAATAAGAAGTCTCTGTGGAACTGCCCATCGCAAATTCATCCATATTTAATTTACCAATCATGACAGCTCCAGCATTATGTAATTTATTCATTACGGTCGCATCGTAAATAGGATCAAAATTTTCTAACATACGGCTAGCACAAGTTGTACGTACGTCTTTTGTAACGATATTATCTTTGATTCCAATAGGCATTCCAAAAAGAAGACTATTTGCTTCTTCTGCACTATGTTTTTCATCTAATTCTTTTGCCTTTGTACGGGCATTTTCCTCATCAAGAGTAATGAATGCCTTTACTTTATCTTCCACTTCATTTATACGCTTAAACGATTCATCAACTAAATCAGAAACTGTAATCTCCTTTTTATGAAGTAACTCTTGTAAATCTTTTAATTTATGATCAAATAGTCCCAAGTTTTTCCCTCCTTACTCAATAATCGATGGAACACGAATTTGTCCATCTTTTTGATCTGGTACATTTCTTAGTAATTCCTCACGTGGTAAACCTGGTTCAGCCACATCCTCACGCATCACATTTTTCATATCTAAAACATGAGACGTTGGCTTCACATTTGCAGTATTAACTTCATTTAACTGTTCTGCTAAACCAATAATCTCATCTAACTGTGTTGTAAATTTTTCAATCTCCTCTTCAGTAAATGTAAGACGAGATAAATGCGCCACATGTTGAACATCATCTTTAGAAATTCTAGACACTTAATTCACCTCCAAAATAATTAAACAACGTAGTCTGTTACATACTATTGCTTTTAAGCAAACTAATTTATATTTTATCATGTTTTGGCTGTTTTCAGAAATACTGTAGTGAAAATCTTTTATTTTCCTATAAAAATTTAAGAGAATGCCGATTATGTAACTGCAATTTAAAACGACTGAGACTTCCTTAATAAAAAAAGAAGATCGCTTTTTTCTAGCAATCTCCCCTCTTATCTTCTCAATTTACCTTTTGAAAAAAGTTTTTTTAGAATATTCTCTTTTTGAGATTTCGAACTTACTTTTTCCTGTTTTGGCGATTCGGGTGCTTCTGTATCTTTAACGTAAATTTCATCTTTTTCAATAGCATAATGATCATAAGTTAATACGAGACCAATATCTGTATCACTCTCTTTATTTTCGACGATGGTAAAAGGAATATTGTTTTGATTTGCAACTTTAATATATTTTCTTAAAGTATCATAGGGAATAGCTCCATTTAACAGTAATTTTGTCTTAGGATGAGCAATCATTTCCTTTTCCACTTCACTGTATACTTTTGACTCGTATACTTGATGAATTGTCAGAGCAATAACAATTCGTTCACGAATGGTTCCTAAAAACTTCTTTCGTTCGGCAGGGTTAATTTCCTTTTTTCCATATATCCCCTGTTCTAAATACTCATCTAACTTTGATTTTCTTTGTGACATGTAATTTATTCACCCTTACACAGTATTATATCTTTTGTAGTATATGCAAAATTTGAATACAATAAGCTTCTCCATGTGAAAAACATTACGTTCACAATTTCACAATTACAGTTTACCATAATTTGAATCTATATATAATTCTTCTCAATGAAAAACAGGCTGATGTTCATAAATTCTCAGCCTGTTTTTTACTCAATTTAATTAAAACTGTTCCGCAATTGATTTAGCTTGCATATGAAGAAGTAAGTAATCAGGCCCCCCTGCTTTCGAATCGGTTCCAGACATATTAAAGCCACCAAATGGCTGATATCCAACAATTGCACCTGTACAACCACGGTTAATATACAAGTTTCCAACATGGAAGTCTTCTTTCGCTTTTTCAATATTATAACGGTTATTAGATATAACCGATCCTGTTAAGCCGTATTCAGTATTATTCGCAATCTCAATTGCTTCTTCAAAACTTTTTGCTTTTGTAAAGGCAACAACTGGACCAAAAATTTCTTCCTGCATGATTCTTGCTTCTGGATCAAGATCTGCAAATACTGTTGGCTGTACAAAATAACCTTTTGAATCATCGCCTGTACCGCCCACAATTAATTTCCCTTCTTGCTTACCTATTTCGATATATTTTGTTATTTTATCAAAAGCCGCTTGATCAATAACAGGGCCAACAAAAGTTTCACGTTTTGCTGGATCACCAACAATTAACTCTTTCGTTAGTTCAACCACTCGGTTTAATACTTTATCATACATATCTTCAACGATAACCGCTCGAGAACAAGCGGAACATTTTTGCCCAGCAAAGCCGAAAGCAGATTTTACAATCGATTCAGCTGCCAATTCTAAGTCGGCGTCACTATCTACAACAATCGTATCTTTTCCACCCATTTCCGCAATGACGCGTTTTAACCAAATTTGTTCTGGATGGACAATGGAAGCCCTTTCATATATTCTAGTACCAACTTCCCGTGAACCTGTAAAACTAATAAATCTTGTTTTTGGATGATCAACTAAATAGTCTCCTATTTCTGATCCACTACCAGGGATATAATTTACTACCCCTGCAGGAAGACCTGCTTCTTCTAACACTTCCACAAATTTAGCAGCAATGACTGGCGTTGCTGAAGCTGGTTTCAATAATACTGTATTTCCAGTTACAATAGGCGCTACTGTTGTGCCGACCATAATTGCAAAGGCAAAATTCCAAGGTGGAATGGTCACACCAACACCTAGTGGTATATACCCATATGTGTTATTTTCACCAGGTCTTGACAGTACTGGTGCACCATCTTTTAATTCTAACATTTGCCGTCCGTAATACTCCATAAAGTCAATTCCTTCAGCAATATCCGCATCGGCTTCATGCCAAGGCTTTCCTGCTTCTTTAACTAATAAAGCACTAAATTCATGTTTTCTATTACGAACGATATGGGCAGCTTTAAATAATATTTCAGCGCGCATTTCAGGTTTTGATTTACGCCATGTTTCAAATGCTTTTAAAGCAACTTGCATTGCTTCTTCAGCATGTTCTTTCGTTGCCTTACCGACATATCCAATAACTTCTTCTTTATTTGCTGGGTTAATTGAAACAATTTTGTCGTTTGTTTCAACTCGTTTTCCACCAATAATTAAGTCATAGGTTTCCCCTAAATAGCTTTCTACCTTTTTTAATCCTTCTAAAAAAGCCGCTTGATTTTCCTTTTTCGAAAAGTCTGTAAAAGGTTCGTGTGCATATGGTTTCATCATGTCTCCCCCTTATGTAACATTTTGAATAGAAGAACTATTCACTATTTATTTTACCTTCTTCACAATTAACCTTCAAATTATTTACTAGTTTCATAGAGGTAAATGCACAAATGGTTTGTTTTTTAACAAAATCAAGCTAACATTGATACAACCTAGCATTTCATATGCTACTTAAAATAAGCCTGAAATACCCGTTGAGCAACATGGGATCCAATCGTATAACTAAACGGTTGACTTCCGTAAAATGCATGGGGAACAATGACAGAAATTGCAATTTCTGGATCATCATATGGCGCATAACCAACAAAAGAGGAATGATTTGTTTCTACTCCCTTTTCAAAACGACCATTATCGACATAATAGGACTGAGCCGTTCCTGTTTTACCTGCAACATCATAGGGTTCACCAGAAAAATATCTTCTTGCTGTTCCTTGTGAACCATGGGTAACTTGCCAAAAACCCTGCTGTACTCGTTCAATCCATTCTTGTTTCATATCAACACGGTTTAATATTGTCGGTTGAAACTCCTTAATCACGGTACTTATTCCATCTTTATCTAAATCAGCTGAACGAATTTCTTTGACTAACATTGGCTTTACTCGATATCCGTCATTAGCAATGGTGGCAACATACTGAGCTAACTGTAAAGGAGTATACGTATCAAACTGACCAATGGCAATATCCAAAAATGCAGCTTGTTGTGCAGGATCTGGGCTCGCTTTCATTCCTTCAATCTCTTCTTTAAAACCAATTCCTGTTGTCGTTCCAAGTCCGAATTGACTGAAATAATAACGAATCGTATTCACTTTCTCAGGATTAAGCGAGAAAAGACTTCCTGGAACATAACGTCCTTCCATAACATCTAATGCGATTAACCACATGTAGACGTTTGATGACCGTTCAAGCGCCTTTAATTCATCTATTACACCTAAAGCATTACCTCCAAATGAAGACTTTGTATTACCTGGAAAGATAAGCGGTGTATCGTTCTTTTGCTCTCCTGGTTTAAGAACTCCAGTTTGGTAGCCTGTTAGAACCATTGCCCCCTTTACCGTTGACCCTGCTTCAAATGCTTGTGTAAATGTTCCGTGTGAAAACTCTTCAAATTCCTTTGTTTCCCGATTATACCGTTTGCCAGCAAGAGCTAAAATTTCACCGGTTCTTGGATCCATAGCAACTACGAACATTCGGTCTAATGTTTCGGTTCTTGGAAATTGAATTGCCCGCAATAATTCCTCTTGAATAATTTGTTCAACTTCTTGTTGGAAATTGATATCAATAGTTAAAATTAAGTCTCTACCCGGTTCACCTTCAGATATAATTTCAGAACTAACCACTTTCCCACGATTATCTGTAATAACTTTTTCTTGAATTTTTGAACCACTTAACACATCTTCGTAAAGCTCCTCTAAATAACTTGCTCCATAGCGATCATTCAAGGCATAACCTTTTGCAGAATAATAATCTAACTTCTCTGGAGGAAGACCTTCTTTCATTCGTCCAAGCACACTTTGAAACACTTGGCCATAAGTATAATCCCTTTGCCAATCAGTCGTTGTTGAAATGCCCGGTAAGTTATCTAGATTTTCACTGACACTAGCAAATTCTTCATCTGTCACTCCTTCATTTTTTATAATCGATGGGGTTAATGCGACAGCAGATCTCATATTTTGATAAATGGCAGCAACGTTTCCATTAATAGTTTCGATTTCTTCCTCTGTTATACGTTCTAGTATTTTCTTATATAACTCCTGTTCAGATAATTCTTGTTTCTTAATTAAAGCTTCCTCTTCTTTTGTAATTTTCTCATTTCCATTATGATGTTTTAAAATCCATATTTCTTTTTTGACCCAGGCAGGAACGTTTTCAATGTCTTCTTGATTCATTTGAATGTATTCGGAAAGTTGTTCAGCTGTATTTAATATATCTATTGGTTGTGGATTTTTAGGAGGCGTATAAGTTATCGCTTTTTGAGGCACATTATAAACTAATGCATGACCATTCCGGTCATAAATTTCTCCCCGTGGGACCGGGTGATAAATGATGTGATCGTCCGTCCGTTCAATTTGCTCTACATAATCCTTACCTTGTACCATTTGCACATAACCTAGACGAAGAACTAAGATTGAAAATAAAAAGAATACAACAACAAACAATAAATTAGCACGTAATAGCATTGTACGATTTTGTTTCTTTTTCTTTCTTTCCATTTCACCCATAGGCACTCTTCCTTTTTTAGTAATCACTAAAACTATTCATATGTTTTAAATAGAATTGTATGATGATAACAATAGATTTACAATCTAACTTAAGAGCATGTTTATTAAACTATCTATTCTACACTTTTCGCTTAATTCCTTTTTTAAACTTTGTTCTTCATTTAAACTAATAAATAATAACAATGGTTAACAACCTAGATCTTCCTTAAAACCCGAACAATAATTAATTAAATATAATATTATGTTCGATTTTTATATTGACAATAACTTGTATTAGTTGTTAATATGTAGTTACAAAATCAAATACATTTTCTCTCATATAATTTTGGGAATATGGCCCATAAGTTTCTACCCAATAACCGTAAATTATTGGACTATGAGAGAAAGTAGTAAACCAGTCATTGGCAATAGTAGCAAAAACATTAGCTACTTTAATGTCATATTGTCCTTAACAGGTTTGGACTGCTTTCTCTCATTGGAGAGAATCAGACCAAACCTTTTTATTTTGCTTATTTATATGTAAAGAAAGGAAATCAAAGTGAGGTTTAATTATGAGACCACAAGTTGCCGTAATTATGGGAAGTACCTCAGACTGGGATACAATGAAAAATGCTTGTGAAATTCTAGAACAATTTGAGGTCCCATACATTAAGAAAGTTGTTTCAGCACATCGTACACCAGATTATATGTTTGAATTCGCTGAAAATGCTAAAGAATTAGGATTAAAAGTGATCATTGCTGGAGCTGGAGGAGCAGCTCACTTACCTGGCATGGTCGCTGCAAAAACTACGCTCCCTGTTATTGGTGTACCCGTTCAATCAAAGGCATTAAATGGTTTAGATTCATTATTATCCATTGTGCAAATGCCCGCTGGTGTACCTGTTGCAACAGTTGCCATTGGTAAAAGTGGTGCAAAAAATGCCGGACTATTAGCAGTACAAATGCTTGCAACATCCGATGAAACATTAGTTAAAAAATTAGAACAATTCCGTGAAGATAATAAAAACCGCTCTATAGAAAGCAGTGATCAACTTGGCTAAAGTCGTCCTTCCTAATCAAACAATCGGTATTATCGGGGGAGGCCAACTTGGTAAAATGATGACCTTATCTGCCAAGGCAATGGGGTTCCGTGTAGTAGTCCTTGATCCGACACCAAATTGTCCATGTGGTCAGGTTGCTGATGAACAAATTGTAGGAACATATAACGATATTCATGCAATTCAAGAATTGGCAAAAAGAAGTGATGTTATTACTTATGAATTTGAAAATATAGATGCAGATTGTCTTGAATGGTTAACAAACAATGCCTATGTCCCACAAGGAACTGAAATTTTACGGATAACACAAAACCGTATATTAGAAAAAGCGGCCATCCAAAAAGCAGGTGCACCTGTTGCTCCTTATCATGTTATAGAAAAACAAGAAAATCTTGTACCTGCCTTTAAAGATCTTGGATTTCCAGCCGTTTTAAAAACAGCAACTGGCGGATATGACGGTAAAGGGCAAGTGGTTATTCAGTCTAAAGAAGACATTGACAAGGCTCTGCCATTAATAAAACATGGCCCGTGTGTTTTAGAACAATGGGTACCATTTCAAAAAGAAATTTCCGTAATTATTGTGAAAAACCTGAACGGTGAAACAGCTGTTTTACCTATTGCAGAAAATATTCACAAAAACAATATACTTCATATGACGATTGCCCCTGCTCGAATTAATAAAGATATAAAAGAAAAAGCAATCTACGCAGCAAAACAAATTGCCGCATCTTTACATTTAGTCGGCACATTAGCAGTAGAAATGTTTTTAACCAATAATAACAAAATTTATATTAACGAACTTGCTCCTCGGCCGCATAACTCTGGTCACTATTCAATAGAAGCATGTGTCACCTCACAATTTGAACAACATATTCGAGCCATTTGTAATTGGCCATTAGGGTCAACGGAAATCGTCAAGCCAGCTGTGATGGTCAATATTCTAGGTCAACACGTTGAACCACTCCATCTATATGGAAAAGATGAAGTGAAACACAATCGTAAAATGGGACATATCACTTGTTTAAGTGATAATCACGATCAAGCTTTATCTGAAATCCAACGTTTTAACATCTGGAATTGATTCATTTTCTGTGCAAACATGGAATTTTAATAAGTTTTTTCTAATTTATTAGGTTATATTCTAAGGATTTGTGCGAAATATGGTCAAATGTGTTCGATTTTTAGCAAAATATGTGCGAAAAATAAAAATATTGTGCGAAGAGACTCATAAATCGTGCGAATTCTTATAATTTTGTGCGAAAAACCTATTTTTCGTGCGAACCCCAAAATACAAAAGGAGTTAATTAAAAATTTTTATATATACCAAAAAAAATATTTAGGAGGTTGCACCATGTACAAAGTAAAAATTTATGTCACACTAAAAAACAGT
>SMEZ01000452.1_pt1 | contig 10640 bp, 10 predicted proteins | sample 2456351 | NCBI WGS metagenome assembly SMEZ01 (sample SAMN10132605, study PRJNA489261) | soil metagenome | isolation source: day120 antibiotic-loamy sand soil ammended with composted manure from dairy... | place: USA | collected 2015-04-01 | reverse complement strand
GATAACGGGAGCTGTTGAGGATCCAGGGATTGTTACTCCAAACTACGGGGACAAAAATATATTTTTATTTCTAGGTGGTTTTATAATCGCAATAGCGATGGAAAAATGGAATTTACATAGAAGAATTGCCTTGAACATTATTTTGTTTGTTGGTACAAGCACTCAAAGACTAGTACTGGGGTTTATGGTTGCAACAGGATTTATTTCTATGTGGATTTCTAATACTGCTACTGCAATGATGATGTTACCAATCGCATTAGCTGTTATCACACATGTTTCTGACTTATTAGAGGAGAAAAAGGAAGAATTCGATTCGAATTTTGGTAAGGCGATTATGCTTGGAATTGCTTATTCAGCTTCAATCGGTGGATTAGCAACACTGATTGGCACACCACCTAATGTTATTTTTGCAAGTATGATTAATCAAATGTTTGATACAGAAATTACATTTGCTTCATGGATGGCCTTCGGTGTTCCATTAACTGTGCTATTAATAACGATAACCTGGATTTATCTTGTTAAAGTGGGTTTTCCAATGAAAATGAAATCAATTCCAGGCGGGAGAGAAGTAATTATAAGCGAAAAGAAAAAATTAGGTAACATGAGTTTTGAAGAAAAGCTTGTCCTAGTCGTCTTTTTATTTGCTGCAATTTCTTGGATTATTCGTTCTTTTATATTAGAAGAATTTATACCTGGTATTGATGATACATTGATTGCTATTTTAGCTGGTTCCATATTATTTCTTTTACCATCTAAAGCAGCGAAAGACGGGACATTAATCAATTGGAATGATGCGAAAAATGTACCATGGGGGACGTTGCTTTTATTCGGAGGAGGACTTGCAATTGCGGATGGATTCGAAAGGACAGGATTGGCTGAGTGGATTGGTGCTCAATTAACCATACTAAATGCGATTAACTTTATTTTAATTTTAACCATAGTGACGGCACTTGTTATTTTCTTGACTGAAATCACATCAAATACCGCAACTGCGACGATGATGTACCCAATTATGGCATCGCTTGCTCTTGCTTTAGGTGTGCATCCGTATGCTTTAATGGTTGCCGCTGGTATAGCTGCATCTTGTGCATTCATGATGCCAGTTGCTACACCACCGAATGCAATTGTCTATGCTTCTGGCAAAATAAAAATCGGAGATATGATTAAAGCCGGTTTTTGGTTAAATGTTTTATCTGTTTTATTAATTGTCTTACTTATTTATTATTGGATGCCAGTCGTGTGGGAAATCGATTTACAAATCTATCCTGATGATATGAAATAACATTAATAAACAATGAGAACCAATGATTTGGATAAATTTACCAAATCATTGGTTTTTTTATTAAGAAATTAAAATAGTATCTGGTCATAAAATGTGATATTATAAATTGGTATAAAGTAATATTTTACTAATAAACTTTTAGAAGAGAGTGATTGAGAAATGATAAAAAAACATACCGTATCCCTTGAGGATTTAATGGCACCTAATAAGTATAATATTGTTGATGATATTGAAAGACATTATTCAGATAAGATTGCGTTACGCTTTTTAAGTCAAAATGGGGAACGAGAAGAAATCACGTATAAGGAATTCATCGCTCGAGGGAATAAATTAGCGAATGCTTTAAAAAAAATAGGATTGAAAAAAGGGGACCGTGTATTTGTCATGGTGCCACGTATGATTGAGTCGTATATTATTTATTTTGCTTGTTGGAAAAATGGGCTCGTTATAATTCCTGGTTCTGAATTATTGCGGGCAAATGATATATTATATCGGTTAAACAATAGTCAAACAAAAGCTGTGATCGCTTATGCCGATTTATGTGAGGAAATAGACAAAGTAGCTCACGAGTCAAAGAACTTACAATATAAAATAACGTTCAGAAAATCTGTTGCCCAATGGTTACAGATGGAAGATTTGGTCCGTGATGAATCAGATGTATGTCAAAAAGTAGATACGAAGAATACAGATCCTGCCCTAATCAGTTATACTTCCGGAACAACGGGTCAACCGAAGGGAGTTGTCCATGTCCACGGCTGGGCTTATGCACATCTTCGCATTGCTGCACCACTTTGGTTAAATATCAATGAAAATGATATCGTATGGGCAACAGCCGGTCCAGGTTGGCAAAAATGGGTTTGGAGTCCTTTTGTTTCCGTACTCGGGATGGGAGCGACTGGATTTGTCTATTTAGGTCGATTTAATCCGGAAACATATTTAACATTGCTTGAACAAGAGCAAATTAATGTCCTTTGCTGTACACCGACAGAATATCGCTTAATGGCAAAAGTAGAAAAGTTAACAAAATATAACTTATCGAAATTGCATAGTGCAGTTTCTGCTGGTGAAGCACTAAATCGCGAAGTGATCGATGTATTCAAAAATAATTTTAACATTACTGTTCGAGATGGTTATGGTCAAACGGAAAGTACTCTCGTAATTGGTACGGTAAAAAATATGGCTATTCGTGCTGGTTCCATGGGAAAACCAATTCTACCAGAATTTGTTAATATTGTAGATGAGGCGGGTAATCCTGTTGGGACTTATGAAGAAGGGAATATTGCGCTACGTAAAGATTTCCCTGCCCTTTTTGTTGGTTATTATGAAGACGAGGAACGAACGGCAAAAGCATTTAAAGGGAATTACTTCGTTACAGGTGATTTAGCATATCGCGATGAAGACAATTATTATTGGTTTGTAGGACGCAGTGACGATATGATTATTTCTTCTGGATATACAATTGGTCCATTTGAGGTAGAAGATGCCTTGATGAAACATAACGCGGTAAAAGAATGTGCTGTTGTGGCAGAACCCGATGATATTCGTGGAAATATTGTTAAAGCCTTTGTTATACTAAAAGAGGGGATGACTGGTAATGATGAATTAGTGAAAGAGTTACAACAGTATGTAAAACAATTAACAGCACCATATAAATATCCAAGAAAGATAGAATTTGTTGAATCTCTACCTAAAACGGACTCAGGAAAGATCCGCCGTATTGAACTACGTAATAGAATTCATGTGTAAATATTGTAAAATTAGAAAGAGGCAACCTGATAGGATTGCCTCTTTATTAATCTATGTTTTTATTACATAAACCAACAATCTCCTATACTTATGTTATAATTAATTTTTGAAAAGAATTAAGAAGGTGTTTGGAATATGAAACGATATACCCCAATGATCCAACAATATTTGAAAATTAAGGCAGAGTATGAAGATGCCTTTTTATTTTTTCGATTAGGCGATTTTTATGAGTTATTTTTTGAAGATGCAATTAAAGCAAGTCAAGAATTAGAAATTACACTCACTGCCCGTGACGGTGGGGTAGATGAAAAAATTCCAATGTGCGGTGTGCCGTACCATTCAGCCCAAGGTTATATCGAAACTTTAGTTAATAGAGGATATAAAGTTGCGATAGCGGAACAATTGGACGATCCTAAACAAACTAAGGGCATGGTTCGGCGTGAAGTTGTGCAATTAATAACTCCGGGTACAATGATGGAAGGTAAATCTATTCGTGATAAAGTTAATAATTATATTTCTACGATTACAGCCTTCCCGGATGAAACTTTCGGACTTGCATTTTGTGATTTATCTACAGGCGAAAGTAAAGTGACGTTATGAAAGAACGTTTATCTGTCACTATATCATATGAAAATGAAATCAATATCAGTGATAATTTCGAAGCAATAATCGCACCGTTAAGTCAAAATAAATTAATACAAACTGCTGCTCGTCTATTAAACTATTTATACCGTACCCAAAAAAGAAGTCTTGATCATATGCAACCAATCGAAACGTATCAAATCCGTCAGTATATGAAAATGGACTACTATTCTAAGCGAAATTTAGAATTGACGGAAACGATCCGTACTAAAGGGAAAAAAGGCTCACTCTTATGGTTGCTTGACGAAACGAAAACAGCAATGGGTGGTCGACTTTTAAAACAATGGATTGACCGGCCATTAATTTCTCAAGAGAAAATTGAAAGCCGCTTGCATATTGTTGAACAATTAAAGGAAAATTTTTTCGAACGTCAAGAACTGCGAGAAAAATTAACGAAAGTATATGATATTGAGCGATTAGCAGGAAAAGTAGCATTCGGAAATGTAAATGCACGGGATTTAGTAAACTTAAAAACGACCCTTTATCAAATTCCAGATTTAATGGATACTTTATCAAATATAAAAGATGAAAAAATTCAACAACTTGCCGGAACATTAGATCCATGTAGTGAAATTGCAGATTTAATTGAGCGTTCAATCGTGGACCATCCACCGATTTCAATAAAAGAAGGCAATATGATCCGTGACGGGTATCATGAACAGCTTGATATGTATCGGGATGCAAGTCGGAATGGAAAAACATGGATTGCAGAGCTAGAAAAAGCCGAACGTGAAAAGACTGGTATTAAATCATTAAAAATTGGGTTTAATCGAGTATTCGGTTACTATATAGAAGTGACAAAAGCGAATCTTCATTTGTTACCTAAAGATCGCAATTACGAAAGGAAACAGACTTTGACGAATGCGGAACGATTTATCACACCAGAATTAAAGGAAAAAGAATCCATGATCCTAGAAGCAGAGGAAAAGTCTGTTGATCTTGAATATGAACTATTTCTTGAAATTCGTAATCAAGTGAAAGAATTTATACCACGTTTACAAACGTTAGCGAAAAAATTAAGCGAAATTGATTGTTTGCAATGTTTTGCCGAAATTAGTGAAAATCGAAAATACACCAAACCCGTTTTCAATAAAAAAGGGAAACTTACAATTAAAGAAGGTCGTCATCCAGTTGTTGAAAAAGTGATGGATGTTCAAACCTATGTTCCGAACGATTGTATAATGAATAAAGAGACTGAAATCTTACTTATTACCGGACCAAATATGTCAGGTAAAAGTACGTTTATGAGACAAGTGGCCTTGACTGCTATCTTGGCTCAAATTGGCTGTTTTGTGCCTGCAGAACATGCGGAGTTACCTATTTTTGACCAAATCTTTACACGAATTGGTGCTGCAGATGATCTCATTAGCGGTCAAAGTACATTTATGGTCGAGATGTTAGAAGCTCGCAATGCGATTCGCGGTGCTACGGAAAACAGTTTAATTTTATTTGATGAAATCGGTCGGGGAACATCAACTTATGATGGCATGGCTTTAGCGCAGGCGATGATCGAATATATTCATGATAAAATCGGTGCAAAAACATTATTTTCAACCCATTATCATGAATTAACTGCCTTAGAAAAATCTCTTAAAAAGTTGAAAAATGTTCATGTTAGCGCTATTGAAAAAAATGGACAAGTTGTTTTCCTTCATAAAATAAAAGAAGGACCTACAGATAAAAGTTACGGCATTCATGTGGCCAAACTTGCCGATATGCCTGCCGAATTAATTCAACGTGCAGAAACGATTTTACAAAAATTTGAAAAGAATGGACAATCCATTAAACAAAATGCAGATGAACAACAAGGAGAGAAAATGCTGGAGGAAAATCGTCCTTTCGAAAATGAGAAGGATAATCAAAATGAAGTTGCTCAGTTATCATTTTTTGATGATCTAGCAATGGAAAAAAATACATCAAAATCGAAGAAAGAACAAAAGATTCTATCAGAGTTGAAAAATATTAACTTATTGGAAATGACCCCAATTGATGCAATGAATGCTTTATATCAATTGCAAAAAAAATTAAAATAAAACGTTTAAAAAGGTGAATCATTTACTTATTACTATATTAGTTATGAAAAGGCGGTGAGAACATGCAAAAAATTATCCAGTTAAGTGAAGTCCTTTCAAATAAAATCGCTGCCGGCGATTGAAAATGCCATCGATGCAAAAAGTACAGTTATTGAAGTGCAAGTAGAGGAAGCGGGATTACAAAAAATCCGTGTCATTGATAATGGCAGTGGTATTGAAAAAGAAGATGTACCATTAGCTTTTGAACGGCATGCAACAAGTAAAATAAAAAATGAACGGGATTTATTTCGAATTAGAACACTAGGTTTTCGGGGTGAGGCGTTACCTAGTATTGCATCCGTTTCTAAGGTTGAAATGATTACGAGTACAGGAGATGGGGAAGGAAAGGAACAGATTTTACGGTTCGTGATTTATTTTATAATACACCTGCCCGTTTAAAATATATGAAATCTTTGCATACAGAGTTAGGAAATATTACCGATTGTTTAAACCGCCTTGCACTTGCACATCCAGAAGTAGCAATTAAGCTAATTCATAATGGACGTACACTACTTCAAACAAATGGAAATGGCGATCCAAGACAAGTTCTAGCCAACATTTACGGTTTTAAAATTGTAAAAAAGATGATCCCGATCCATGCGGAAAATCTTGATTTTAAAGTTAAAGGTTTTATTGCACTACCTGAGATTACCCGGGCATCTCGTAATTATATTTCAACGATGGTAAACGGCCGATTTATAAAAAACTATGCATTAACCAATGCAGTTATAGCGGGTTACCATACGTTATTACCAATCGGTCGTTACCCTATTGCCTTTTTAGATTTACAGATGGATCCAATTTTAGTCGATGTGAATGTTCATCCAGCAAAATTAGAGGTTCGTTTAAGTAAGGAAAATGAACTTAGCGAACTTATTATCAATACGATTAAAGCCGCATTCAAAAAGGAAACTTTAATACCTGATGGGGCTGTACCGAAAAAAACGAAAACGCAATCGGAACAAATGGCTTTATCCCTAGATCATTTACAAGTATTTGAAAAACATAAATCCAATAAAAACAGACAATCAGTTGAAAAGAATTCGATAGATATTCAAACGAATTCCGCCGAAAAAGCCTTGCTTTCAAAAAAAGATCAAAATGTGAAAAATGTGTCAAATATGTTATATAATTCGGTGAAGGAAGAACAGAACCAGTTTGAAACGTTAACAAAGACAATCGATGAACCTTTTACAGAGCAAACGGAAGCTAATGATACGTTTTCATCCGAACATACAAAATCGATTGAATCCTTAATTACGGAAAATGATACGAAGGAAGAGTTACAGGAAGAATTATATGAAAATAATCACGATAAAATAGAGGAACATACAGAACTTGAAACAAAAACTGTAAGTCGTGTTCCCCCGATGTATCCTATAGGACAAATGCATGGCACATATATTTTTGCTGAAAATGAAAATGGTTTGTATATCATTGATCAACATGCTGCACAGGAACGGATTAAGTATGAGTTTTATAAAGAAAAAATCGGTGAAGTTCCCAACGACTTACAAGAATTATTAATCCCAATGACTCTCGAGTTTTCAAATGAAGAGTATATAAAACTTGAAGAAAGTATAGAGGAATTGAAAAAGGTAGGTTTATTTTTGGAACCCTTTGGTTTAAATACTTTTATTGTTCGCAGTCATCCAACCTGGTTTCCTAAAGGTGAAGAAAAGGAAACAATTATGGAAATTATTGAACAAGTGTTAGCAATGAAAAAAATTGATTTAAAAAAATTGCGTGAAGAAACGGCAATTATGATGAGTTGTAAAGGGTCAATTAAAGCGAATCATCGCTTGCGGAGTGATGAGATTCAAGCATTACTTGATACATTACGTAAGACGTCCGATCCATTTACTTGTCCACATGGTCGACCAATCATTATCCATTTTTCAACTTATGAAATGGAAAAAATGTTTAAACGTGTAATGTAATTTATAAAAAGGGCAAACCCGTATGATTAAAGAGGTTTGTCCTTATATTTTCCCAATTTGACCACAAATCTTAGAATACAATATCTTTCTCTTCTATATAAGTCCCATCATACAGAATTTCATTTGCTGCAAATTCTGTATCTCTCTTTGTTTCAAATCCATTACGTGTAATTTGGTTTCGTTTTCCTGTTTCTGGATCGATTCCAGCTTGTAAGGTATTTTCATATTATTTTTAGAACAGACTCAATTATATTTATAAATAAGCACGAGAAAGTAGAAATTATTTTGAATTTATTTTACATATGGGAAATGAAACAGGTTTTATCATTATTTAACTATGATAGTATAACTTTCCTTTACCAGATGAAATAGACATTATTTTACATGCAGTTAATGATATAATTTATTACAATGGGATTATATTCATCAAAACATAATGAAAAAAGTAGTCTAAAAAAACATGCTCCATCAACCATGTATATCTTGAAAGTGAGAAGAAGTTGATAAGATTAATTATTCAAATTCTAAAAAAGAAGTCATTTGTTTAATGATAATTTTACAGATGAAACAAATTGAACAGATGTGACAACCAATACTTTTATGTACCATTTGTTATTGGAACTGTAGTAAGATTAGTAACACAATGGGTAGGAAAACAAGCCGTAAAAACGGTTTCTAAACATGATGCCCGTTCAGTACAAAGAGGTATTTCTTTATCGGCATTTGCAAAAGCAATGGTATATGGTAAAAAGTACATAGATAAAAACACAGGAGCTAAAATTCTATATCATTCTGGGAATAAAGTTGCTTTAATACTTGATATAGTAGTTACTGATTAAACAAAGTAAACCAAAGTCAATATAGAAAAAACTAAATTGGTAGTTAGTCAGTTCTAAAAGAAAAGGGGGTTTTTTAGTGATGGTTTCATTAAAAGACGTGAATTATGAGGATAGTAGAGTACAAATGAATATGAAGCTTAACAAAAAAGAGAAAATAGAAGATCTTTTAAGCTTAGATATTGATGTTTGTTTTCAATTTGGTTTTTCAAAAATAGAAAGCACCATTGTATGGACTCAAGAAGATATTAATATATTAGAAAAACAGATTATGGAAATACCGAATCAATCTAACATTGGATTATTAACAACGATTGAACCTGATTTAAGCTTTACATATTATATAATTCCTAATCAAGAGGAAATTGAAGATTTTTCTGATAAGGAAATAGTATTGTTCATAACGTTAGATAGCGGTCACATTAATAATAATATGGGAACTGAAACTGGTCCAACATTAAAAATAATAACAACTTATCGAGAAATGAAAAAATGGATAAGTAATATTAAGACTGCTTTCTTAAGATAAAATATTTGTCAATGGTAGGCAGAACAGGGAGATCATTTAGGGGCTGATCGAATCTACGTAATCTCCGGCCATTCTGTAAAAAATATTTTGATGAATTATAATACAAATGATAAAGAATCTTTTAAAATACAACCTATGACACTCCTGATGATGAAAAGAGTTTTCTTTTGATATGGCTGTATTCTCAAAAATTGTATTTGTGACAATAATTGTACCTCTAAAATCTGATAAAATAATTAATACAGATTAGAAAAGGGGGGCTTTTATTGTCAAAAGGACTTATTCACCATATTGAAATATATGTTTCAGATTTAAAGAGTTCAATCCACTTTTGGGGCTGGTTTTTAGGGGAATTAGGATATGAGTCGTTTCAATCGTGGGAAAGTGGTCATAGTTGGAAATTAGGTGAGACATATATTTATGGACATACCTTACCATAGATGTAGGGTTGGTTTAAACCATCTGGCATTTCACGCAAGTTCCCGTCAACAAGTAGACGATATGACAAAAAAATTAGAACACAAGGGTGTTAAAATTCTTTATACCGATAAACACCCCTTTGCAGGTGGAGAAAATCATTACGCTGTTTATTTTGAAGATCCAGATCGAATTAAGGTTGAATTAGTAGCGCCTTGACTTCTATTTTAGAGACTTGTATTATGCTCTTCATAACATCTCAACAGTTGACACGCTGAAATAAACATTTCCTCATCCTAAAATTATTACCAGTTCAAGCCATCGGAACCAATAAAGGGAATTATCAAGATATTTAAGTGCGACTCCTTGGAATGAATCCCTTTAAAAGTTACCGACATAGCCTTTAATCAATGGTTAAGATTCGATAAATCTACGTTCGTTTTTCTTAAGCTTATTAGAAAGTGTAGGTAAGACATTTAATATGACCCCATTTTTAGATATGCCCACAAATTTAGATATGATTTTTTCGACAAAACGTGAATCAAAAATAAATAATCATATTATAATAGTAGAAATCCGTAAAAATAATAATTATAACTAATCAAAATAATGAATGAAAAATAAGTAGCTGGCAAACTCGTACAAACAAAGAGCTATTGACCACATTCAGTAGTTAGATGAGTATTTTTGGATGCGGCTTATTTGAAAACTGTAAATGAGAAAATGAAGTAAATGCAGGAATTTTACCTCCCTTTGTTGAATAGTTAACGTAACGGAGGAGATAAAATGTTGACAAGAATTACACTAGTGAATGGAGAAAAACTTGAAGTTGAATTAAGTTTAGAAGAAGTTATTAAAAAGACAACAAATAAATTTGGACAAATATACAATGATTACGTACAGATAGCGGATAATATTTGGATTGCAACAGCACATATCGTTAAATTAGAAAGAATTAGCTCCTAAAAATCGGTTCCAGCAAGTTTTTATGCTTGAAAATCACTTTAATAATTTTAAAGAGGAAATTATATTTGATCCAAATGAACATGGAAAAAACAAAAAGCATCCTTCAGGATGCTTTCAGACTGTCGACAAACCCCAACTCAAATGCTTCATTTGAGTTGGGATTTGTCTTTTTTTGCTCATCATTTTCTAAGATTCTTATCTTATTTAGGC
>SMEZ01000309.1_pt1 | contig 10656 bp, 7 predicted proteins | sample 2456351 | NCBI WGS metagenome assembly SMEZ01 (sample SAMN10132605, study PRJNA489261) | soil metagenome | isolation source: day120 antibiotic-loamy sand soil ammended with composted manure from dairy... | place: USA | collected 2015-04-01 | reverse complement strand
AAAGTAGTTGGGCCAAACATGGATGGTGTAGAGAGTCATGCCGATGTATCGCATGCTACTTGGGGAAAAATACCGGAAGGATTAAAAGAAGCTAAAAACCCGAAATATAAAATAGGAGACAAAGTCATCATCAATGCAGCTCATGATGATGATATGCAAGGATCAGAAGGAACCATTGTCGGAGCCTATGAAACAACAGTATATTCCATTTCTTATGTATCGACATACGATGAAGAACTGGAAGAAAACGAAAAATGGTTTGTTCGGGAAGAAATCCAGCCACTTGGTGAAAAAAAATTAGATGTTGGATCTAAAGTCATTATTGAAGCTGACAGAGAAGAGGGGATGAAAGGAGCGGAAGGAGTCATTGATACCGTTGAAGAAACGGTAGTTTATATGGTAGATTATATCGATAAAGAAGGAGATCCTGTAAAAAATTATCAATGGCTCAAAGAAAGCGAATTATCTCCAGCAAAATAAATATTGAAACTGTGCATCCGAAAATGAAACAATCAAAACACACCATTTTGCATTAGAGCTCAAAATGGTGTGTTTTTTATTGTTTATGAACGTTGCTTTGTTTCTATTATTTGTTAATAAGCAGATTTTTTTATTAAGATATTCTTATTAGCACTCATATAAAGGAATGAAAGCCATGAAGAAGAATATTCTTGTCACGGTTGATTCCAATTATCTTTATCCTTTAAAAATAATGTTAAAATCACTGTTTATGAACAATCCAAAAGAGCATTTCTCCATTTATCTTGTCCATTCTTCAATATCTGCTCAACAACTAGAATCATTAGAAACTTTTATTGCTAGCGAAGGTCATGAATTTCATCCTATTCAAATTGATGAAGAGTTGTTTAGCGAAGCCCCAACTCTTTTGCACTATACGAAAACGATGTATTATCGATTACTTGCCCATAAATTTTTGCCGCAAACAATTGACCGTATACTTTATTTAGATCCAGATATATTAGTGATTAATCCAATCAGAGAACTGTATGAGCTTGATTTGGAAGGGTATCTTTATGCAGCAGCAGATCATCGAACAATGCCAATAGTAGAAATTAATAAAATACGATTCAATCCATTTGATTTGGAAGCGTATTATAACTCTGGCGTTTTATTAATGAACTTAGCATTGCAACGGGAAGTTATTGATGAAAAGGATATATTTAATTTTGTAAAAAAATATCATTCTAAGCTTATTATGCCTGACCAAGATATTATGAACGCCCTTTATTCCAAGAAAATTAAAGGGATTGACGAAGTAAAGTACAATTATGATGCTAGATTTTATAACATTTATAAGCTAAAAAGTAATGGTAAAGTAGATATGGATTATGTCATGAATCATACAGTTATCCTACATTTTTGTGGGAAAAAGAAACCATGGAGGAAAAATTACAGCGGGAAATTTTATTCATTATATAAACATTACGAGAAAATAACGAAAGACACAATTTTAGCATTGGAAGATTGGAAAGCTGAATCTACTAGTGGAAAAGTATATTAAGTGGCAATAGTATTGTAACAGTTATCCATGAAGCATAGTGAAAATGGAAATACAATAGTTGGCTCGAAAATGAATGGAGAGACGAGATATGCTATAGTTATCCTATGACTGACGAAAGGATGTAACCTATGGCAAAAAGTGTAGTATTAGCCGAAAAACCATCAGTAGCTCGTGATATTGCTCGAGTGCTCAATTGCAAAAAAAGCGGAAATGGATTTTTAGAGGGGAATCAATATATCGTTACTTGGGCTCTTGGTCATTTAGTAACCCTTGCAGACCCTGAGAGTTACGATGTGAAATATAAAACATGGAAACTTGAAGATTTACCGATGCTGCCAGAACAAATGAAACTTTCGGTTATTAAGCAAACCGCGAAACAATTTCAAGTGGTAAAAAATCAACTGCTTCGAAAAGATGTAAAGGAAATCATTATTGCAACCGATGCCGGACGAGAAGGGGAGTTAGTTGCTCGCTGGATTATTGAAAAAGCGAAAGTTCGTAAACCCATCAAGCGTCTTTGGATTTCATCGGTAACCGACCGGGCAATTCGGGACGGCTTTAACAATTTAAGACCTGGTAAAGACTACGAGAATCTGTATCATTCCGCCGTCTGTCGAGCAGAAGCTGATTGGCTAATTGGACTCAATGTTTCACGCGCATTGACAACAAAATATAAGACCCACTTTCTGCTGGTCGTGTTCAAACACCGACACTTGCTTTAATTATTGAAAGGGAAAAACAAATTCAAAAATTTGTACCAACTAAATTTTGGTCTATTCTTGCTCAACTAAATACTTTTGAAGCTACTTGGGAAAAACACGGTGAAAAAAGAATTTACTCGAAAGAAGAAGCCGAACAAATTGCCAAAAAATTAAATGGACAAAAAGCACAAGTTAAAGAAATGATTAAAGTAGAAAAAACAGAGCCTCAACCTTTACCTTATGACTTAAATGAATTGCAAAGGGAAGCCAATAAAAGATTTAGCTATTCTGCCAAAAAAACGTTAACCATTTTACAAAGGTTATACGAAGAACATAAACTGATTACTTATCCTCGGACAGATTCACGGTATTTAACAACAGATATGGCTGATACAATGTCAGAACGTCTACAAGCTGTTGCTTCCGCTTATAACAAAGAAGTACAACCAATTTTACAGAAAAGAGGAAAAGTATTCGCCCGTCAAGTATTTAATAATAATAAAGTTACTGATCATCATGCTATCATTCCTACAGAAGAAAAAGTACATTTCGAAAACTTAACAGCCGAAGAACAGAAAATCTATGATTTAATTGTTCGCCGTTTTTTAACAATGTTTTTACCTCCTTACAAATATGAAACAATCCATATCACATTGGAAGCATGTGGTGAAACATTAACTGCAAGGACAAAGAATGTTACAGATCTCGGATTTAAAAAAGTGTTACACTTGAATGAAGAGATAATAGACAATAAAAAATTCCAACAAATTATGAAAGGAAAAATATTTACAATTAAACAGGTACATTCTGTAGAAAAATTTACTGAACCACCGCAAAGACTTACAGAGGCAGATATCCTGGGCCAAATGGAAAAATATGGTTTAGGTACACCAGCTACCCGTGCAGAAATTATTGAGAAACTTGTGTCATCAGAATCTGTTGAACGGAAACATGGTCGCTTCTATTCAACCCAAAAAGGAAAACAGTTGATAGATTTAGTTAACGAAGAGTTGAAATCACCTAAATTAACAGCGAAATGGGAAAAGGAATTAGAATTAATTGCCCGTGGAAAAGCAAAACCAGAAGTATTCTTGAAAAAAATTCGCCAAAAAACAAAAGCTCTTGTCGCTGAAATTAAACAAAGTGATAAAACATACCGTACACCAAATTTGACCGGTTCAAAATGTCCTGACTGTGGATCATTCTTGAAGGAGAAAAATACGAGGGACGGTAAGATTTTAATATGTTCGAATCTGGAATGTTCTTACAAAAGAAGAAAGGATCCGAAATTATCAAATCGCCGTTGCCCACAATGCCATAAGCGAATGGAAATACATCAAGGTGTAGCTGGTGCTTATTTCCAATGCCGTCGCTGTAATATTGTAGAAAAAGCTGAGGAAAAGCAAAAACTGGTTAATAAACGAGAAGAACGGAAACTTATCCAAAAATATACAAAAAAAGATAACACTTTTGGAACAAGTTTAGGCGATTTACTAAAAGCAGTATTACAAGAAAAAGAATAAGCCTTTTGAAATGTTTATATTTAGATTCAAGGGTTGTTCCAGATTTTCTGGTCATCCCTTTTTTAATTTATACTAAAGTTTTCATTTTTTTGGTCAGTAATCCAATGAATTCACCTCAATTCATTCCTTCAAGTCTAAATTATATAAAAAAATAATTTAGGTATGCACTCAATAAATGTTACTCACATATTGTAGTCTAGAAACTCGAATTGTTCTGAAAACTGCATATTTATCAGGTATATCACCAGCCATTGCCTCTGCTTCCGTCCATATGGCTGAAGTAGTAACAACTGCAGCTTCTGGGATATCCCACATTAAATTTGGCAATGTAGATAGGCAAGTTGTAAAACGATTAATTATACCTGGTTCAATTGGAGCATTTCTCGGAGCTACTTTTTTAAGTAATGTGCCTGGAGAAATTATTAAACCATATATTGCGATTTTTCTATTATCTTTAGGTTTTTTCGTCATTTATAAATTTTTGTTTAAAATCAATAAAAAGCAGCCCACTCAACTGAAAACAACTGCAAACAGTAAACAACTTGCACCGTTAGGCTTTATCGCTGGATTTATGGATTCAACTGGCGGTGGGGGTTGGGGACCGATTGCAACTCCTGTACTATTAACAAGTCATAAAATGGATCCTCGTAAAGTAGTAGGGTCCGTCGATACAAGTGAATTTGCCGTTGCTCTTTCCGCCTCTTTAGGCTTTTTAATTTCACTAGGGTGGCAGGAAGTTGCCTTTGAATGGGTTATAGCGTTAATGATTGGCGGTATTTTTGCTGCACCTATTGCAGCTTGGCTTGTTAAAATAATCCCTTCTATTTTATTAGGTACATTAGTTGGCGGAGTCATCATTATCACTAACGTACGTACATTACTTGGAGTTGTTATTATTTCTAAAACACTTACGCTCATGATTTATGTCGCCCTATTTATCTTATGGATTGCTGCAATTAGTTATGCTGTTCATATTGTCCGCAAAAGAAAAAATGAGACGTAAAAAATTACTTGATCAAATATACCTATATACTATTATTCACCTTTAAATTCTCCATTCTGTTTGCCAAATAAAAGTCCCTCACTATATTACTCAATCTACACTTGAGTAATTAGTGAGGGGGTGTCCAAAGCATTTTTATGCAATTTAACTAAATCATCAAAAGTAACAATCCCACCAACAGATTCTCCCTTACTTCCTATCTCATATTTTTCTTAATTGCACCCACTATATCATAATTAGATGGATCAATTTCCAATGATTTTCCTAATATGAAACAAGCTAACTGATAACCGAGATATGGTCCAACAGTTAATCCAGATGCGCCTAGCCCATTCGCAACATACAATCGTTGATATCCTGGAATTTCACCAAACATTGGCAAAAAGTTAGGGGTATAGGGACGAAAACCAACTCGAATATCTTTAATACTTGCGTTTCCCAACCCCGGAGCAACTGCCAGAACTTGACCAAGTATGTCATCTACCCCACCTGCTGTAACACGCATATCAAAACCTGTATTTTTCTCATGAGTAGAGCCAATGACAATTTCACCATGATCAAAGGCTAGGATACTTTTGTTACCTGGTGGCATAACAACAGGCCAACTATTTGTATTTGTCCGTTCCATTTGTAAATGGATAATTTGCCCCTTTTGAAATGTAAAATCAAATTTAATCCCAATGGGGGAAAGTAATTGATTTGTCCAAGCACCAGCACTTACTACAATGGAATCAGCAAAAATCCGCTCACCAGCTACAGTTATCCCTTTTGCAGTACCTGAGTCATAAATTAGATCTGCTTTTCCTGTAATGACTTTTACTCCATGATTTTTACATGCTCCCATTAATGCACGGCGAAGAGCCCTTCCATTTACTCGTGCAGCACCACTAACAAAAATCGAGGAGTACCCCTCAGCAATTGGTGGGAAAAGTTTTGCTGTTTCCACTTCATTCAATTGATAAACCTCTCCTATTTCGGGTGCATCTTCTCGTCTCTTCAATGCCCGCTTTTCCATCTCTTGTAACTTTACAGGATCGGTATGTATACTTATTGCTCCAACTTTTTTATATCCTGTATCCGTTTCACCGTCTTCCTCTAATAATTGAATTAGGTGGTTAAAATATGCTGCACCATTCTTTGCAAGTGTATACCAAGTTTTATTACGTCTTTGAGATAACCAAGGGCAAATAATACCTGCTGCCGCATCGGTAGCTTGACCTTTAAAGTTACCATCGACTAACGTTACATTTGAACCCATTCTGGCAAGGTGATAAGCTGTAGATGCCCCAAGCACCCCTGCACCAATTACAATGACTTCATTCATAATAAAAACCTCTTTTTCTTCTTTTAATATTTATTTTAACCTAAATCTTACTTCATTGTTTTCATAAATCCAAAATTGCATGCTCTGATTATTAATACAATTTTTTGTAAAATAATGAAAAAATTCACTTAATATCCGATATAGATATTAAAGTATAGTAAAAATCTCATGATCTTCAAACAATTTTATACGTTACTGTTTTATATCAAAATTAGAAAATAACAAATCTAACTCGATATGGGGTGTCTTTTCTTGAAGGTATTTTTTAATTTAAAAAGTATCAAAACGAAATTATTACTAGGATTTTTTATCGTTATTTTTCTTGTATTGATACTAACAAGCTACTATTTATACTCTGTGTTTCTAACAAATAAAAATACAAAAGATATTATCGATCAAGAATTAGAGCTAGTTCTTGTGAGTAATCAATTAGCCTATAATGTATCTGAACGGTTAGCTTTAGTACGAGGTTATATATTATTTGATGATATTGAATATCGAAAACAATTTAATACACTGACAGGGCAAAGTAAAGAACTTGAAAAGCAAATACTTCAACTTGATCATTCTGAAGAAGTGAAACATTTATTAAAATTAAGCCAAGAATGGGAAGAGACAATTGTTAATGATGTATTTGCACGTATTTCGGCACAAAATCGTGAAACTGCATTAGAAATATTAGCAGAAAAAGTTGAACCATTGTCCGATGAGTTGACAACCAGTTTTAAACAACTTTCAACAGAACAAGAAAAGTCAATTTACAAAAAAGGACAAGGAATTATTAAACATGGACAATTTATGACGCTACTAAGCTTTAGTATTTCATTGATTGTCATTGTTTGTTCATTTTTCATTTCAATCTTCTTGGCAAGACATATTACAAAAGCTATCCGTAAAGTAATGAAGAGAATGAAAGCAATCGCAAGTGGTGACTTAAGTGCCCAACCAATTGAGACAAGATTAAAGGATGAAACAGGACAATTAATTACTGCAACAAACGATATGATGCTTCAAATGCGCAGTTTGCTCATGAATATTAAAACGGTTTTAGAGATCGTAACTATACAAAGCGGAAACTTAACACAATCAGCAAACGAAGTAAAAATGGGATCTGAACAAACCTCCACTACGATGCAAGAACTAGCTAGTGGTGCTGAAGAACAAGCCACTCGCACACAAGAACTGGAAACGATGATGAATAATTTTTATACGAAAGTCATGGAGGCGTACCAAAACGGAGAACAAATTGAACATGCATCAATGAAAGTACATGAAATAACGAATGAAGGTAAGCAATATATCTCATTATCTGCTAACCAAATGGAAAATATTAATGGAATAGTTAAGCAATCTGTTCAAAAAATACAAGCCCTAGATATCGAGTCACAAAAAATTTCTAAATTAGTGTCGGTCATTAAAGAAATTGCTGAACAAACAAATTTATTAGCATTAAATGCCGCCATTGAAGCAGCAAGGGCTGGGGAACACGGAAAAGGTTTCGCTGTTGTTGCTGAAGAGGTAAGAAAACTTGCGGAAGGAGTTTCTGCATCCGTTAAAGACATTACTTCAATTGTAAAAAATATTCAAACCGAGGTCGGAAATGTCACCGCTACTTTACAACTCGGCTATAAAGAAGTGGAACAAGGTAATGTACAAATGAAAATGACACAAGAGAAATTCTCTGACATTAATGATTCAATTAATGTTACGGTGAAAAACATAAAATCAATTACAGGACATTTACTAGAAATTGTAGAAGAAAGCGGTGAAATTCAAAAATCTATTGAAGGCATTTCTGCAATATCTGAAGAGGCTGCTGCAGGGATTGAACAAACATCAGCAGCATCTCAACAAACAACAAGTTCTATGGAAGTTGTTACTGAAAGTGCAAATGAATTATCTAAACTAGCAGATAAATTGAATCACTTAATTCAAAAGTTTAAGTTATAGTCATGCCTTTTTCTAAAAAACTAATTATGCAAAGTTTATGGCCTCGTCACTCTACTGACGAGGCCTTCGATTCTATACAAACTGTTCCTCTTCTGTTGATCCTTTCAATGCAACAGTAGATGCTGTTCCACCGGATACGATTGTCGCTACTTCATCGAAATAACCTGTTCCAACCTCACGTTGATGTCTAGTCGCTGTATATCCTCTAGACTCACTCGCAAATTCTTCTTGTTGGAAATCAGCATAAGCAGCCATACCACGATCACGATAATCGTAAGCTAATTCAAACATGCTATGGTTGAGCGTGTGGAATCCTGCTAGTGTAACAAATTGGAACTTGTAACCCATTTTACCAAGTTCTTTTTGGAAATCAGCGATCGTTTTGTCATCTAATTTCCGTTTCCAGTTAAAGGACGGTGAGCAGTTATAAGCTAATAGTTTACCAGGATATTTTTCATGAATGGCTTCAGCAAACCGTCTTGCTTCTTCTAAGTTTGGTTCAGATGTCTCGCACCAAACCATATCAGCATACGGTGCATAAGCAAGTCCTCTAGCAATCGCTTGATCTAATCCTGCTTTCACATAATAGAAACCTTCAGCTGAACGCTCACCCGTTAAAAACTGATGATCATAAGGATCTACATCACTTTGAAGTAGTTGAGCAGCATTGGCATCTGTTCTTGCAATTAATACCGTAGGAACTCCCATTACATCACTAGCTAGGCGGGCAGAAATTAGATTACGTACGGCATGTTGGGTCGGCAGTAATACTTTACCACCTAAATGACCACACTTTTTCTCAGATGATAATTGGTCTTCGAAGTGAACACCTGCAGCACCCGCTTCTATCATTTGCTTCATTAATTCGAAAACATTAAGTGCTCCACCAAATCCAGCCTCAGCATCGGCAACAATCGGAGCGAACCAATCAAAACCTTCACGTCCCTCCACGCTATCAATTTGATCAGCCCGTTGTAATGCTTGATTAATACGTTTAACAACATGTGGTACACTATTAGCTGGATATAAACTTTGGTCTGGATACATATGACCTGAAAGGTTAGCATCAGCTGCTACTTGCCAACCACTCAAATAAATCGCTTTTAACCCTGCTTTTACCTGTTGCACTGCTTGGTTTCCAGTTAATGCACCAAGCGCATTAATAAAATCTTCCTCATTAACAAGCTTCCATAATTTCTCTGCTCCTTTTTTTGCTAACGTATGCTCCACCAAAACGGAACCACGAAGTTTTACAACATCAGAAGCAGAATATGGACGTGTAATTCCTTTCCAACGCTCCCCTTTCCATTGTTCTTCTAATTGTCTAATTTGTTCTTCCTTTGACATTGTCATTGTAGTTTCCTCCCTCTTTTTCTATCTATAATTAATTTAATTTTTCATAGCCAGGTAATGTTAAAAATTCAGTAAACTCATCTTGTTCAATTAATTCTCTAAACAGCTCAGTTGCTTCTTCAAATCTTCCATTGACATAACGTTCATTCCCAATATGAACTTTAATTTTCTCCAGCTCTTCTTCAATTAATTGATTGACCAATTCAAGAGTTACTTTTCTTCCATCATTTAAAACTCCCTTTGGATGACGAATCCATTGCCACACCTGTGCACGTGAAATTTCTGCGGTTGCAGCATCCTCCATCAAATTGAAAAGCGGTACCGCACCTCTTCCACCTAGCCACGCCTCAATATATTGAATACCAACACTAATATTAATTCGTAATCCCTCTTCGGTTATTTCCCCATCTGGCACTTCTAACAATTGTTCAGCTGTTACTTCAATATCATTTCGTTTGCGCTCGATTTGGTTTGATTTTGGCATATGTTCGTTAAATACATTCAGCACAGTTGGAACAAGTCCTGGGTGAGCTACCCAACTTCCATCAAAACCATCTTTTACTTCACGTTCTTTATCTTTCTTTACCTTTTCAAAAGCAATTTGATTGGCTTTCTCATCGTTTTTTACAGGAATTTGCGCCGCCATGCCGCCAATTGCAGGCGCATTACGTTTGTGACAAACTTTAACAACATATAAACAATAAGCTCGCATAAATGGAACTTCCATTGTGACAAGGGCGCGATCTGGAAATATAAAATCTTGATGATTTTTAAACTTTTTAATTGTGCTAAAAATATAATCCCAACGCCCACAATTTAAACCTGCACTATGTTCTTTTAATTCATATAAAATTTCATCTGCTTCAAATGCGGCTGTAATGGTTTCAATTAGTACAGTTGCTTTAATCGTTCCCTGAGGAATCCCTAACTCATTTTGTGCAAATATAAACACATCGTTCCAGAGACGAGCTTCCTCAGCACTTTCTAGTTTTGGTAAATAGAAGTACGGACCTGACCCTTTTTCAATGAGTGTTTTTGCATTGTGGAAAAAGAATAAACCGAAGTCAAATAAACTTCCTGAGATCGGTTCACCGTCCACGATGAAATGTCGTTCAATCAAATGCCATCCTCTTGGACGAACAATGAGTACAGCCCTTTCTTTATTTAATTGATAAAATTTGCCGGATGGTGCAGTATAAGTTAATGTGCCCCGAATCGCATCTCGCAGATTAATTTGACCTTGAATATTATTTTTGTACCTAGGCGAATTGGCATCCTCA
>SMEZ01000288.1_pt1 | contig 10940 bp, 8 predicted proteins | sample 2456351 | NCBI WGS metagenome assembly SMEZ01 (sample SAMN10132605, study PRJNA489261) | soil metagenome | isolation source: day120 antibiotic-loamy sand soil ammended with composted manure from dairy... | place: USA | collected 2015-04-01 | reverse complement strand
ATGGTGGCCTCCATCTTCATCGCCTCGATCGTCGCCACGGTGTCACCCGCCTTCACGACATCACCCTCGGACACCGTCGCCGTCACCACGCCGGCGAACGGTGCCGCGACGTGCTTCGGGTTGTTCTTGTCGGCCTTCTCCTTCGCCGGCAGGTCGACGGCCACCGAACGGTCGCGCACCTGGATGGGTCGCAGCTGTCCGTTGAGGGTCGCCATGACGATGCGGATGCCCCGTTCGTCGGCCTCCCCGATCGCCTCCAACTCGATCAGCAACCGCACCCCGGGCTCGAGATCGACCGCGTACTCCTCACCCGGGCGCAACCCGTAGAAGAAGTCCTTGCTCGGCAACACACTCGTGTCGCCGTAGTCATGGCGGTGCTCCTCGAACTCCTTCGTCGGCCCCGGGAACAACAGTCGGTTCAACGTCGCCCGCCGGTTCTCCGCCAGCTCCCGCCGATCCTCATCGGACAGTTCCGCGGTCGGGCGGGGTTGTGCGCGTCCCTGCAGCGCCTTGCTGCGGAACGGCTCGGGCCAGCCGCCGGGCGGGTCCCCCAGCTCGCCCCGCAGGAATCCGATCACCGAATCGGGGATGTCGTACTTGCCGGGATCGGCTTCGAAGTCCTCGGGGGACACGCCCGCGCCCACGAGATGCAGGGCCAGGTCACCGACCACCTTGGACGACGGGGTGACCTTCACGAGGCGACCGAGGATGCGGTCGGCGGCGGCGTACATCGCCTCGATCTCCTCGAACCGGTCACCCAATCCCAGCGCGACGGCCTGGGTGCGCAGGTTCGACAGCTGCCCACCGGGGATCTCGTGGTGGTAGACCCGACCTGTGGGGGACGCCAGTCCGGCCTCGAACGGCGCGTAGATCTTGCGCACGGCCTCCCAGTACGGCTCCAGGTCGCTGACGGCCTGCAGGCTCAGACCGGTGGGCCGGTCGGAATGGTCGGTGGCGGCCACGAGCGCCGACAACGACGGCTGCGACGTGGTGCCCGCCATCGACGCCACGGCGCCGTCCACGGCGTCCGCGCCCGCGCCGACGGCGGCGAGATAGGTCGCCAACTGCCCACCCGCCGTGTCGTGTGTGTGGATGTGCACCGGCAGGTCGAATTCCCTGCGCAGCGCGCCCACGAGCTTGGCCGCCGCGGGTGCCCGCAACAACCCGGCCATGTCCTTGATCGCCAGGACGTGCGCCCCCGCTCCGACGATCTGCTCGGCGAGCTTGAGGTAGTAGTCGAGCGTGTAGATCTTCTCGTCGGGATCCAGCAGATCGGACGTGTAGCACAGCGCCACCTCGGCCACGGCCTTCCCCGTGGCCCGCACCGCGTCGATCGCCGGACGCATCTGCTCGACGTCGTTGAGGGCGTCGAAGATGCGGAAGATGTCGATGCCGGTGGCGGTGGCCTCCTCCACGAACGCCTCGGTCACCTCCGTGGGGTACGGCGTGTAGCCCACGGTGTTGCGGCCCCGCAACAACATCTGCAGGCAGATGTTCGGGATCGCCTCACGCAACGCCGCCAGGCGCTCCCACGGATCCTCGGCGAGGAATCGCAACGCGACGTCGTAGGTCGCCCCGCCCCAGCACTCCACCGACAGCAGTTCCGGCGTGGTCCTCGCCACGACCGGCGCCACCGTGAGCAGGTCCTTGGTGCGCACCCGGGTGGCGAGCAGCGATTGGTGGGCGTCGCGGAACGTCGTGTCGGTCACGCCGAGATACGGCGACGACCGCAGCCACTGCGCGAAACCCTCCGGTCCGAGCTCCTCCAACTTCTGCTTCGAGCCGGCGGGCGGCTCCCCCTTGGGCACCTCGGGCAGCTTCTTCTCAGGGTCGATCAGCCGGGGCCGTTCGCCGTGGGGCTTGTTGACGGTCACGTCCGCCAGATACGTGAGCAGCCTGGTGCCCCGGTCGGCGGAACGCCGAGCCGTCAACAGGTACGGACGTTCCTCGATGAACGCCGTGGTGATGCGACCCGCGCGGAAATCGGGGTCGTCGAGCACGGCTTGCAGGAACGGGATGTTGGTGGCCACTCCCCGGATGCGGAACTCGGCCACCGCCCGCTGGGCCTTGTCCACGGCCGTGGCGAACGTCCGGCCCCGGCAGGTGAGCTTCACGAGCATGGAGTCGAAGTGCGCGCTGACCTCCGCACCCGCGAACGCCGTACCGCCGTCGAGCCGGATCCCCGCCCCACCGGGTGATCGATAGGCGCTGATCATGCCGGTGTCGGGCCGGAATCCGTTGGCCGGGTCCTCGGTGGTGATGCGACATTGCAACGCCGCGCCACGCAGGTACACGGTCTCCTGCGACAACCCGAGATCGGCCAGCGTCTCCCCCGCGGCGATCCGCATCTGGGCCTGCACCAGGTCCACGTCGGTGACCTCCTCGGTCACCGTGTGTTCCACCTGGATGCGTGGGTTCATCTCGATGAACACGTGGTTGCCGTCGCGGTCCACGAGGAATTCCACCGTGCCCGCGTTGCGGTATCCGATCTGCCGGGCGAACCGCACCGCGTCGGCGCAGATGCGTTCCCGCAACTCGGGGTCGAGATTGGGGGCCGGGGCGAGTTCGATCACCTTCTGGTGCCGTCGCTGCACCGAGCAGTCCCGTTCGTACAGGTGGATGACACCGTCCTCACGACCGGTCCCGTCGCTGAGGATCTGCACCTCGATGTGCCGGGGTTGGACGACCGCCTTCTCCAGGAACACCGTGGGATCGCCGAAAGCCGACTCGGCCTCGCGCGCCGCGGCCTCGATCGACTCCCGCAACGAGGCCCGGTCCTGTACCAGCCGCATACCGCGACCACCACCACCGGCGACGGCCTTGACGAACAACGGGAAGCCCAGCTCCTCGGCCGCCTCGACCAGCGTGTCCACATCGGCTGACGGCTCCGAGGACCCGAGGACGGGGACACCGGCCTGCTTCGCCGCGTGTACCGCGCGCGCCTTGTTGCCGGTCAGCTCCAACACCTCGGCACTCGGCCCGATGAACGTGATCCCGGCTTCCTCGCACGCCCTGGCCAGATCCGGGTTCTCGGAGAGGAACCCGTAGCCCGGATAGACCGCGTCGGCACCCGCCCGCCTGGCGGCGTTCACGATCTCCTCGACCGACAGATAGGCCCTCACCGGGTGACCCGGCTCGCCGATCTCGTACGCCTCGTCGGCTTTCAGCCGATGCAGTGAGTTGCGGTCCTCGTAGGGGAACACCGCGACGGTTCCCGCGCCCAACTCGTAGGCCGCACGGAACGCGCGGATCGCGATCTCGCCCCTGTTGGCGACGAGTACCTTGCGGAACATGCCCGGTCCCTTCCCGTTTTCGGATCGGTCGCGAAAGGGACGTTACCCCGGCTTTCCGGCTCGGCGGGAGGTCGACTTGCCGTGACGGAGATCATGCGCACGTCATAGCGCTCGACCGGGTCGCTCAGCTCTTCTCCAGGTACTCGGCGCGCTCCTCGTCGATCGTGTCGGCGACCAGCTTGGCGAGCCCCGGGTACTCCGTGAGTCCGGGGTCGGCGGCCACGATCCGCTGCGCGGCCCGCCGCGACGTCGCGATCAGGTCCTCGTCCCGCAACAGCGACAGCAGCTTCAGACCCGAACGCCTGCCCGACTGCGCGGCCCCGAGGATGTCCCCCTCCCTGCGCAGCTCCAGGTCGAGTTTCGACAGCTCGAAACCGTCGGTGGTCGATTCGACGGCCGCCAGCCGTGCCCGAGCGGCCGTTCCGTCGACCGCCTCGGTGACGAGCAGGCACAGGCCGGGCACGTCCCCTCGCCCCACCCGGCCTCGCAGCTGGTGCAGCTGACTGAGACCGTCGTCGCCACCAGTACGTCCAACTCACCGGCGGCGAAGGCGCGCATCACCGCGTCCTTCTCGTCCCCGGGCAGCCGGCCGTGCAACACCCCGATCCGCAGCCCGGCGAGCACACCGCTTTCCAGTTCGGGGGCGAGGTCCAGCACCGCGATCGGCGGACGTTCGGTCTTGTCCGACGGCGGTTCGTCGCCGATGCGTGGGCACACGACGTACGCCTGGTGTCCTTTGTCGACCTCTTCCCGCAGCCGCTGCCAGGCCCGGTCCAGCCAGGCGGGCTTCTCCGCCGCGGGCACCACGGTGGTGGAGATCGGCGACCGGCCCGAGGGCAACTGTCGCAACGAGGAGGTCTCCAGATCGCCGTAGACGGTCATCGCGACGGTCCTGGGAATGGGTGTCGCGGTCATCACCAGGACGTGTGGACTGGTGTCCTCCGAGCCCCGGGTGCGCAGGGCGTCGCGCTGTTCGACCCCGAAACGGTGCTGTTCGTCGATCACCACGAACGCGAGATCGGCGAACGAGACGTGCTCGCTGAGCAATGCGTGCGTGCCCACCACGATCCCGGCCGCACCGCTGGCCGCGTCGAGCAACGCCTGTTTACGTTCCCGCGCGGGCAGGGAACCGGTGAGCAACGTGACCCGGGTCGCCACCTCCGGAGCACCCAACTCGCCCGCCCGGGCCAGGTCACCGAGCATCTCCCGCAGCGACCGCGCGTGTTGGGCGGCCAACACCTCCGTGGGGGCGAGGAGGGCCGCCTGCCTGCCCGCGTCCACGACCTGCAGCATCGCGCGTAGCGCGACGATGGTCTTGCCACTGCCGACCTCGCCTTGCAGCAGCCGGTTCATCGGGTGTTTCCCGGCCAGATCGACGCTGATGGCCTCTCCGACCTCGCGTTGCCCCTCGGTGAGGCGGAAGGGGAGCCGTTCGTCGAACGCTTCCGCGATACCGCCCCGACGCGGGGGGCACTCCGGTGCGGGTCGCGCGCCGGAGGAATGTCGGCGTTGGGCGAGCACCAGTTGCACCGCCAACGCCTCGTCCCACTTGAGACGGGTGCGGGCGGCCTGCAGATCGGCGTCGCTGCGCGGACGGTGGATGTCGTGCAACGCCTCGAACAACGTCGGCAGCCGGTGTTCGGTGCGCAACCACTCCGGCAGCGGATCCGGTTCCTCGTCGAGCAGTTCCAACGTCTGGCGGACCGCCTTGGCGATCCGCCACGACGGCAATCCCTGTGCCGCCGGGTACACCGGGATGATCTGGGACAGGAAATCGTCCACAGTCGACAACCCATCGGCCGGGTCGGTGGAGTCGGTGTCGATGAGTTCGTATTCCGGATTGGCCAGTTGCAGCGTGCGGCGGAACATCGTGACCTTGCCCGCGAACAATCCCGTCCGTCCCGGGCGTAATTCGCGCTCCCGCCACGTCTGGTTGCCGAAGAACGCGCACGACAGCCTGCGCTGGCCGTCGGTGATGGTGACCTCCAGGATCGACCCCTTGCGCGAACGCATGGGTTTCTTCGTCACGTGTTCCACGCGGGCCAGCACGGTGACGTGTTCACCGATCTCCAGCCCGGCGATGTCGGTGAGTTCACCCCGGCGGGCGTACCGGCGCGGGTAGTGCCGCAGCAGGTCCCCGACGGTGTGCAGGTCGAGCGAGGCGGCCAGCGCCTTCGCCGTCCTCGCGCCCACCACGTCCGTGAGACCGTCACCCAACCCGGCCATGTCACTCCACACCTATCAGCAGCATCGCGTCGGCCTGCCCACCGGGATAGCACACCAGTTCGACATCCGGCCGTTCGGCGCGCACGTGTTCGGCCAGGACGTCGGCGATGCCCGCGGGGGCGTCGTCCCCCACGAGGACGGTGACCAGTTCGCCACCCACCGCGAGCATGCGGTCGAGCACCCCGATCGCCGCGCGTTCCACGCGATCGGCCGTGTCCCGCGGCTCGACGAGCACCACCTCGCCGTCGATGAACCCCAGCACGTCCCCCGCAAAGACCCGGCCGACCCACGTGATGGCGTCCTCGGCCGCGACCGTGAGTTCGCCTCTGCGGGTCGCCGCCGCCGCCTCGGCCATGGCCACCACGTCGGCACCCGCCCTGCGGCCAGGGTCGTGGACCGCGAGGGCGGCCAGCACCTGGACGGGCGAGGCGCACGGCACCACGACGACGTCCCGACCGGCCACCATCGGGTGATTGGTGACGCGTTCGGCCGCCGCGGTCAGGTGGATCCCGCCGGGGAGGACGGTGACGTGGGCGGCGGCCGTCCCGTTGATCAGGTTCAGAAGTTCCTCGGTGGTGGGTTCCCGATCCGCCGCCACGGTGAGTACGGGGGTGCCCTCGGCCTCGATGAGCCGGGCCAGCGCCTCGCCGTGTACCACCGCCACCACGGCACGGTCGGCTCCCACGGCGACGGTGTCGGGGGGCTTCGGGGTGAGCAACGGCTCCACCCGGACGTGATGCGGCCTGCCGTGGTCGAGTCCCGCCTCCAGTGCGGCGCCGATGTCGGCGCAATGCACGTGGATCGCGTACTCGGCCTCACCCGCCTCCGCCACCGTCACGCTGTCCCCCAGCTCCGACAGTGCACGGCGTAGTTCGGACAAAGCCGCCGCCCGGTTCTCGTCAGAAACGGTGAGCAGGTACATGACCTCCCACGCCTGCTGAGCGGTGTTCGCGTGGGTCGTGTCGGTGACGTCGTCGAAGCTCTGTTTCCGGACCCCGGTCAGGGCCTCGGCGAGCGCGTCGAGGACGACGAGCAGTCCACGGCCACCCGCGTCCACCACCCCCGCCGCGGCGAGGGGGGCGAGCTGGTGCGGGGTCTGCGCCAACGCGTCGGCGGCGATCTTGGCGGCCAGCGTGGCGACCTCACCGGGCTCCGGCCCCGTCGTGGCGGTGACTTCGGCGGCTTCAGTGGCTTCGGTGGTTCTGTCGGCGCTGCCGAAGTCCGAGCCGAAGGTTTCGTCGAGCGCGACGGCCACGGCATGCAACACGCTGAGCATCGTTCCCGCCATCGGGCGGGCCACCGCCGCCGTCGCCGCGGTGTCGGCCGCGCGCAACGCGGCCGCCAGCGCCGCACCGTCGAGTTCCGCCGCGTTCCCCGCCGAACGGGCCATCCCCCGCAGCACCTGCGACAGGATGATTCCGGAGTTGCCTTTCGCCGCTCGTACGGCGGCGTCGGCCAAAGCGGTCAGCGCGGCACCCGCGTTGGGTGGCACGACCTCCGCCAACGCGTTCCGCGCAGCGGTCATCGTGTGCAGCAGATTGGAGCCGGTATCGGAATCGGCGACGGGGTAGACGTTGATATCGTCGATCTCGCCCCGTAACGCGCGCAAGTCGCGCACACAGGCTTCAACCCAATCCCGTACCGCCTCCGCGTCCAAGGCCCGCACCCGCGTATCCTCCATAGCCGGTATCGAGGCATCTTCAGGCGAGGGTAGCGACCCCGCTGAGGTGGCGGAGAGCGCACCAGTTAAGCTGTTCGAGTTGCCCGGTGCCGCCGGGTGGTTCGTTTACCGATCTTTTCGAGGAGTGTTCGACGTGGCTGCCGTGTGCGACGTCTGTGGCAAGGGGCCGGGCTTCGGCAAGTCGGTCTCACACTCTCACCGGCGCACCAACCGCCGGTGGAACCCGAACATCCAGACCGTGCACGCCAGGGTCGGGCTTTCCCAGAAGAAGCGCCTGAACGTGTGCACCTCCTGCATCAAGGCGGGCAAGGTCGTTCGGGGCTGACCCTCGGGCTTTCAACGTCGAACGGCTCGGTGACCAGCGGGTCGCCGAGCCGTTTGTCATGCCTCGGAGAGGTTCACCACCGCTTTCACCACCGCTGTGGTGACGCCGCCGTCACGGCAGTTTCCAGTCGATCGGCTCGGCGCCTTGCTGTCGGAGCAACGCGTTGGTGCGGCTGAACGGCCGGGAACCGAAGAAACCGTTCCGTGCTGAAAGCGGGCTCGGGTGCACCGATTCAACACACGGGACCGAGCCGAGCAGTGGCTTGAGCTTGCGCGCGTTGCTCCCCCACAGGATCGCCACCAACGGTTTGTTCCGTTCCACCAGCGCCACGATGGCCCGCTCGGTGATCTCCTCCCAACCCTTGCCCTGGTGGGAGTTCGGTTTGCCGGGCTGCACCGTGAGCGCCCTGTTGAGCAGCAGTACCCCTTGTTCGGCCCACGGGGTGAGATCGCCGTTGGACGGCTCCGGATACCCGAGGTCGTCGCAGTACTCGCGGAAGATGTTGACGAGACTCTTGGGGAGCGGACGCACATCCGGCGCGACCGCGAAGGACAACCCGATCGGGTGACCCGGTGTGGGATAGGGGTCCTGTCCGACGATCAGCACGCGTACGTCGTCGAACGGCTGTTGGAACGCGCGGAGGATCTTGTCGCCGGCGGGCAGGTACGTGCGCCCCGCCGCGATCTCGGCGCGCAGGAACTGGCCCATGGCGGCGATTTTGTCGGCGACCGGTTCCAGCGCTTTGGCCCAGCCCGGATCCAGGATCTCGTGCAGTGGTCGTGCGGTCACGGCACGGCAGCTTAGCTCAGCGGGGTGATCCCACCGTTTCCCGGCGTAGGTCATGGCTTCCCCGGTGTACGTCACCGGCGGACACGGCTACATGAACTGCGGACACGACTGCGCAGGCTGCGGACACGACGGTCCGGGCGTTTCACAGGGTTTTCGCCAGGCACAGGCTCAGCGGTTCGTTCGCGTACACGCCGAACTTCGGCATGGTCTCGTAGCCCGACGACCGATACAGCGCGATGGCTTCGGGTTGTTTCTCACCCGTTTCCAACACCATCCGCGTGCGGCCCGCTTCCCGAGCCGAGCGTTCCAGCTCCGCGAGCATCCGCCGAGCGAATCCCCGTCCGCGCATGGCGGGCACGACGTACAGCCGCTTCATCTCCGCGTCCCCGGGCGCCAACGGCGGCTCGGGGTCATCGTGCGCTCTCCACCCACCGCACACCGCGGGCGTCCCTTCGGCGTAGCCCACGAGGAAGATCCCCCCGGGAGGTGCGAACTCGACCGGATCGACCGGGGTGATGTCCGGGTCGCCGTAACGGGTGACGTACTCCTGCTGCACCGCATCGATGAGCTTGACCGCGTCGGGATGGTCGAACGGCACCGTGCGAAACTCCACGGTCCCAGTGAACACGTTCAATTCCAGTGCTGCCAACCGGTTTCCCTGTCATACGGGCCACCATCCACGGTGACGCCACCGTCGGGCTCCCCCACCGACCCGATGATCGACCACCCCTCGGGCAAGTCGGTGGACGGCGGAAACGTCGCCACGAGCGCGTGATCCTCCCCCCCGGTGAGCACCCAGTGCAGCGGATCGGCCCCGAGTGCCGTGCTCACGTCCACCAAGCGCTCGGCCACGGTGAGTTTGTCGGTGTGCACGTCGATACCGACCCCGGAGGCCTCCGCGATGTGCCCGAGGTCGGCGAGCAGCCCGTCGGAGACGTCGATCATCGCGGTGGCTCCGGCCAACGCCGCTGCGGGGCCGGCCGCGTACGGGGGCTCGGGGCAGCGCTGGGCGTTCACCACGTTCACCGGTGAACGGAACCCCCTTCCCAACACGGCGAGTCCCGCGGCGGCCCAGCCGAGCCGGCCACACATGGCGACGATGTCGCCGGGCCGGGCGCCCGAGCGGGTCACGGGGGCCCGACCGCCGAGGTCACCGAGTGCGGTGACACTCACCACGATCTCGTCGGCCCGCACCATGTCACCGCCCACGACGCCCACCTCGGCCTGTTTCGCCTCGGCTGCCACACCGTCCAGCAATTCGGTGGCCACGGCGGCCGGGGTGTCCGCGGGACAGGCCAACGTGACGACCACCGACATCGGCACGGCTCCCATCGCGGCGATGTCGGCGAGGTTGACGGCGACGGCCTTCCGCCCCACGTGCGTCGGGGTGGACCAGTCCAGCCTGAAGTGCACGCCCTCCACGAGGGCGTCCGTCGCGACCACCACACGCCCGTCCGGCGCGGCCACCACGGCGGCGTCGTCACCGGGACCCAACAGCGTCGTCGACGGCTGCGGCCGATCCCCCGTGGCTTGCCGGATCAGTCCGAATTCACCGATTTCCGCGACGGTGTCCGCCCCGGACGCGGGATTGTCTCCCACACCTAACCTCCGGTTGTCACGTGACCGCGCCACCACGCGCCACCAAATTGTCGGATATCCGAACGTCGCAGGTCTGCGGTACGTTGCTGGCTACATTCCTACCTTCTCGTCCAACCGCCGTACCCGAAGGGGAGCAGCTCTGTGGTCCACGCATACATCCTCATCCAGACCGAAGTGGGCAAGGCCGCGGACGTGGCCGCCGAGATCACCGGCATTCCGGGCGTCACCACGTCCGAGGACGTCACGGGACCGTACGACGTGATCGTGCGTGCCGAAGCGGAGAACGTCGACCAACTGGGCAAGCTCGTGGTCGCGCGGATACAGAACGTAGAGGGCATCACGCGTACTCTCACCTGCCCAGTCGTGAACCTGTGAGCTGTGATGTAGTGGAGGGGTGAGTGAAACCGGTGCCCCACCCCGGATTCTGATCATCGTCGCCGCGGTACTGGCCACGGCGCTGGTCGTCGCGATCACTGTGCTGGGTTTCGTACTCTCGTCCGACACCGATTCGAACGGTGGCCCCGGCGACGTCGACGAGCCCGGCCCGCTGCCGCTGGTCTCCGTTCCGGCTCCTGAAGCCGACTCCGAGGAATGTACAAAGCTCATCGAGGCCGCGCCACGCGAACTGGAGTCGGCCGGACAGCGATTGGCCCCGCGGGAACTGGCACAACCCGCTCCCCCGGCCGCACTCGCGTGGGGTGAGGACAACCCGGTGGTACTGCGGTGCGGGTTGGAACGGCCGCCTGAGCTCACACGGTCCTCACCGCTGCGTCAGATCCAGACAGTGCAGTGGCTGCCCGTCGAGGGTGAGGGCACGACGACGTGGTACGTCGTCGACCGGCCCGTGTACATCGCCCTCACCGTTCCGGAGACCGCGGGGACGGGGCCCCTGCAGCAGATCTCCGAAACGGTGGCGGAGGAGCTGCCCGCCGTTCCGCTGGAATTCGAATGAACGGTTCCGGGCAGCTTCTTCGCGGTTCTTCTCTGCGTCGGCGCTTCTTCGTCAGCGCAACCCGGTGCCGCGGGC
>SMEZ01000352.1_pt1 | contig 10976 bp, 7 predicted proteins | sample 2456351 | NCBI WGS metagenome assembly SMEZ01 (sample SAMN10132605, study PRJNA489261) | soil metagenome | isolation source: day120 antibiotic-loamy sand soil ammended with composted manure from dairy... | place: USA | collected 2015-04-01 | reverse complement strand
CTGCGGATCCGTCAAATCCATGATCGGATCCACCGAGATGAACCGCCCCAGCGTCGGGTCGTACTCCCGCGCCCCCAAATGCGTCAAACCCGACACATCCTGCGTCCCGCCGACGAAACCATGCTCCGTCGGCCACGACCCCGGACGCTCACCCCGCGGCGTGCCGAACGGTGTGAAGTACCGCCGTGACACCGACAACCCCGACTCGGCCTCGATCGACTCCGTCGCCGTGCCCTGGTGATCACCGAACAACATCGTCAACCCACCGGCCGACGACCGCACCGCCACCGTCGTACCCGCGTGCTCGTAGAAACGCTTGGCCGTGACCTCACCCGACTCGACGTCCAGCGTCAGTTCCATCCCCGGCAGGAACAACACCGTCCGCTTCGGATCCTTCGTCAGCAGACGGTTACCGTTGGCGTCGTACACATACGAACTCTGAGACCCGTCCGCATACTCCACCCGCTCCACACGGCTCTCGGCGTTCCACTCCAACAACTGGGTGTCCCCGGACACCGTGCGCGACACCGTGTTACCCACCGCGTCATAGGCGAACTCGTCCCGCGACGTCCCACCAGGACCGACCTGCGTGACCGCCGTCAACGTGTGCGGCTGCGCCTGCCCCGCCGACGGATACTCGTAGGTCCGAGTCGTGTCCCCCTCGACCTCATGCCAGACCTCCGACAACCGGTTACCGGACTCGTCGTAGGCGAACTCCACCCAATACGGAGCCACCCCACCAAGACCCGTGACAGCCGGTTCCGCCTGACAGTCATCCGAGGCGGGCGTATGCGCCGACGTCAACCTCCGCAAGTAGTCGTAGGCGAAACACTGCACATCCTGTGGCCCGTCCTTCGGTGCATTCGCGATGCGCGTGATGTTGCCCGCCGGGTCGTACGAGTAATGCCGATCCGCGACCCGGTAACCCGTCTCGGTGTTCCGGTCCAGGATGGTCTGGTCGAGCCGGCGCGTGCCCTCAGTGAAGTAGTTCGTCACCCACGCCCGCTGACCACCTTCACCGATCGTCAGCCGCAGCGTCTCCCCATACGGCGAGTACAGGTGCTCCTGGGCGTAGGTGTCCCAGCCGTAGGTCTCGGTCGGTAAACCCAGTTCGTTGTACTCGTAGCCGATCGCCTCGGAATCCAGACCCCCCGCCGCCGGCATCGAGTACGCCTCCACCAGGTCGGAGTTCGGGAAGTACCTGGTGCGGAAGGTGTACGTGCGCGCGAGTTCGTCCTCGACCTCGGGGATGACCACCTGTTCACTGGTGACCCGGTTCTGCTCGTCGTAACTGGCGACCTTGGTGGTGTAGGCGTGTCCGTCGACGAACCGGGTCGAGGCCGTGGGCAACCCCTTCTTCAGGGTGTCGTAGGTCCACTCCGCGATCTTTGTACCGTCCGGACCGCCCTCGAACATCGCGGTCCGGCGCCCCAACTCGTCGTAGGTGTAGGCCAGCGTCCTCCCGCGCTCGTCGGTCGTGGAGACCAACTGGTCGAGCTCGTCGTAGACGTACGTCGTGGTACCGCTATCCGGGTCGTGTGAGGAGATCTTGCGACCCAACACGTCGTAGTCGTAGGACCATGTGTTGCCCGCGGGATCGGTGACCGACTTCAACTCACCACGTGGGGTGTAGGTGTAGGTCGTGGCGTCGAACTCACCGCTGGGCTCGTCACCGTGGTACTGCCGACGCTCGACCATCTCGCCCTGGGCGTTGCGGATCACCGTGACCGGCGTGTCCCCGTCCGGTGGATCGATGTGTACCCGGTCGCCTCCGTAGGTGTTGGTGGTACGCCACTGCTCCTCACCGAGCTTGCGGAAGATCACCGCGGTCGGCCGTTCCAAGGCGTCGAACTCGGTGATCGTCTGGTGGGGTACCGCCTCGTCACCCACCCCCAACAGGACATCGCTGGGTGCCTCGTTGTTGAAGTAGGCGTCGTTGACCTTCCACGCCAGGCCGCGCGAGTCGTACCACGTGTCGGTGACGATCCGTCCGCGGGGAGAGCCTGCGGAGCCCTCGTCGTCGCGGGGGTCAGGAGGGATCTCCTTGTTGTCCCCGGCGGCCGGAAGTTGGCTCTGACGTTCGCGGAGGAAACCGTCGTAGAAGGTGTAGGAGGTGTTGTATCCGCCGTCCTGTCGGAGCGAGTGGGTGGTGACCACCGTCGCGGCGTCGGTGCGGTAGTGGTACTCGTACTCGACGTTCGCCGGATCGCCCTTGGCCCTGTCCTGTCCGGGTAGCCACGCCTTCACCAGCCGACCCAAAGGGTCGTATGCGGCCTCGCTGCGCTCGCCGTTCGGGCCCGTCTCGACCAGGGGTTCTCCCCACGCCGGTTCCAGTTCGGTCGTGGAGGTGTGTCCGAGAGGGTTCGTCGTGACGACCTTCGTCGTCGGACCCGTGTCGGGGACGTAGTCGATGCTCGTCGTCGCTCCCGACGCGTCGGTTCGGGAGGTGATCCGACCGTAGGCGTCGTAGGTGGTTTCGACGGACACCTGGTACTGCTCGCCGTCCCACCGCTGGACTCGCCGTGGGACCATCGTCCGTGTCCGCCAGTCCGATCGAGACGGGAAGCTCGCCGGCCTGACGGTACGTCGGTGCTTGCTCGTCCTCGTTCCGGGAACTCGTGCGCGCATCGGCGAAATCCACCACGGCGTGGTCATTTCCCGGCCACACCGGCTGAGGCATCGCGTCGATGGCCTTCCTCGCCGTCTCACTGTCCGGCAGAGGGGTCACCGTCACCGGCTCTCCAGGCACGGAACGCTCCTGCTGCAATGGCGGGAGTTTCCGGTCGGTGTCAATCCCCGGAGGAGCGGCCACGGCCGGGCTCAACGAGCCCAACAGCGACACACTGAGCACTAGAAGCAAACCCGCTTAGCGAACCGGTCTTCCTTCCCCATCGGCTGAAAGAGCAAGCTGAAACGGGTTCCGTTAACGAACAGCCAACTGTCCGATTTGTTTGTCAGTTGGCACCCCGGCGAACACGCGGACCTCGTCGATGGCCCCGTACCAGGGGTCGGCCTGGGTGCCTGTCCAGACCGTGCGGCCGATGAGGAGTTCCCCGGATTTGTTCCACGAGTGCACGTCGGTGGTCTTCCCGGCGAACCTGCCGTTGACGTAGATCCGTGCCTCGCCTGCCTGGGCGTCGTACACGCCGGTCAGGTGGACCCATGCCCCGACCTTCGGACGATCAGCGTTGTGCGCCACTCCCCCGCCGTGTTCACAGCCCTTGCTCGTCGGGCAGGTGACCACCATTCCCCAGCGCTCGGTGTCGAGCCGGTCGCCGAGGGAGAAAGGCGTGTACTCGGGATCCCCCATGCTGCCAGCAGCCCCTGGCGGGTCAGCTCGTCCGCCTTCATCCACGCCGCCACCGAGAAGCTTTCGGCGGTGTCGACACCGATCGGCACCGACAACCAGTCGGCCACCCCGTCCAACATGGCCGTGGAGCCCTCGTACCCGGACGCGTCGAGGACGGGGCCCCTCCGCCGACAGGGTGCGTCCCTGAGGGCTCTCGTCCGTCAGGTCACCGTCGAGCTTCCAGTGTCCCGCCAAGCCCGAGGCCAACGGATCGTGTGCCCCAACGCGGCGGAAACCGCGTTGGGGCCACTGTTTTCGGGGCTCACTCGCCGCGGCCTTCGCAGCCGCGTTCGTGGTCACCGTGTCGGTGAACGAACGGCTCATCGACACGGATCGGGGCAGCCAGGCTCGCGCCTACCACCACCGACACAGGTCACGTCTCCGCGACCGGTGAAAGCACGCACGGTACGGGAACGACTACGTCACCCGCGGACACGAGGCCACAGTCTGCGGACACGGCTACGGGAAGTGCGGACACGGCGACGTAACTTGCGGACACGGTGGGTGGTGACTTCAGCGCTTGACCGCCACGCCGCCGAGCATGAGGTGTTCCTCGGGCCAGGGGTCGCGCGTGCGCGGCCCGGCGGGCCACCAGTCGTCGAGTTCCACCAGCCCCGGCTCCAGCAGTTCCAGGCCGCCGAACATCTCCTCGATCTGCGCGCGCTTGCGCCAGAATCCGGATCCCATGCCCGCTTCCCGCACCTTGGCCTCCAACTCCTTGGCCTTGCGGGACAGCTCGGGGTTCTCGGTGTCCGGGTCCCAGAAGTGCGTGATGGCCACGTACGACCCCGACGGCAACGCGTCGATGTAAGCGCGCATGATCCCGACGGGGTCCTCCTCGTCGGACACGTGGTGCAGGGTGCCGATCTGCATCAGCACCAACGGCCGGTCGAGATCGAGGTGGCCGGTGATCTCCGGGTGGCCCAGGATGGTCTCCGGCTTGGTGAGGTCGCCCTCCACGAAGCGGGTGAACTCGTTCTCCTCCAGCAGCGCCCGACCGTGGACGTTGCAGATCGGGTCGATGTCCACGTAGACGACGCGGGCCTCGGGGTTGCTGAACTGGGCGACCTCGTGGGTGTTCTGCACGGTGGGCAGTCCGCTACCGAGGTCGAGGTACTGGTCCATGCCCGCGATCTCGGTGAGGTAGCGCACGACCCGCACGAGGAAGCGGCGGTTCATCTTGCTGACGTCACCCTGGTACGGCGCCACCTGCTTGATCATCTCGAAGACCTGCCGGTCGACTTCGTAATGATCCTTGCCGCCGAGGCTGGCGTCGTAGATACGCGCGACCGTCGGCTTGGTGGGGTCGAGCTTCGCCGAGGGCGGGATCTCGTGCGCTGTGTCGGACACTGCGTGGGGCTCCTTCCGGTGGCGGTGTGGCGATCGGCATCTCACCCGCCGCGCTTGATCATTAACGGGAGTGTGTCAGCTCGGTGACCGCAACGGAACCCTCCGCACACACTTCTTCCCGCGAAGCGGACGGGCCTCTTTATCAACTATTCGCGCGCAGTCAAGTACGCCACGCCGATCAATGGCTGAAAATTGACCGAAATGTTGTGGCGCACGTCAAGTTTGCTAGAAGCCGCTCGTGGGGACCTCGCATAGTCGCCAGTGCCCCGATCCGAGTACGTCGGTTCCCCGACCGACGTGCTTTGTCCCCCGATAAGACGATGGAGATACGCACATGCGTGCGCGTCAACTGCGGCGAGCGACCCCGATCGCAATGCTCGCCTCCCTGACCCTGATTTCCACTCCTGGCGTGACATTCGCTGACCCTGCTGTGACACCGCAGGACGCCCAGGTCCAGCTGGCGGCGCAGCAGGAGCAGAACCAGGAGCAGAACGACGAGAAGTCGCTCGACAAGCAGATCGAGGCCGCGAAGAAGGCTCTCGACAAGGCCAAGAAGCAGACCGATCACGCCAAGAACAGGCTCGACAACACGACGTCTGAGCACGAGAAGGCGAAGAAGAACAAGGCTGCGGCTCAGGACCGGCTGGCGAAGGCCCAGCGGCAGCTCTCGCAGGCCGAGACGGAGCTGGCCAGGGCCGACAACTCGATGCAGCAGAACGTCGACGCCAAGCGTGACGTCGCCGCGCAGGCGCAGAACGCGGTGGCCCAGGCCGAGCGGGACGTGACCAAGACCCAGCAGGCCCTCAACAACGCACAGAAGGCGCATGAGCAGGCCGTCTCCCAACAGGACCAGGCTCAGTCCGAACTGGACAAACTGAACGAGCAGAAGGCCCAGGAGGAGCAGGCCGTCGGCGGCGGAGCCGCCCCCGCGGCGTCTCCGAGCGGTGTCGTGAAGCCCGCGGAGGGTACGTTCACCTCCGGCTACGGCCCGCGGTGGGGCAGCACCCACTACGGCATCGACATCGCCAACGCGATCGGCACCCCCATCTACTCGGTCATGCCGGGCACGGTGATCTCGTCCGGTCCCGCCAGCGGCTTCGGACTGTGGGTCCGGGTCCAGCACGACAACGGCCTGATCACCGTGTACGGACACATCAACGAGTCCCTGGTGTCCGTCGGCCAGCGCGTGGAGGCCGGCCAGCAGATCGCGACGATGGGTAACCGCGGTCAGTCCACCGGCCCGCACCTGCACTTCGAGGTGCACGAGAACGGTGTGAAGATCGACCCGCTGCCTTGGCTGGAGTCCCACGGCATCACGCTGTGAGACGCGTCCCCTCGACGGGCCGTCAGGAGGGCCACCTTCGCCACCACCGTGGTGAAGGTGGCCCTCACGGCGTTCTAGGTCGTTCTGGGTCGTCGTTCCAGCCCGTCATAGGCCGAACACGAACTGGGCCACGAGGAAGTAGATGATCAGCCCGGTGGCGTCGACCAACGTGGTCACCAACGGCGCGGAGATCACGGCCGGGTCGATGCCGACCCGCTTGGCGAGCAACGGCATCACCGACCCGATGGTCGCCGCCCACGCGCAGACGACGACGAGGGAGACCGCCACACTCGCCGCCACGGTGAAGTCCACGATCAGCGTTCCCACCAGTAAGGCCACCGTCGCGAGCATGGCGCCGAGGACGAACCCGACCCGGCACTCCCGCCACGCCACCTTCAACACGTCGCGGCTGCGGACCTCCCCCACGGCGAGTGCCCGCACCGCGGCCGTGGCCGCCTGCGAGCCCGCGTTCCCACCCGTGCCGACCAGTAACGGGATGAACAACGCCAACGCCGTGACACTGGCCAGGGTGTCCTCGAAGAACTGCAGGACGTTCACCGTCAACGTGGCGGCCAGGATCAACAGCAACAACCACAGTGCCCGCGAGCGGGCCAGTTGCACCACGCTCGCCGTCATGTAGTGCCCGATCCACGGTGTCGCGGCGGACTGGCGGGCGATGTCCTCGGTGTCGGCCGCCTCGATGACCTCGAACGCGTCGTCGATGGTGAGCAGGCCCAGCACCCGGTTCTCACTGTCGGTCACCGGCAGTGCCAGCACGTTGGTGTCCTGCATCAACCGTGCGGCCTCCTCGACGTCGTCGGTGGCCTGCACCTTGGGGGTCTTCGTGTCGGCGATGTCCAGTACCTGCCGGTCGGGCGGGCTGAGCACGAGGTCCCCCAATGACACCGTGCCGACGAAACCCCGCCGGTCGTCGACCACCGGCAGTGTGTAGACGGTCTCGGCCCGCCGACCTTTGGCCCGCACCACCGCGAGCGCCTCCTCGGCGGTGATGTAGTAACGCACCGCGACCGTCTCCGGGGTCATGTAGCGGCCGACGGCGTGCTCGGGATACCCGAGCAGTGCCGCTGTCAGGGCCCGTTCGTTCGGACTGAGTCCGGCGAGCACCCGGCGGGCGAATTTGGCGGGCGCCTCCCCCAACAGGCGGGCACGGTCATCGGTGTTCATCCGCTCGACCACGTCCCGGAATGCGTGGTCCCGCAGCCCGGAGAGCACCTTGTGCTGGTCGGTGGGGTCGAGCTCCTCGAACACGGTGAGCGCCCGGTCCTTGTCGAGAAGCCGGAAGAGCAGCACCGCCCGTACCGCGTCGGCGCGGGCCAGTTCGTCAGCGATCTCGTACGGCTGGTGCTCGGCGAGCCACTCCTGCAGTCCTGCGATGTCGTTGTCGTCGAGCAGATCCCGCAGGGTCCGTGCCGACTCAGCCATAGCCGCTGCGCGCTCCCTCCAGTCCCGCCAACCGGTCGTGCGCCTCCACCAGTCCCAACGACTGGGGTACCCGCACGTAAACGTGGTGCGACTCTCGGCTACCCGCGCTCGTCGGTGTTCGCGGAACCTCGCGCGGTGAACCTGTCCCACATCGACCCCGCCGCACCGGACACAGCCTCACCGACGTCGGAGAACACCCTGAGCAGGGGGTCGGCCGATGTGGCGAACGACTTCTTGTAGGCACGGGCGGCGGCCTTGACGTCGGCGGCCCAGTCGCGGTGGGGTGGCTCGGCGTCCCTCCGGGGGTAGTCGCCGGCCAGGATCGCGCGGTACTCCTCGGAGGCCGCCCATTGCTGCACCTGAGCGGCGCGAACGACGGCGAGCGGATGCGACAGCGTCTCGATGTTGCGCAGTTTGACGATACTGTCGCGGATGCTGTCCACCGAGTCGTACTCGCTCGCCTGCCGCAGGAACGCCTCGGTGTCGATGCGCGAGGGGTCGATACCGCCCGCCAACAGCACCTGGGTACGCAACGCGGCGGCGGGGTCCTGACAACAGAGCAGGCCGGCACGGTCACACGACAACTCCGCTTTGCGGAACCACTCGTTGAGGGCGGCGATGATCGCCCGCAGCCCCAAGGCGCTCATCGGTGTCCATGACATGCTCAGCCGCAGTTGGAGCAGTCGCAGCAGCATGGTGCGGTACACCGCGTGCCCGGAGAGCACGTGGCCGAACTCGTGGCCCACGGCGAAACGCAGTCCGTCGAGGTCCAGCAGTTCCACCAGCCCCGTGGTGAGGACCACGAACGGTGTCTGCATGCCGATGGTCATCGCCTGCGGCTCGGCACCCCGGGCCACGAACACGTCGGGCACCGGGTCGAGATCCAGGATGCGCGCGCATTCGTGTCGCAGCGCGTCGATCTCCGGATACTGTGTCGGGCCGACGCGGATGGCCGAGCTCAACGCCAGCAGTTGTTCACCGCGCTCGTGGAAGGAACCGGTGACGACTTTCAGCACTTCGGCGAAACCGGGTGCCATGCGTAACGTCGCCAATGCGCCCCGGTCGACGGGGTGTTCGTAGGCACGGGGACTGATACCGGGGAATCGCACCCGCGCCGAACCATCGCCGCGATCGGAGTCGGCCATCGAACGATCCCTTTCACACCGGTGGGGCGTGTGTCAGCGTAGTACCCGCCTAGGATCCGGCGGGTGGGGAATCCTCGGACGCTCGACGTGCTACGGCGTGTCTTCGGTTATGACACGTTCCGTGACAACCAGCAGCAGATCGTCGACCACGTGACCGCCGGCGGCGATGCGCTCGTACTCATGCCGACGGGCGGGGGCAAGTCACTGTGTTATCAGATCCCCGCACTGGTCCGCGACGGTGTCGGGGTGGTCGTCTCACCACTGATCGCGCTGATGCAGGACCAGGTGGAGGCGCTGCGCGCGGTGGGGGTACGGGCGGGCTACCTCAACTCCACGCAGGACCCCGACGAACGACGCATGGTCGAGGCCGAATTCCTCGCGGGCGAACTCGACCTGCTCTACCTCGCACCGGAACGGCTGCGCTCCGAGGCCACGATGCGGTTGATCGAACGCGGTCCGGTGTCGGTGTTCGCCATCGACGAGGCGCACTGCGTAGCGCAGTGGGGGCATGACTTCCGTCCCGATTACCTGGAACTGTCGAAGTTGTCCGAGCGCAGACCGGACGTGCCGCGCGTGGCGTTGACCGCGACGGCGACGCCGGCCACCCGCGCCGAGATCACCACCCGGCTGGGGTTGGAGAACGCGCGCGTGTTCGTGTCCAGCTTCGACCGACCGAACATCCAGTACCGCATCGTGCCCAAAAAGGACCCACGCAGGCAGCTGCTGGACTTCCTGCGGACCGAACATCCCCACGACGCGGGCATCGTGTACTGCCTTTCGCGCCGATCGGTGGAGGAGACCGCCGAGTTCCTGACCCGTAACGGCATCGAGGCGCTGCCCTACCACGCCGGGCTCGACTCGGCGACGCGGATCCGGCATCAGGCCCGGTTCCTCCGCGAAGAGGGGTTGGTGGTGGTGGCCACCATCGCGTTCGGCATGGGTATCGACAAACCGGACGTGCGGTTCGTGGCGCACCTCGACCTCCCGAAGTCGGTCGAGGGCTATTACCAGGAGACCGGGCGGGCGGGCCGGGACGGTCTGCCGTCCACGGCGTGGTTGGCGTACGGACTGTCGGACGTCGTCGCCCAGCGGCGGTTGATCGACACCTCCGAGGGCGATGCCGCCCATCGTCGACGGCTGGCCGCTCATCTGGACGCCATGCTCGCCCTGTGTGAGACGGTGGAGTGTCGCCGGGTCGGGCTGCTGGCCTATTTCGGGCAGGATTCGCGGCCGTGCGGCAATTGCGACACGTGTCTGTCACCGCCCGAGTCGTGGGACGGCACCGTGGCCGCACAGAAGTTGTTGTCCACCGTGGTGCGGCTGCGCCGGGAACGCGGGCAGAAGTTCGGCGCGGGTCAGGTCATCGACATCCTGCGGGGCAAGCGCACGCCCAAGGTCACGCAGTACCGACACGACGAGTTGTCGGTGTTCGGTGTCGGCTCCGACCTCGGTGAGGTCGAGTGGCGCGGGGTCGTCCGACAGTTACTGGCACAGGGGTTGCTCGCCGTCGAAGGCGACTACGGCACGCTCGTCACCACGGAGGCCTCCGACGACGTGCTGTACCGGGGGCGCACCGTGCGGATGCGGCGTGATCCGAACCGCCTCGCCGTGCGCTCGTCGCGGGCCACGGCCAAGTCCGCGGCAGCCCCGTCCGTGGAGTTGGACGGCGAGGCGGCCGCGTTGTTCGAGCAGTTACGTGCGTGGCGGGCCACGACCGCGAGGAGTCAGGGCGTTCCCGCCTACGTCGTCTTCCACGACGCGACGCTGCGACAGATCGCATCGCTACGCCCGGCGACCCTCGGTGAGCTGAGCACTGTGAGCGGGGTCGGGGAGAACAAACTGGCCAAGTACGGAGACCGGATACTCGAAATCATCGCCGGAACGTGAATTTCTTTTAAGAGGATATTCATTCGATCGGGCCATTTGAGAAAATTCTGGCTAATACCCTTTGCGTTCCGCTCCTCACCGGTAAGTGCGAAGCACCCTTTCCCAAAGGGTCACCTCTCACTCTGGGCAACACTCCCAGCCTCACGTTTTCGCTGCTTGAGCAGCATTCGATACCGACATCACCAAGGAAAGTGACCCAAGTCACCACTTGATCGGGTGAGCCCACATAGTCGCATTTTGCCGTGTGTGAAAGCCGACGTGCTTGTAGCTTCAGGAACGGTTGCGGTGAATTCCCTACCGCAGCAGAACATCACTCGAGTCGATAGGAATGGGATAAGGTGTTCAAGAAGAGTGCAATTGTCGCCTCTGCCGCGGCCGGACTGCTGATGATCGGCTCGCCCGCTTTCGCGACCGCCGACGAGCCCGAGATCTACGACATCTCGGGCAACACGAGCCAGTTCGGCCTCATCAACATCAA
>SMEZ01000196.1_pt1 | contig 11052 bp, 8 predicted proteins | sample 2456351 | NCBI WGS metagenome assembly SMEZ01 (sample SAMN10132605, study PRJNA489261) | soil metagenome | isolation source: day120 antibiotic-loamy sand soil ammended with composted manure from dairy... | place: USA | collected 2015-04-01 | reverse complement strand
GTTCACCGGAGGTGCGGGCGAAGATCAGGTCGTGGGTGGCCCGGTGCACGCCGGTGTTCCAGCGCTTGCGGCCGTTGATGATCCAGCCGTCGCCGTCGGGCTCGGCACGGGTCTCGAGCCAGGTGGCGTCTGATCCGTGGTTGGGTTCGGTCAACCCGAACGCACCCAACGCCCGGCCCTCGCACAGCGCGGGAAGCCACTCCCGTTTCTGTTCCTCGGTGCCGAACCGATAGATCGGCATCGCCCCGAGCGACACCCCGGCCTCCAGGGTGATCGCCACCGACGAATCGACCCGCGCCAGCTCCTCCAACGCCAGGCACAGCGCGAAATAGTCACCGCCCATGCCGCCGTAGTCCTCCGGGAACGGCAGGCCGAACAACCCCATCTCGCCCATGCGCGCGACGATCTCGTACGGGAACTCCTCGCGCTCGTAGAACTCCCCGATCACCGGGGCGACCTCGGACCGCGCGAAGTCACGCACGGTGTTGCGCAGGTCCTCGTACTCCTCGTCCAACCTGAAATCGATCATGATTCGCCTTCTTCCGGGGTCACCAGGGCCAGGGGTTCGTCCAGCGCGACCTGTTGGCCGACACGGACATCCACTCTGCTCACGACACCGTCGACGGGCGCGGTGATCGTGTGTTCCATCTTCATCGCCTCGACGACCAACAGCGGCTCTCCCGCCCGCACCACGTCGCCGGGCTCGACCTCGACCACGAGCACGGTGCCCGGCATCGGACTCGTGACGGGCCCCGACTCCACCGACTCGGCGTGGGAGGCGAGCAGATTCGGCCGTTCGCTCACCGCGACGGCCCGTCCCTCCCGCTCGTACCACACGGCGCCGTCGGGCGCCTGCGCCCGTCGATACCCCCGGGACTCACCCGCGAGGCGCACGACGAGGTCGGTGGACCCGTTCCCGTCCCGCGCCACGGACGCGACCACCGGCTCCCCGCCGTCCACAGTGACCCGTGCGGCGGTGGGTTCCCCCTCGATCCGCACGAGCGCCTCGGCGTGCCCCGCGCTCAGGCGCATCGTCATCCCGGCGCTACCACCGATCCGCCAACCGTTGGGCACGTCCCACGGGTCCACCACCGCGCCGGTGGGCCACAGCTCCAACAACCGGTCGAGAGCGGCGACCACGAAGAACTCCTCGGGCACGGTGTCGTCGATCAGCGTGAGCAGTTCCCGCTCCACCAGACCGGTGTCCAGTCGTCCGGCCACGACGTCGGGGTGCCGCACGAGGGCACGCAAAAACGGCACGTTCGTCGGCACCCCGAGGACAGCGGTGTCGGCCAACGCCCGCTCGAGCCTGCGAAGCGCCGAAGTGCGGTCCGGGCCCCACGCGATCACCTTCGCCAACATCGGGTCGTAGTGCGAGGTCACCACGGTGCCCCGACGTAGCCCGGAGTCCACTCGCACGTGCGCGCCGGAAGGCTCGTGCAACCCCAACACCGTGCCCCCGGTGGGCATGAAGTCACGCGTCGGGTCCTCGGCGTAGATCCGGGCCTCCACGGCGTGTCCGTCGAGGCGCACGTCCTCCTGCGACAGCGTCAGCCGCTCCCCCGCCGCTATCCGCAGCTGCCATTCCACCAGGTCGAGCCCGGTCACCAGTTCGGTCACCGGATGCTCCACCTGGAGGCGGGTGTTCATCTCCAGGAAGAAGAACTCCTCGGGCGCGGACGCCGGCACGATGAACTCCACCGTGCCCGCGCCGACGTAACCGACCGAACGGGCCGCCTCCACCGCCGCCTTCCCCATGCGAGCGCGGGTCTCGGCGTCGAGCACCGCCGAGGGCGCCTCCTCCACGATCTTCTGGTGGCGGCGTTGCAGACTGCATTCGCGCTCACCCAGGTGCACGACGGTGCCGTGGGTGTCGGCGAGCACCTGGATCTCGATGTGCCTCGGCTCGGCGACGAACCGCTCGACCAACAACCGGTCGTCACCGAACGCGCCACGCGCCTCCCGCTGCGCCGATTCCACGGCGGCGGGCAGTTCAGCGGGCGTGTGCACCAGCCGCATCCCCTTGCCGCCGCCTCCCGCGGACGGTTTCAGCAGCACGGGATACCCGACCCGCTCGGCAGCGGCCACAATGGAGTCCACATCGGACACATCGTTGACGCCCGGAACCACCGGGACCCCGGCGGCCGACACCGTCTCCTTCGCCCGGATCTTGTCGCCCATCGCCTCGATGGCCGCCACCGTCGGCCCGATGAACACCAGTCCCGCCGCTTCACACGCCTTGGCGAACTCGGCGTTCTCGGCCAGGAAACCGTAACCCGGGTGCACGGCCTGTGCGCCCGTCTCCACCGCGGCGGCGACGATGTCGGGGATGGACAGATAACTACGCGCCGCCTCGGCGGGTCCCACCCGCCGCGCGAGGTCGGCCTCCACCACATGCCGGGCATCGGCATCGGCATCGCTGTAAATGGCCACCGACCGGATGCCCAGGCGCCGCAACGTCTCGATGATCCGCACGGCGATCTCACCGCGGTTGGCGACCAGCACGGTGTCGAACATGCCCATCACATCCTGAAGACGCCGTAGTTCACCGGTTCCAGTGGCGCGTTCGCGGCGGCGGACAACGCCAGCCCCAGCACCATGCGGGTGTCCAACGGATCGATCACACCGTCGTCCCACAACCGCGCCGTCGAGTAATACGGATTGCCCTGGCGCTCGTACTGTTCACGGATGGGCTTTTTGAAGGCTTCCTCCTCCTCGGCCGACCACTTTTGACCCCGCGCCTCCAAGCCGTCCCTGCGCACCGTCGCGAGCACCGACGCGGCCTGTTCCCCGCCCATCACCGAGATCCGCGCATTGGGCCACATCCACAGGAACCGAGGCGAGTACGCGCGACCGCACATCGAATAGTTCCCCGCACCGAACGAACCACCGATGATCACGGTGAACTTCGGCACCCTGGCGCACGCCACGGCGGTGACCATCTTCGCGCCGTGCTTGGCGATACCACCCGCCTCGTAGTCGCGGCCCACCATGAAACCCGTGATGTTCTGCAGGAACACCAACGGCACCGAGCGTCGATCGCACAACTCGATGAAGTGCGCGCCCTTCATCGCCGACTCGGAAAACAGCACTCCGTTGTTGGCCACGATGCCCACCGGATGGCCGTGGATCCGGGCGAAACCGGTGACGAGCGTGGCCCCGTACTCCTTCTTGAACTCCGTGAACCGACTGCCGTCGACGATGCGGGCGATCACCTCGCGCACGTCGTAGGGCGTACGGGGGTCCGCGGGGACCACCCCGTACAGCTCGTCGGGGTCGACGACCGGCTCCTCCGTGGGCGCCACGTCCCACGGTCGCGGGGCACGCGGGCCGAGCGTGGAGACGATGGCCCGTACCTTGCGCAGCGCGTCGGCGTCGTCGACGGCGAGGTGGTCCGTCACACCGGACTGCCGCGCGTGCACGTCGCCGCCACCGAGCTCCTCGGCCGTCACGACCTCGCCCGTGGCGGCCTTCACCAGCGGCGGGCCGCCGAGGAAGATCGTGCCCTGGTTGCGGACGATCACGGCCTCGTCGCTCATCGCCGGCACGTACGCGCCCCCGGCCGTGCAGGAGCCGAGGACCGCGGCGATCTGCGGGATGCCCCGCGCCGACATCGTCGCCTGGTTGTAGAAGATGCGGCCGAAGTGCTCCCGGTCGGGGAAGACCTCGTCCTGTTTGGGGAGGAACGCGCCCCCCGAGTCGACGAGGTACAGACACGGCAGGTTGTTGTGCAGGGCCACTTCCTGCGCACGCAGGTGCTTCTTCACCGTCATCGGGTAGTACGTGCCGCCCTTGACCGTGGCGTCGTTGGCGACGATGACGCATTCCCGACCGGACACGCGACCGACGCCGGTGATGATCCCCGCGCTGGGGGCTTCGTCGTCGTAGAGGCCGTTCGCGGCCAGCGGAGACAGTTCCAGGAACGGGGAGCCGGGGTCGAGCAGCGCGTCGACGCGATCACGTGGCAGCAGTTTGCCCCGCTCGACGTGCTTGATGCGTGCCTTCTCCGGCCCGCCCTGCCGCACGGCGGCCAACCGCGCGCGAAGGTCGGCCACCAGCTCGGTGTGGTGCGCGACGTTACGCGCGTACGACTCGCTGCGGGTGTCGACAGCGCTGGCGAGAGCAGGAGCGTCCATCACATCACCAAGTTAGCATCCGTTAACACCAAGCATGATGTTAGCGACCACTAACCACCTTGTCCAGAAAACCGTGTCCGCAGGTTGCGTCATCGTGTCCGCAAGTTGCGTCACCATGTCCGCAAGTTGCGTCACCGTGTCCGCAGGTTGCGTCATCGTGTCCGCAGCCCGGGTAGACGTATTCGAAAGTTCACGACCACCCGTTCCCGCCCCGGCACACACGACTTCCTTAGTCCGTCCGAAAGTGCGGACACGACGACGAGAAATGCGGACACGACACCACAGACTGCGGACACGACGATGAGAAATGCGGACACGATTGCGGCCGCTACCCCTTTCGGGCGGCGGCCGCAGTGTGAGGGTTATCGAGAGCAGATTCAGCCGGTGACGCTCTGCAGTGCGGCGAGGTAGCCGAGACGCTGACCGTCAGCGGTCGGGTGATACGACTCCACGATGGGCCAGGTGAGACTGTGCAACCACCAATCGCCGCTCGAGCAGATCTCATGCCCGCTGAAGGCACCGCGCACGTCGACGAACTTCAATCCCCACGCCGCCGCCCGCTCGGCGGTGACCTCGGCGAGCGTGTCCGCGCCCGAGTTGATGGCCGCGCGCTTGGTGTCGCTCAGACCCACCTTGCACGTGCCGCCGATCTGGTAGAACCGGGGATAACCCAGCACCACGATCTCCGCGTTCGGCGCCCTGCTGGTCAACGTCTGGTACACGTTGTCGAGCCTGCCGGGCAGCGTGTTCCTGGCGAACTGCTTGGCCTCCTCCACGCGGTTCACACACGAGCTGTCCGAACCGAGCGTGCAGTCGACCATCACGTCGGCGAAGCCGGCGTCGTTACCACCGACGGAAACGGTGATGAAGGTGGTGCTCGAGTCCACGTGCGACGCCTGGTTGATGACATCGGATGTCACGGCACCGGAGCAGGCGACGAATTTGAAACTGGACACCGCATGGGAATTCGCCCACAACTGCGGATAAGCATTGGCACTACGCCTGCAACTCCCCGAGTCTCCGTATGACCCGGCGCCAACCCCGGAGGAGTAGGAATCGCCGAGGGCGACGTAATTCACCTCAGCGGGAGCGGCGCTCGCCGAGACAGCGCCTCCCACTAAGGTCAGAACAGAAATTCCTATTATTGAAAGTAATCGCCGAGCCCGCGCCTTCATTGCCGCACCCTTTCGTCAAGGTTTGACCGAACAGACCCTTACCAGGGAAGCGGCTGACAACAAAGAGTGCGGGGAAGAGTTGGTCCAAGTGGACTACGCCAGAAGTCAGCGGTGTCGTTAACTTTCGCTAACTCGAACCGTTAGGATGGTGGTGTGTCCTCGGGTTCTCCACTTGTCCGTGGTGAGAAGAAGACCCGCCGCGACCAGATCCTGGCCGCTGCCGCGGAGTTGTTCGCACGCCACGGATTCCACGGTGTCGGGATCGACGAAATCGGCGCGGCCGTCGGCATTTCCGGACCGGCGTTGTATCGGCATTTCCGCAGCAAAGACGCCATGTTAGGGGAAATGCTGACGTCAATCAGCCGATACCTGCTCGACGGCGGTAAGGCACGGGTGGAGGAAGGCGGATCCCCCGAGGAGGTACTCACCGGGCTGGTGCGGTTCCATGTCGACTTCGCGTTGTCCCAACCCGCACTGATCACGGTGCAGGAACGTAACCTCGCCAATCTCTCCGAAGCCGACCGCAAGGAGGTCCGGGCTCTGCAACGTCGGTATGTCGAGGTGTGGGTGGCGGCGTTGCGGAAGGCCATCCCGAAGCTGGACGACACCCGCGCACGTTCGGCCGCACACGCCGTGTTCGGTTTGATGAATTCCACACCACACAGCCGACACCTGCCGGATGACGAACTCGCCGAGCTACTCACCGACCTCGCGTTGGGGGCGTTGTACGCGGCCGGGTGATGTCCGTCCGGCGCTCAAGACGAAAGGCCCTCGAACAACACCCGATCCCCTCCGCCGGACCTTCGCCACGTCCAGCAGGGGCGCGGCCGTCCGCCCGTCGGCCAGTCGCGGCCGCTTCGTCGAGGGCGGCGATCGCTCGTTCCACGTAACCGCCCGAACCGGTGAGGCTCGCGACGACCCGGGTGCCCAAGAGGTCGGCACTCACCCCTGCGCCCCCGTTGCCGGGCACCATCGGTAGGTCGTCCGCGGACGAACCGGATCCGTCACGTCGTACTCGGGTCCCGACGAAGGTGACGTTCGCGTACGGTCACGTCGATCAACACCTGTCCGCCACCCGGCTCCCGATCCGGTGTCAGGCCCGGCACGAGGGCGTCCGGCTCGCCGAACCGGGACAGCCACACCACTCGCGTGCCTCTCCTGCCACCGGGAACCAGGCCGCATGTTCGATCTAGTCGGAGGTCAACATGCGGGACCGTGGCGTCGGCGGGGCCACACACGGGTCGAAGGGGTTTCCGCGCGCTCTCAAGGCCCGGGAAGGCCGCAGCAACCGAACGACCGCGGTGACGTGGGGCGATGCCAGACGGGGGAACGCGGAAGACGCGAGAAGGTCGGACAAAGAAGGGGCGGCCCGCTCTACCAGCCTGGGGGTCACCGGGAGCGGGCCGCCACCACCCAGCTTAAGCAATAACTTCTGGCTTCGCCGCTCGGGGGCGGCGAGTCACACAAGTTCTTTCTTCACCCACATGGCGGAGTCGCGGGTGAATCATCCCATTCATCCTCTCTGACCTCGATGTACGCATTGCGAAAGTGGCCGCGGTGCGTAACCGGGCGGACCCCAACAAATCCATCCGGGGGAATCTCCAACCCGATCGGTACGGCAGGATGATCCGAGCTCGAACGCCAACGCACACCCACGTCACACAAGGAATAGAGGGCAGCATGCACGACGGCAGTGGCCGCATCGCGGTGCAGAACCTCACCAAACGGTTCGGCGCCGTCACGGCGGTACAGAACCTCAGCTTCACCGTGGAACCGGGTAGTGTGACCGGCTTCCTCGGGCCGAACGGAGCCGGTAAGACGACGACCTTGCGGATGCTACTCGGCCTCGTCACCCCCACCGCGGGCACGGCGACCATCAACGGCAGGCGGCATCACGAACTCGGCAACCCCGCACGTGTCGTCGGTTCGGTGCTGGACAACGGCAGTTTCCACCCGAAGCGGACAGCACGGAATCACCTTCGCGTGTATGCGGCGGCCATCGGTGTCCCCGATCAACGGGTCGACGAGCTACTGGGGCTGGTGGGGCTCGCCCCGGCGGCGGACCGGAAGACAGGTGGCTTCTCCCTCGGTATGCGACAACGACTCGCTCTCGCCACCGCTCTGTTGGGCGATCCGCAAGTGTTGGTGCTCGACGAACCCGCGAACGGCCTGGACCCCGAAGGCATCGCGTGGCTGCGGAACTTCCTGCGCTCGTTCGCGGCGCAGGGACGCACCGTGCTCGTGTCGAGCCACCTGCTGTCCGAGGTCGAGCAGACCATCGACCAGGTCGTGATCGTCAGCGCCGGGATGACCCGCTACTACGGTTCCCTGGAGAACCTGCGGAAGAGCCAGCAGTCTCGGGTCCTCGTGCAACCCGCCGATGCCTCCGCGCTGGTGACGGCCCTGCGGGAAGCCGGCATCGACAAGGTGGAGCCCACCTCGGACGGTCGGGTGGCGGTGATCGACTCCACCGTGCAGCAGATCGGTGACATCGCCGCGAAGGCGGGCATCGCCGTATACGGCATGGAGGAGCAGAAGGCCGACCTGGAACAGCTGTTCTTCCAGCTCACCACGCCCCAATACAGCGGGGCACCGCTGCCGGGGCAGTTCATGCCACAGGGGGCGTGGGGCGGAGCGCCGCAGCCTTATCAGCAGCCGCAGCAGCCCTACCAGCCGCAGCCCTACCAGCAGCCCGGCCAGCAATACCCCCAGCAGCAGTACCAGCAGAACTACCAGCAACCCGGTCAAGGACCGCAGCCCAACCAGGGCTGGGGAGGTCAGCAGTGATGGGCAACCTGATCAAAGCGGAGTTCCGTAAGACACTCAGTCTCAACCTGTGGTGGGGACTGGCCATCCCGGCTTTCGCGCTCGCCTTGCTGTTCGCGTTGAGCTGGGGCGGCATCGTCAACGACTTCAAGGACTTCCTCGGCAGCAGTGACGCGGAGGAGGTCGCCAGGATACTCGGCCTGGACGTCAGGGAACTCCCGGTGGGCCTGCTGGCGCTCGGACGGGCCATCAACATGGGCGTGTTCTTCGCCGTGTTGTTCGGAGTGTCGGCGTTGGGGGGCGAGTACTCACGGAAGACGATCAGCACCACCTTCCTCACCGCGCCGAATCGTGGTTCCGTGCTCACGGCGAAGATGATCACCTACATCGTGTGGGGTCTGGTCTACGGCGTCATCGTGGTGGCCGCGGCCAGTCTCGGCACGGTGATCACGGTGGACAGCGACGGTCTGCCTTCCGCCGGGCAGTGGCTCGGTATCGCGGGAGCCGGGCTCCTGGCGGCCGTGCTCGGCACGTTGTTCGGGATCGGCCTCGGCGCCGTGTGGAACAGCGTGACCGGCCCCACGGTGTTCCTGTGCATCTGGATGCTGCTGCTGGAACACATTCTGATCATCGTGGGTTTCGCCGCCGGTCTGGACTGGCTGGGCGGGGTGCTGCCCAACGGCGCGCTCAACGGCATCGTCGGTGCCGTCGGTGCGGAGGCGTTCGGCGCCGTCGGCTCGTCGATGAGTCCGTATCTCGAGGAGATCGAGGAAGGCCTCCGATGGATCATGCAGATGTCCGCCGGCGCCCCCGGCGCGTTCATGTGGTGGGTCTCCGCGCTGATCTTCTTCGGATGGACCATGCTGTTCTTCGGAGCGGGTTGGGCGGCCAACCAGAAACGCGACATCACCTGACGTAGGAGCGGCGGAAGAGGGGTCGTGAGTGGAGACCGAGGCACCGACAACGTCACCCACCCACGGCCCCTCTCGTCGTCCCGGTTGGATCAGACGGCTGGCCGCGGCCTGTTGGCGACATCCCGTCCTGGTGGTGCTGGCGCTGTCGGCGGCCATCGTGGGAACGGGGTTGCAGGCCGCCACTCCCCTGCTCGTGCGTTCGGTCGTGGACGACGCCGTGGCCGGGGACACCACCCGGCTGGGCGTGCTCGTGGCCGCGCTGCTGGGGCTGAGTCTGCTGGCGTTCGGTAGCGCGTTCGCCCGTCGTTATCTCGGCGGCAAACTCGCCCTCGACGTCCAGCACGACCTCCGCAGGGACGTGTTCGCGTCCATGTCCCGCCTCGACGGCGGCACCCAGGACTCTCTGAAGACCGGCCAGATCGTCTCCCGGGCCATCACCGACCTGCAGCTGGTGACGGGGTTTCTCATGCAGGTGCCGTTGTCGGCGGGGTCGGTGGTGTTCGCCCTGCTCGCGCTCGGCGCGATGCTGTGGATGTCGCCGCTGCTGACCCTCATCGCGCTGGTGGTGGCCCCCGCCGTCGGGGTGGTGCTCGCCGTCAGTCGCAAACGACTGTTCCCGGCCACGTGGTCCGCACAACAGCGCGCCGCCGACATCGCCCAGCAGGTCGAGGAGACCGTCACGGGCGTTCGCGTGGTGAAGGGGTTCGGGCAGTCGGCCCGTGAGGTCGCCACGTTGTCGGATACCGCGCGCCGGCTCTACAGGGAGCGGCTGCGGGTGGCCCGGCTGTCCTCGGTGCCGATGGCCACGACGTCGGCGCTCCCCGCGGCGGGTCAGGTGGCCGTGCTGGCGATCGGTGGGGTCCTCGCGTTGCGCGGTCACATCAGCCTCGGCACGTTCCTGGCCTTCGCCACCTACGTTTCGGCCCTGGTGGGGCCCGCGCGGATGCTCGCCAGTCTCGTGGTTCAGGCGCAGCTGACGCGTGCGGGTGTGGAACGGGTACACGAGCTGATCGACGCACAACCGGAGGTGGTCGACCCCGAGCATCCGGTGGCGGTGCCGGACGGTCCGCTCGGCGTGGAGTTCGACGACGTCCGCTTCGGCTATCTGCGGGCCGAACCCGTGCTGGACGGGAGGTACGCCCCGGGGAGACACTGGCGCTGGTGGGCACGGCCGGGTCGGGCAAGTCGACGATCTCGTTGCTGCTGCCTCGTTTCTACGACCCGCACTCCGGCGCCGTCCGGGTCGGGGGCGTGGACGTGCGCGACCTCTCCCTGACCGAGTTGCGTCGCACGGTGGGGGTGGTGTTCGAGGAAGCGTTCCTGTTCTCGACCTCGGTGCGGGACAACATCGCCTACGGCAGACCCGACGCCAGCGACGAGGAGGTCGTGGCCGCGGCGAAGGCGGCCGAGGCGCACGAGTTCATCAGCGACCTGCCCGAGGGTTACGACACTCAGGTGGGGGAACGCGGGCTCACGTTGTCGGGCGGGCAACGCCAACGGCTCGCCTTGGCCCGCGCCCTGCTCACCGACCCCCGGGTGCTCGTGCTCGACGACGCGACCTCGGCCGTGGACACGGTCACCGAGGCGGCGATCCACGACACGCTCCGCAGCGTGACGCGCAGCAGGACCACCATTCTCATAGCGCACCGCCGTTCCACGCTCTCGCTCGCCGACCGCATCGCGGTGCTCGACGAAGGCCGGGTGGTCGACGTCGGCGCCTTCGAGGAGTTGTGGCAACGGTGCGACCTGTTCCGCGACCTGGTGCGGGGTCCCGGTGACGATGCCGAGGAGATCCACCGCGACGGTGACCTAGCCCCCGACGCCACGGGTGTCACGCCACGGCTGTGGCCGCGGATCGACGAGGACGACCTCACCCGCTCCGCCGCGTCCACGGCCACACTGCATCACAGGACCGCGGTCGGCGGGCCGGGTTCCCGCGCGGCACTCGACCTGCCGCCCACCCCGGAACTGTTGGAGCGGGTACGCAAACTGCCCGAGGCCACGGGTGAGCCGAGGCTGGATGGAGTGGACCCCACCGCGCCGGACCCGAATTTCCGACTG
>SMEZ01000423.1_pt1 | contig 11202 bp, 14 predicted proteins | sample 2456351 | NCBI WGS metagenome assembly SMEZ01 (sample SAMN10132605, study PRJNA489261) | soil metagenome | isolation source: day120 antibiotic-loamy sand soil ammended with composted manure from dairy... | place: USA | collected 2015-04-01 | reverse complement strand
TTTCTCCTGTTGTGGCAGGAATGATCGTTGATTTAACAGGTTCTTACACATTGGCATTTATAAGTGGGGGGCTTATTGCGGGATGTGCAGCGATTTGCTATTTATTCATCGTTAAACATCCAATTCAAACACAAAACGTACAATAGTATTCTCCCATTCGGTGTTTCGTTTAGGTGAAACTAATAATAATGTATAAATTTTAAAGTGTTATAAAGGATTTTGTAAACGATTTCTAAAATATTTATATATAAAGAAATGGAGGAGGTTGTTCCATGTACGATATTGAAAAATTTAAAGGCATTGTACCACCTGTATCTACGATTTTAAAAGGAGATGGAACACTTGATAAAGATGGGATGGCTAATCTAATCGATTATTTAATTGATGCTGGCGTTAATGGTTTGTTTTTTCTAGGGACTGGTGGAGAGTTTTCACAAATGTCTGTTGATGAGAGAATGGCAATCGCAGAATATGTCACACAATATGTAGCGAAAAGAGTACCGGTATTTATTGGGACAGGTAGTGCTAATACACGTGAAGCGCTGTCATTAAGTGAGCACGCACAATCGATAGGGGCGGATGCAGTTGTTATCATTAATCCTTACTACTGGCCGTTAACGGAAGAAAACTTACTTAAACATTATGGAATGATTGCAGATGCCATTAATATTCCTATGATCCTTTATAACTTTCCGAAACTAACTGGACAGGATCTTAGTCCGCAAATGGTCCTTAAACTCGTTGAACAACATGAAAATATTATTGGCATTAAAGAAACGGTAGATTCTATTGGTCATATCCGCGATATGATTTATACTGTAAAATCAAAATATCCAAACTTTCTCGTTTATGCAGGATATGACGACCATTTATGGCCAACATTAAGTCTTGGTGGTGATGGCGCAATTAATGCGAGTGTAAATTTCGCACCTGAGATTTCAATCAGCTTATATCAATCCTTTAAAGAAAAGAATTTGAAAGAGTCATTAAACATGCATAAACGTCTAGCATTCATCCCACGCATATATAATTTAGACTCACCATTTATCAATGTAATCAAAGAGGCAACGAAACTACGAGGAATTGATGTGTCAACACATGTTCTCCCACCTGCCCAACAACTAAGTGCCGAAAATAAAGAAAAGTTAAAGGAGATTCTAGAAGAATTGCATATTTTAGAGAAATCAAGTATTTAAAAATCAGAAATTTATATTTTAACCGTTTTTTTACCCAAATGAAGGTGTAACAAGTCGACAAGTAGACTTGTTACACCTTTTTATGTGTACATTTGAAATAACAAAAATTTTTATCGAAAATTGTTAAAAACTACTAAAACTTCTCTAATTCCTTCCGATATTATAGTTGAGTCGGTTAGGAAACACCCAGGGTGGGTGTGTAGATCATTTTCTATATGCAGGATGCAGCATAGAGAAGACTCGTCCTTTTTTGTTGGAGAACAACCAATTTCGGATTCTAACAAAGATGGATCAAGATGAAAAAGGAAGTTCATCTAAACTAATTCAAGGAGGAAAATGAAATGAGAATTAACCACAATATTGCAGCACTTAATACGTATCGTCAATTAGGCAATGCAAACAACGCACAATTAAAATCTATGGAGAAATTATCTTCCGGTCTTCGCATCAACCGTGCAGGAGATGACGCAGCAGGTCTTGCTATCTCCGAAAAAATGCGTGGACAAATCCGCGGTTTAGACATGGCAGCGAAAAACGCTCAAGACGGAATTTCCTTAATCCAAACTGCTGAAGGTGCTTTAAACGAAACGCATGCCATTTTACAACGTATGCGTGAACTAGCAGTTCAATCTGCAAATGATACTAATACAGATGACGATCGTGCAGCATTACAAGCAGAAGTTGCAGAGTTAATCGGTGAAATCGACCGTATCTCTACAGACACAGAATTCAATACGCAAAAATTGTTAGATGGAAACTTCTCAGATAAAGTCTTTCATATCGGTGCTAACTCAGGACAATCTATAACAATCAGTATCGGAGATATGTCTTCAACTGGATTGACAGTAAACGGTCTTGATATCTCAACACAAGAAGGTGCAGATGCGGCAGTTGATACTTTAGATGGGGCTATTAAATTAGTATCTGACGAAAGAGCAAAACTTGGTGCTAACCAAAACCGTCTAGAACACACAATCAACAACTTAAGCACATCTTCTGAAAACCTAACAGCAGCTGAATCTCGTATCCGTGATGTTGATATGGCGAAAGAGATGATGGAACAAACGAAGAATGCGATTTTAGCACAAGCTTCTCAAGCGATGCTTGCTCAAGCGAACCAATTACCACAAGGTGTACTTCAACTTCTTCGTTAATCTTCGATATGGCAGAGGGTCCTACATGGCTCTCTGTCTTTTTTGAAAAAAATGCCCCTTAAATGCCTGCCTAATACTTTCTCTGAAATAATAGGCAAGAATAAATGAATCCAATTTACATAGAGAAAGCCTACATAATTAGTCTTCTAGAAACACCAGTTCCTGCATAGTTCCCGACTATTTACAAAACATTTATAAAACATTTAACTTCCATTTATTCCCTTTAAACATTATTTTCGTATGTTGTATGTAGATGTATGTTAGGAGGGAATCAGATGGTCATAAAAGATTGGAAGAAAAAGATTGTACCACTAGCTGCAGCATCGGCGATTGCATTAGCGGGTTGTTCAGGTGCGTCTGAAAGTTCCGATGTGCCGGAGGAAACCGATGAACAAAGGAATGTAACCGAACAAACGGCTGAAAAAGATGATGCAACAAAGACTGATGAAGTAAAAAATATTATTTTCTTAATCGGTGACGGGATGGGTGTTTCCTATACTTCCGCTTATCGTTACTTAAAGGATGACCCTACCACACAATTCGTAGAAAAAACCGCTTTTGATGAATACTTAGTCGGTCAGCAAATGACCTATCCAGAAGATCCGGAGGAAAATATTACCGACTCTGCTGCTTCGGCGACATCCATGGCTAGCGGAATTAAAACGTATAACAATTCAGTAAACATTGATAATGATGGCGGGACAGAAGTGAAAACTGTTTTAGAAGCAGCGAAGGAACAAGGGAAGGCGACTGGTATCGTTTCGACATCTGAGGTGACCCATGCCACCCCGGCCAGTTATGGAGCCCATGATCCTAGTCGAAATAATCAAAATGAAATTGCCGATGATTATTTTGATGAAATGATTCATGATGAACATAAAATCGATGTCATTCTCGGAGGCGGTATAGCGTTTTTTGAACGAGAAGATCGTAATCTTGCCCAAGAGTTTCAAGATGCTGGATATAGCTATGTGAAAACCGCTGAGGAGTTAAGAAAGGATCATAATGAAAAAGTGCTCGGTTTATTTGCACCGGTGGGGATGGATAAAGAACTTGATCGTCCAGATGAACAACCTTCCTTAGCGGAAATGACGAAAGAAGCAATTGAACGGTTAAATCAAATTGAAGAGGGTTTTTTCTTAATGGTAGAAGGTAGTCAAATTGATTGGGCTGGTCACGATAACGATATTGTCGGAACTATGAGTGAGATGGCAAGTTTTGAAGAGGCCTTTAAAGTCGCGATTGATTTTGCGAAAGAAGATGGACATACATTAGTCGTTGCCACTGCCGATCACTCCACTGGCGGATTTTCTTTAGCTCAAGGATCGAACTATATTTGGGATCCAGCACCCATTAAAGCAGCCAATGCAACTCCTGATTGGATGGCAGCCCAATTAGTGGATGAAGGTAAACCAATTGAAGAAGTTTTAACCATTCAAAACGTTGGTTTTGAACTAACGGACGAGGAAATTCAATCGGTTAAAGAGGCGTTACATTCAGGAGATGAAGATTTGCGAACAATTGTGGATGATGCCATTGAAAAAATTTATGATACACGTTCCAATACCGGATGGACAACAGGTGGACACACCGGAGAGGATGTGAATGTATACGCCTTCGGTCCATCCAGTGAAAAATTTGCCGGCCACAAGAAGAATAATAGACCAATATATGGGCTGATCAATTTCGATCAGCCTTTAACTTTAAAAAGTGATTGTTTTTTCATAAAAGATCATGTTCTTCTTATTTGTCTTAAGCATGCCTTTAGAGAGGTCCCGTTTTCTCTTGTCATGAGAACCTACGTAGATGAACTGCGAACTGCCGCTGTTAAAGAAATTTAAAAGATAACAAACAAGAAAACCGTCATGTTTATGGGAGAGAGAACAGGAAGAAGTAGAGTTTCATTTAAGGTTATCAAACGTCCTGTTCCTCTCCGACTCTGGAGCTTTTTGTTGAAAACATTGTCTGTTAAATTGTCATGTTCAGATTATGCCCCGAAAAATCGTTGATAGATATTCCTCGCTTTTTTCTCTTCTTTCGTTCCATGAATCAAGGCTCTGCCGTCTTGAAATAGGACGACACGATGATTCTCTACTGTAAAGGACAATAAATAATCGTTTCCTTTTAAATCTTTCACGAGTGGACGTAAATGATTTTTAATCTCTGCAAGAGAGGTTACTTGTTTTTGTTGTGGCCGGATTTGTACCGTATTTCGCCCGCACAACACTGCTGTTTTTAATTGATTGTCCCGGGACAAAAATGGATACGTTGGGTTTTTTCCACAGGATGGACAATCCGCCTTCTTTAACTTTGTCAGATTAACCGATGAATATTGCCTTGTCCAAACATCAAAGGAAACTAATTGCTTTGACACTTCCCCTGACACTAAATATTTTAATGCTTCGGTTACTTGATAAGAAGAAACCACTTGAACTGCCGGGCTAATTACACCAACTGTATCACAGGTCATGCCGTCAGATTGAATGGCATCAAGGAGACAATGAAAACACGGTGTCTTATGTGGTACGATAGAAACCGTCGTCCCATAACTTCGGACGACAGCGCCATAAATCCACGGTATCCCATGCTTCATTGCTACATCATTCATAAAAAATCTCGTTTCAAAATTGTCAGTCGCGTCAATCATGAAGTCGACGTGTTTTACTACATCTTCATATTCAAGGGAGAAATCACCGACTATCGCTTCAATGGAAATATTGGAATTAATCGATTGTAAATGCTTTTTCGCAGCAATCGCTTTTGGTAACTGTTGTTTGACGTCTTCTTCGGTATATAATTGTTGGCGGGAAAGATTACTCCAATCAACATAATCCCGGTCAATAATCGTGATTTTACCGATGCCGGCCCGGGCCAACATTTCACTACTGGCTGAACCAAGTGCTCCTGCGCCGACAATGAGGACATGGCTATCCAGTAGCTTTTTTTGCCCTTCCTCACCAATTTCTGAAAATAACATTTGTCGTGAATAACGTTCCATTATGGTGTTAACATTCCTTCTGTCGGACTGCTTGCCTCAGCATACCATTTTTTCGGAATCCGTCCTGCTTCATATCCGAGTCTGCCCGCTTCTACAGCTAACTTCATTGCTTTTGCCATTTTTACCGGGTCTTTTGCACCCGATACGGCCGTATTTAATAATACTCCATCCGCCCCCATTTCCATCGCCAGGGCACAATCCGCCGGTGACCCGATACCTGCATCCACAATAACCGGGACATTGGCCTGTTCAATAATAAATGATAGATTCAAAGGATTGACAATCCCTTGACCGGATCCTATCGGAGAAGCGCCCGGCATAATGGCATGAACACCTAACTCTTCTAACCTTTTTGCCAAAACCACATCATCGGACGTATACGGAAGAACAATGAATCCTTCTTCCAGTAACATTTCAGATGCGCGTAATGTTTCAATCGGGTCCGGCAATAATGTTTGATCATCGCCAATGACTTCGACTTTTACCATGTCACATAAACCTGAAGCTTTGGCAAGTTTGGCAATTCTAACCGCTTCTTCGGCCGTTTTTGCTCCAGCGGTATTTGGTAACAGGGAATACTTTGAAAGGTCAAGCATTTCTAAAAAATTTGGCTGCGAAGGTTCAAAAATATTCATTCTTCTTACTGCGAACGTTAAAATTTCCGTCTCAGACACTTCAACGGCTTTTTTTTGAATTTCAAAGGACGGGAATTTTCCTGTACCTAATAATAGTCGTGACCGAAATGTTTTATCTCCAATTTTTAACATGTTTTTCATCCTCCTCCAACAAATTGAACAATTTCAATTCTGTCACCGTCATTGACGGGTTGAATGTCATATTGTCCTTTTGGAAATGGTGTAATAAATCTTCTATATTTTTGATCCCATTTTCCACTTCCACTTGTTGACCGTTAATAACGAGTTGCATAATCAATCCCTTTCTTTCCGAAAAAGTTTTGCTGCTTCTTTTGGATTTTGTGCAGAAAAGATAGCCGACATCACTGCCATGCCACTTACTTTTGTGGCCGCAACCTCTGTCATATTATCGGGTGTGATCCCGCCGATTGCCAGAACAGGAATGCCTGCTTTTTGCACAATTTCTTTCAACAATTTTGTCCCTTTTCCCGGTATCCCTTTTTTACTATTTGTTGGAAATACATGGCCAAATAGACAATAATCAGCACCATCTTCTGCTGCGATAACCGCTTCTGCTAGTGAATGTACACTTACACCCACTTTAATTTCAGGAAATTTTTGTTTGACTAACTTGACAGGCAATCCAGCTCCAGGAAGATGAACATTCGGTATCCCGGTTAATAGTGCAACATCCAGCCGGTCATTGATCACGAGTTTTTTTTTTGTACACCTTTTGTTAAAAGCTGCTCTACCAGTTGAATGACTTCACTTGTCTGTTTTGTTTTTTCTCGAATATGGATATAGTCCACCTCATCAGCAATAGCTAAAATAGCCTCGACCAACTCTGTAGCGGTTTTTTTCCCGTCTGTTATGGCGTGTAATTCCACATAAGTCCTTCCTTTCAAGCGCATTTGAATATTAAAAAGCCACTTTCCATTGCGGAAAGTGGCATGTGTTCTAAGGGTCTTAAAGTCCACACTTTAATCTCAGCCTTTCTCAAAGGCTCCCCTAGTGGTTCAATATTAAATTTTTTAACGATTCCATGTTAACACACTTTTCTGTATTTGCAAACATTATTTACAGAACGGTGACCAGTTTTTTCTTAATCTGAATTTAGAGCGCCTTTTCATTAAAAAAGTTTCAATCATAGCGTTATATTTGTGTGTACAAGGATTGTATTTGGAATGAAGCCTGTTATCTTTTGAATATATGATTTATTCGTTAAATCTTTTTTCTTTATGCCGATAAAAAAAGTAGATATCTATGTGCGAAAAAACTTTAGGGGGATGTTGAATGGTAAAACATATTGCTTCCCATCGAATGGTAAATACAGATACAGTAAGTAGGCTAACAAACTCATTAAAAGAAGAGATTTATCCGTCCAAATATGATACAAAAGGATATGAGGGTCCTAAAGCAGCAGGACAAGTTGATGGAGGTAAAAAACAAGTTCAAGATGTAATCCAAGCCTTAAATGATTTTTTGAGCCCTACATACACTGCTTTAAAATTTACGATGCATGAAAAACTTGGAGAATATTATGTCCAAATTATTGATGAGGAAACAAAGGAAGTCATTCGAGAAGTGCCGCCAAAAAAAATGCTCGATTTATATGCGGCAATGGCGGAACGAATCGGTTTAATAATAAATGAGAAGATTTGATAGAAGGAATGGAAAAGGAAGTGAAACTATCATGGTTGGTGTACGGGTTAGTGGTTTAGCAAGTGGTATGGATATTGACTCCATCGTTTCCGACTTAATGAAAGCCGAACGAATTCCACTGACAAAAATTGAAAAGGAAAAAACATTGTTAGAGTGGAAGCGGGATGCTTATCGCGAAATTAATAAACTTTTATTTGACTTTCAGAATGAATTGTTTGAATTTACACGTACGCAAAATTATCGTATCCGTAATGTGACAAGTACGAATGAAGATTTCGTTACAGCAACGGTAGCAAATGGAGCGGGAACAGGTACGTATACAATTTCTGAGATTACACGATTAGCAAAGGCTGCGACAATGAAAAATGCAGAAGGAATATCAGCCGATAAGAATCATAAAGTTGATGTAAATAAAGGCCTTTATTTTATTAGCGATTCGTTTAAAAACGCCGATTTTGAATGGAAACAAGGTGGATTAGAAAGTGAATCAATTAAAATTAATCACGATAATCGAAAAGTTGTGAAATTAAACTTAAAAGAAGGACAAACATTACAAAATAATGAATCGGATTCATTTTCTACTGATATTTCAATTAAAGTGAATGGAAAAGGGATCAACGTTATTTTTAAGACTTCCGAAGAAGAGGGTAAAAGTTGGCCAGATACAGATGAAAATGTAGCTTTCGTCCATTCAGATGGAACGATTGAGTTTAAAAACACGTTAAATATTAATGATGTCGTGGAAGTTGATTATGTTGTCAATGAAAAGAAAGAAACGCGAACGTTAACTAAAAAAGATGACAAAATTCAAAATACGATTCAAATCACAGGTGCACTTAAAGAAGGAAGTATCAATATTACCATTGGGGACACCACTTTTACCGATGAACCGATAATACGAGATGGAAATGAACAAAATGGATCACGAATGGGGAACTTTAAACGTGGAGAAGAAGTAATCGCCACGATAAATTATGATACTGGCCAAATTACTTTTACAGATCATTTTTTGGAAGAGCAGTTTACAGATGAAACAGAAACATTACATATCGACATTACATCTAAGCAAAATTACTTCACGTTTGACTTAGCCACCCATACTTCAGAAGGTAAAATGTATGAGAACTTTATCGTCAGTGGAACGACATCCTTGAATAGTGTGATGAATAAAGTCAATAATTCGAGTTTAGGCTTAATGATGTTTTATGATTCCTTTACAGATCAAGTGACACTTACACGGACGGAAACCGGTAAATTTAATGACGAAGATAAGTCCGATATTATTATAGAAAAAGGGTTTTTAACGGATATTTTACGATTTAATGAGTTTACGGAAAGTACAAACTTGAGCGAGCTGGAAGAGTCAACGCTGTATAATGACGGTCATAATGCAGAGTTCACGATTAACGGATTAAAAACGGAAAGATCCTCCAACACCTTTACTATCAACGGCGTATCTTTTACGTTAAAAAATACAATGGAAGCGGGTAGTGCACAACCTGTAACGATTAGTGTGAATAACGACAACGAGAAACTATTTGAAACGATTAAGGGGTTTGTTGATCAATATAATGAGATTGTCGAAAAAATTGAAACGAAGTTAAATGAACCATATTATAAAAGTTATGAACCATTATCTGATTTAGAACGGGAAGAACTTACAGAGAAACAACAAGAAAAGTGGGAAGAGATGGCTAGAAGTGGTCTCTGCCATTGGTATCAAAACAACCGCCGATTATCAGAGTGCGAAGCTGCAAATCGATGAAAACAAATTGCGGGAAGCGATTGAAAAAGATCCTGAATCGATAGAACTTTTATTTAGAGGTGGAAGTACGGAGGGGGACCAAGGGATTATCCACCAGTTAAGAGAGATTGTGAAAAATACAAGAGATCGTATTCAAAGCCGTGCCGGTAGTGCGAATATGACTGAACAACAATATACGATCGGACGGCAAATTTCCAATTACGAAGATCGTATTGAACGATTTGAACAACGTTTACGGCAACTAGAGGATCGTTATTATCGTCAGTTTAGTATGATGGAAAAAGCCATTATGCAATCGAATAACCAAATGATGCAGCTATCCCAATTCTTTATGTAATTTGATTGAATTCATCGTTTGAAAGGATTTTCGTAGTATATTCTTTTTTTCTTGTATAATAAGAGTATGTACAAATTAATAAAGTGAGGTTGAAGCACCTATGACCATGTCGAATCCATACCAAGCTTATCAACAAAATTCAGTGAATACCGCTTCACCCGGCGAACTGACATTAATGTTATACAATGGTTGTTTAAAATTTATCGGGATTGCAAAGAAAGCGATTGAAGAAAACAATATCCCAGTGAAAAATGAGAATATCCAAAAAGCTCAAAATATCATTCATGAATTAATGGTTACATTAAATATGGAAGTGGAAATTTCGAAACAAATGATGCCATTGTATGATTTTGCTCGTACGAAATTAATTGAAGCCAATGTGAAAAACAGTATTGAAAGTTTAGAAGAGGCTGAAACGATCATCACTGAATTTCGTGATACGTGGAAGGAAGTTTTAAAATTGAATCGTCAAAAAAGCTTTTCTAAAGGCGGCGCTGTTTAATGAATCCGATTAAAGGTGTTTATGTAACAACCACTGAAATGATTCGGTATTTAGAGGAAAAGAAGGAAGAGGATCGCGAGAAGCGTATTGCAGAAATTAACCGATTACTAGAGAAACGACAGCAGTTCCTAGATCAAATTGAAAAACCGTTATCTGGCGGTGAACAAGCTTTAGCGAAACAGACGATGCAATTAAATGAAAAGCTTGATGCTATATTGCAGAAAGAAAAACAACATATTCAAATGGATATCAACCAATTAAAAGTAACGAAAAAAACGAATCGTCAATATATTAATCCGTATGCATCGCTCCAAAATACTGGCGGTTCATTTTTTGATAAAAGAAAATAGTTCTTGAGAAAAGAAGGTGCTTATGGTGGATATTGCCTTCATGTCCATAGATTTAAGCCAAGGAAAAGTTATGCAACAAGTTTCGTTATCCGTTATGGATAAAGTATTGGACCAAGCCCATCTCCAAGCTGAGTTCATCCATGAGATGTTAGGTGAAACGAGCATGAAAACTATTCAACACGCTGCTTAACCTCATCTTGGTGGAAATGTTGATATAAAGGTTTAAAAGATTTTAAATGTAGAACAGCATCCTAACGAGTGTTAGGGTGCTTTTTTTACGGAAAAGCAACCGTTTTGGTTTAATGGAAGTCGTCTTCGTGTGTTTTTTGATCAAGAGGTTGCTGAAAACAATTTTTGTGTGTTTTTTGAGAAAAAGTGTGTTCATAGGTTAGTTGAAAGCAGTTTTGTGTGTTTTTTGAGTAAAAAGTGTGTTCACAGGTTAGTTGAAAGCAGTTTTTTTGTGTTTTTTGAGAAAAAGTGAATTCATAGGTTAGTTGAAAGCAGTTTTTTTGTGTTTTTTGAGTAAAAAGTGAGTTCATAAGTTAGTTGAAAGCAGTTTTTTTGTGTTTTTTGAGAAAAAGTGAATTCATAGGTTAGTTGAAA
>SMEZ01000334.1_pt1 | contig 11323 bp, 11 predicted proteins | sample 2456351 | NCBI WGS metagenome assembly SMEZ01 (sample SAMN10132605, study PRJNA489261) | soil metagenome | isolation source: day120 antibiotic-loamy sand soil ammended with composted manure from dairy... | place: USA | collected 2015-04-01 | reverse complement strand
GGGACTATCCCCGCGTGCGCGGGGCCGACACTTGTTGACCTGGGCTTTTACCCGGCCAACGAGTGGTTTTCATTCAGTCTGACACAGAGTGGGTAGGGCGTGGTCATCCGGTCTCCGGGAAGGCAGTTTCCGCATGTTTCGGGAATCGTCGGTGGTGTCCTCTACGGTGCCCGATGTCCGTCGGATGCCGACGTAGGGGCCAGTACGTGGTTGTGCTGCTCCCCTCGAAGCCGCGCTGGTGGGAAGTGTTGTAGGGGAAGTCGGCGTCGCCAAGTGGTGGGCACCGGAACTTGTTGTTGGCTCGCATGTTGGATACCGCTGTGGTGGTCGAATGCCGGGATGGACGGCCGTATATCCGCTTCGGCAGGGTGCGTCGCCGGTTCATGACATCGCCGGGTTGTGTCAACCTTCCGGCGGCGCTTCCTCCTCTTCGTCGGCGTCATCGGGTAGCGGGCTGACGTTGATGTTCCTCCTGCACTTAGCCGGCAAGCTGTTCTGGTGGCCGAGGAACGGCGCGCACAGCGGCAGGGGCGGCAGAAGTTGCACGTGATCGTGGCGACCGAGGACGTCCGCCGGTCCGACGTACTGCTTGATTCGATCATCGTTGGGCTCCCAGTGGCGGACCCAGACCACCGTGGGCGGCGAGATCTCCTTGCGGGTCCAGGAAGGCGAGGTCTCCTCCTGGGGCCGGGAAAGAGCGAACTCGACGTCGAGGGTGAGAACCGCGGCCCACCAGTACGGCACGTCGATGCGGACCCGCAACCACTGGTGCGTGGTGAACGCCCACAGGTGCGTGGTGGCCGGGGCGGTGGCGGGCATCGGCTCGACGTGGAATCCTCCGGTGTCGGCCCAGGCCGCGGTCCAGTCTCGAGTGTGGTGATGCAGCAGCGCCCACTCCGAATGTTCTCGGCGGCCACTGCCGTGCAGGGTCCAGGTGGAGCTCATGCGGCGGTCTCCCCGTTGAGGCGATCGGCCAGTGTGGTCAGATCCGGCCGGGTCCATTCGGACGTGATTCTCACGGTGCCGAGGCCGGCTGTCGTGCGTCCCCCGATACCGACGAGCCCGTCGTGCAGGTCGGTCAGCACGACGTCGATCAGCAGACGGTCGAGGTCGTCGAGAGGTTCGAGTGCGTAGATGCGGAGCCGGAACTGGCCTGCGGTGACCACCTCGTCGGTGTAGAGAAGCTGGTCGCGCGCGCCGCCGGTGAAGCGGTCGATGGCCACGTGCGTGCGCAGCTCGCTCGTGGCGTTTGCGATCACACTGTCGGCCACGGCGATCTTGGCGCGGCGCGCGTTCCGGCTTTCCCCGCCGTAGCCGAACAAGCGACACGGATGGCACTCACCGCACTGGTGGTTGGTGCAGACTTCGGCCCCGACGACACGACACACGTACTCGGCTCGCGACCGCAGGATGCCTTTCAGGGTGGAGCCGGGGACGACGAATCGACCGTCACTCCGCAGAGCCCGGTTGACGAGGGGTTCTTCGGAGCTTTCGTGGGCCGAAGGTTCCCCGGCGCTGATGTGCAGACCGCCGACGATCTCGAATGCGATGTCGTAGTCGGGTTCGGGTGGGCGCTGCGGTTCCGCAAGCGGCTCGGGCGCGGGGTAGTCGTCGGGAAACTGTAGATGCAGCCAGGCGTGCAGGTCCTCGACCGTGGTCAGGTCGTAGCTGCGGTGTCCGAGTCCGACGACGGTGCAGCGGCCCGCGTCGTGGCTGGCGCCGCGGCCGAGGCGGGGTCGCCACTGCTGAACAGCTCTCAGGAACGGCTCTTCGCGGCGATCGGGGTTGTCCCAGCGCAGCACGATGTCGAACTCCGTGCCCGCCGGGAGAACGGTGACTCCGTGCAGCATGGTGTTGGCCGGCGCGCCGCGTTCCCGGTCGATGGCGGTGCGGTGCCGCACGATGCCGTCCGCATCACCGAGATACCGGGTGCCCAACACCTGGATGCTGGAGGGGATGCGTTCGGTTTCGTCGGCCATACCGAACAGCGTTTCCTCCGGCCGCAGCTCCTCGTAGGTGGCGCAGTGCGCGCGCAGGCTGCCCGCGACCGTGGTGCCCGGCAGGTGAGGACGCCCCGCGGTGTCCCTGCGAAGCGGCAGAACGTTGTCCACATCGGAAAGGGTTTCCGGGGCGGTGACCCCGCCCGGGGTGTCCATGCGCAGTCTGACGGTGATCAGTGTGCTGATCATGTGTGAGCCTCCGGTCGCGGGGCAACGTATAGGGCTCCGAACCCTTCGCGGCGCCGCAGTCCGATGCCACGGGTGGCGAGTGTTCGCAGTGACTCCGGACCCGGTGCTTTCGCGCAGTGGATTCGATAGGTGGAGCCGGCGGCCACGGCGCGTTCGACGGGTTTGGGCAGCCCGCTGGCGGCGTGCCACCCGCCCACCTCGTCCCACCGGGTCCAGGCGCCGGTGACTTCGAGGGCTTCCACCCCGAGAACGTCGGAGAGCTCACGCAGGTCGGGCCGGTCCGTGGGGAACCCGAAGTCGTCACAGAACACGGCGGGGGCGGCCAGCCGCAGGATGATGTCCTCGCCCACGCATTCGATCAGGTCGGGCTCGGCCGTGGTGTCAACGTCGACGGTGACGCTTCCCCGCAGGCTCCGCCGCGACCCCAACGACAGGGTGCGGATCGGTTCGCCGGCGCAGCACAGGGCATGGGTCGCCGGGCCGTGCAACCACCCGCTCAGTCTCGTCTCCTCCTTCAGCATGCTCTGGGTGAACAGGTGGCCGTCGCGGACGACCCCTTCCGGGGTCAAAGCCGTCGTGGTGCGGCTTTCGAGCGGCACACGGCCTCGGGGTTGTCCCTTGCTGAAAACGAGTGGGTCCCCGCATTCTTCACACGTCGTGGCGTGCTGCCCGTAGGCGGCGTCCCATTCGCTGCGACAGCGTTGAGACGCTTCGTACTTGTGGCGTTTCACCGACAACGGGACCGGAAGACTGTCCGCGGAGTGCAACGGGCCGAAGCTGCCCGTTCCCTCGAACGTCTCCAGGAACTCGGAGCTGCGCGTGACCTCCTGGCCGCGTCGGTGGATCCACGCGGCGGCCAACGCTCCCCGCAGCACCGAGCCGGGGACGTGGTTGTGGGTGTCCTGCCGGGAATCGGCGCGGACGTTGCGGCCCACGGCGACCGGTTGGGTGAGGGTGACCGTGATACGTACGTACTCGCTCATGCCTTCTTCAGTTCCAGGAAACGGTCGACAGCCGCGTGGTCCAGTTCCTCGGTGGTGCAGGTGATCGTCACCCAGCCCAGCCCACGTCGGCGGTTGGCGCCGATCGAGCGGATGGCTTGCCCCGCCACGGCGAGCACGAGGCGATGGGTCCGCTGCGTCGCCTCGTCCAGCGGGAGCCGTTGGGTGATCGTGAAACGCGCCGTGTCGGCACCGATCTGCTCGGCGACGGCGAACATGTCGGGTCTCGCGGAGTGGGTGTGCGGGTCGATCGCTACGCGGGCCGCGGGGAGCGTCTCGTGCCATCGGCCATCGGGGACGGCGTCGTGCCACAACCACGGGCACTCGGCGGCGGTCGAACCGAACACCGCGTCGACCACGTCGCTGCGGGGCTGGAGCAGCCGTAGGGCGGTGGCGCGCATGGCGCCTTTGAGGCTGCTGCTGGGCAGCGGCCGGTGGGCGTCGACTCCGGCGTCGAATCCGGGGCGAGCGTATCCGGTGGAGATCCGGAACGGCGTGTGGAAGCGTATCGCGAATTCGAGCGTGGCCATCTCGGTCATTTAGTCCTCCACCACCGCACCATGCCGAGGGCGTCCTCGAGAGGGATGGGCCCGTTGAGGAACCGCTGCACCAACTCCCACAACCCCAGGCGCTCCGCGTGGGCCTTCACCCGCTCGGGGTCGGTGTGACGGGCCAGCACGGCGAGGTTGGCCCGCGTTGAGGCGCCGAGCTCGGCCAGGGAGTCGAGATCCGCCCAGGCATCCATCAGATCTTCCAGGGAGGGAGCCCGGCGCTGATCGGTCTGCTGGTGATGGAGTGGGTATGGCCCGTCGTGGGTGATGTCCTGCCACGCCAGCGCCGCTCGCTTACCGCGATGCTGTTTCTTGGCGTGGGCGAGCAGCTCTCCCGCCAAGTCCACGGCGGCGGGCAGCGGGCTGAACTTGTGGTGGAACACGATGGCCGCTGACACCGTGGGCACCGGCAGGTCGGCCAGCCCCGCGTCGGCGAGTTCTGCGGCCAGGGCGTCCTGGAACGTGATTTGCAGTGTGCGCGTGAACCACCAGGCCTCGTGCGCGGGGATGCTGACGAGCACGTCGTCCCCGCCCACGAGATGCGCGATGACCGGCATCATCTCATCGGTGCCGGCCGACATCTCCTCGATCGCGGCCAGCAGCGCCGACCAGGTGGCATTCGAGATCGCTTGGGGCAGATCGAAGTTCGTGCCGATGCCGTTACGCCGCAGGTCGCGAAGTTCCTTGTTGAGCTTGCCGACCGCGTTGCCGTCGGCGTAGACGGTGGCCAGGTGTGTGTTGTCGTTCTCCTTGCCCAACAGCGCCAGATCCGGGAATTTGTCCGGCAGCGTGGGTTTGCTGTTGTGCTCCTTGTGCCAACGTTCCAGCAGGTCGCGTTCGACACCGGGTTTCAATGTCGCGGTCGTGCTGGTGGTGAAGCCGGCGTATCTGTGACGCTTTCCGCAGTCCTCACACAACTGCACTTGTTTCCGGTCGTCTCCCGCTCCGACCGTGGCTTCGCGGCTGGCCGGCCATGAGCGGCACCAGTCGCAGGGTTTGCTCGCGGGCCACTCCGGCACCGGCGCGGGCCAGTCGTGGGTGACGAGCGGCTCGTCGGCGGCATGCGCGTCCAGCGAGTCCTGCCCCTCCCACCGGGTGGAGCGCAGCGGCGCCGCGGGCAATCTCTTGCGGAGGTGGCGCATCACGTGTCGCTCGACTTCGTCCACGGCGTCGTCGCGGAGGATCTCCAGCGCGATGACGCCGTCGATGTCCCCGTAGGCGGTGTTGCGTCGCGCCTTGTCGGTGAACTTGGTCAACATCTCGTCCACGGCCTCGGCCATGGTTGCCTCCCGGATCATGCGCGAGGCGCCGCGTCGGCCGCGCAGGTGCGGGGTTCTGGCCAACCAGGACTGGATCTGCACCACGGCCACGTCGAGGAAGATGGTCACCGCCTGCCTCCCCCCGGGTTGCCGGGAAGTCGTTGCTGATTGGGCAGATCGCACTCGTCGGCCTTGTCGATGATCGGCAGCTCCTGGTTGTAGTCCGCGAGATCGGGCAGGGCCATCAGCGGGTTCCCGCGGCGTTTGCCGTTCTTCTGCTGATACTCGGTGCCCGACGTCTGCTTCCAGAACGCGAATCCCGTGTCGAACGCCTCGGAAGCCTGCGCGGGGGAGGACGACGAGTCACCCGGCGGATACCAGACCTTGTCGGCTTTGACGGTGTCGGGTTTGAGCGCCTTGGCGAGTAGCGGCCAGGTCTGGACCACCTCGGGGCAGTGCCGCTCCATCCATTCCCGGAACTGGCCGATCAACGCCTCCACGTCGAGCTTGGCGGGCGGGCAGGAAACGCCGTAACGGGCTCCGGTGCGCCACACGTCGCTGCCCGAAGGGTCGATGGTGAGGGTGCAGGCGCCGAACCCGAACGGCTTCCCACCGCCGATGTGCTGCCACACCTTCTCCTCGCCCAACAGGGTCGACGGTTGCAGCGCCGCCAACAGCCCACCGAGTTGGATCTCGTCCAAGTCGGTGAAGACGAGCGTGGCGCTGAACGTGTTGCCCTTCCGGAGGAAGGCGACATCGGTGGTCAGCTCACTGCTGTGGTGCGGGCGTGCTTTGGCGCGGTAGGTCTGTGGTGAGCTTCCCAGTTCGGTGTGCCAGTAGTGCTTGCGCCCGCGCAGCGGCCGGGGTCGTGGCAGGTCGGCGGCCCCCTTCTTTTTCTTCGACTTGGCGCGTTTGACGAGCACCGCGTCGGAGAACCGCACATGCCCGCGGTAGGAGTTCTGCCGGGCCTCGGGAGTGTCCTTGCCTTCGGTGTCGGCCGAGCCGAACACCTGACAGCTCGGACACAGGTTCTCCCACTCTCGGCAGGCGTGGAATCCCGGATCGACGCGCTGCCCCGCGGAGATGCCGCCCGGATGACGCCAGATCATGGACAGCCGCAGCGACTCGATCTCGCCGTCGGAGTCGAGCCGCACCCAGACCGGCTGGCCTTCGTGCAGGCGACGGCTGGCGTAGTGGCGTTGGCCGATGACCCTGCCGTTGAACGTGACGTCCGCGAAGACGTCACCGGGGTCGCGTTTGGTCAGTTGCGCGGTGCGCAGGTCGTCGGCGCCGTCGACGGCATGCAGGAAGTCCTGCCACACCTCGTCGGGAACGGCCCGCGCAACCGCGCCGACCGGGTAGCGGCGCAACTGGGCCCTGTAGTTGCGCTTCCTGCCCTCGCCCTCGTCGTCGCGGTACGCCGCGTCGGGTCTTCCCCGGGTGAAGGTCACGGCCAGCCGTTCGCCGGATCTCAACGGGGGACCGCCACCCGCTGCCCGCACGAGCAGATCGTGGTGCAGCGTCGGTGGATCGTCCTCGTCCGGACACACCAGCAGCGTGGGTGGAACGTCTTCGCTGACGTGTTCGGCCACGATCGCCATCCGCAGTCCCCGGGTGGTGTTGACGGTGACCGAATCCCGGTAGCCCGGCACGAAATCGCTGTCGAACACCCGCAGACAACCGCCGGTGATCGTCTCGTGCAGGGACCGCAGCGCCCCTTTCAACGACGACCCGGGGATGAACGGGGTGCCGTCGGCTCGTCGGGGCACGTCGGGTGTTTCCTCAGTGCCGAAACCGCGGATCAAAACCCCGGTTTCGGTGTGGATGGTCACTTTCAGCGTGCCGGACAGCAACTCCGATCGACCGGCGTGTCCGTGGGGGCGAGCGCGGTTGGGCGGGGCATCGGGAAAGGGAACGAAGGTGTAGGGATTGACGAAAGTCCCGGCCATGCCACCGCCTCTGGTTTTCTCCGCGTCGTCCCGATCGAATCCGCTTTCCGAAGGGATGCGATGCGGTAGGTTACCGAAATCGCACTCAGCGTGAGGGGGTTTCGGTGAGAACCGTGCGTCGGCTCGTTCCGCGTCGGGGGCAACTTCCCGCCGTGTTGTCGAACATGCTGATCGTCGTCTCCGCGGCGGTACTCACCGCCGTGCTCGCGCTCGTCGTGGAGGACCTCCTCCCCAAACCGGACGAGGGCGAGCCGGAAATCGTGCCGTTGCGGGCGGGGATCCTGCTAGGGACGCTTGTGCTGCTACTCGGGGCTCTGATGTGGAGGACAGCCGTGCACGACACGCGAGGAACCCTGTTCTACGTGCAGATCCTCAACGAGGGGATGGCAAATCTGCACAAGGAACCGCTGGACGCGGCACGGGCCGAACACCTGTCCCTGCGCACGGTGACGCGGTGGGTCGACGTGACCAGCCGTCGGCGGAACGGCGTGATCGACGCGGTGGAACCATGCCACGAGGTCGGTCGGGCGCTGGAGGACAACGTCAACACCGATCGCGACGACACCGGCTACACCGTCGCGCCGAACCTGCTGTGGCCGACGGCGTTGGCCGTGGGCGCCCACCTGCCTCACAGCGACACCCTGCGGTTGTTGGAGCTGGGGCACAAGTCCAACCACATCGAGTTCCCGCTGGACTCGCCCGGCACGGGAAAGCTGAGGAGCGAACCGCACCCGGTGCCGGAGCCGAAGGGCGACCGGGTGGGGGTGTGGCTGGCGCTGACGGCGAAGGCGAAGGAATACGACGTCGACATGTTCGCCCAGTTCGGCGTGAGCACGGTGCATGTCGTCACCTACGGTGGCAAACTCCCCGGACGCGACGGTTATCAACCACAGTTCGACCGCGACGATCTCGCCTCTTTCGGCGCGGACGCCGCCGAGATTCTCAGGAGGATCAAAGCCGAGGCCGGCTCCAAGGAACTGGTCGTGATCGCCATGGTGCCCAAGACCACGGCGTTGGCGATCGGCTGGCAGCTCGCTCGGGAGGCGACGGCTCCGTTTTTCCGTCGCACTCACCTGATGTACCGGGACGAGGGAACCCAGTCGTACGTCCCCATGCGCGTGTGGGAATCGCAGCCGACCACACCACCGACCGAACCGCTGACGGCACTTCCGCCCAGTGGGAAGGCGGCGGGGAACGGGCACGACACGGAGGCCGCCGGTGCCGGCGATGGGGCCGACTGACTCTTGATCTCGCCGGACGGGCCGCGGAGCGATCCGGCGAGGCTGTACCGCGCGGCGGTGTCGGCCCGGCGCGGTGATCGTCGTGGTGGCTTGCCGTGACCGCCGTCATGGCCACGTCTCGACGCGTACCCCGCCCGGCGCGGTGATCGTATGCTGGGTGCCCGTCGGGAAGCGTTGGCTGGACAGAGGGACCCGAGGACATGGAGATCTGGATCAACCCGGCCTGTTCGAAGTGCCGTTCCGCGCTCTCGCTGCTGGACGCCGAGAAAGCGCAGTACACGATCCGGTACTACCTGGAGGACCCGCCCACGGTCGAGGAACTCCGCGAGGTGCTGGCCAAGCTCGGGATGGAACCGTGGGACATCGCCCGCCTCGGCGAACCCGCCGCCGAAACCCTCGGCCTGGCCACCTGGGCGCGTGACGAGGCCCACCGCACTCAGTGGTTGGAAGCCCTGGCCGCCCACCCCAGCCTCATCCAGCGCCCCATCATCACCGCGGACGACGGCACCGCGGTGCTGGGCCGCTCACCGGAGGCGGTCCGCTCCGTCCTGTCGTAGCGGTCGCTGCCGCGAACTCGACGCGCAGGGCGCGGCAGTCACCGCGGAAGACGGGTGACTTCCCGTCGCTGTCCGCCTGGGCTCAACCGGTGCGGTCGAGAGCGGGTGGGACGAGCACCAACTTCCCGGGATACTTCTTGGCGAGGAAGTCCCGTTGCGCCTGGGCGATCTCCCGCAACGGATACGTGCGCGAGACGACCGGACGTATCTCCTCGCGCTCGATGTATCCGATCAGGTTCTCGAAGACCTCGTCCCCCTGGCACGTGCAGCCGAACACCGACAGATCCTTGAGATACAGCGTGCGCAGGTCGATCTCCGCGATCGGACCCGCGATGGCGCCCGCGATCGCGTACCGGCCCCCGGGACGCAACAGGCCCAACAGTTCCGGGCATTGCGAGCCGCCGACGAGGTCGATCACCACGTCGACGGACGACGCGCCGAGGGCACCCACCAGATCCGCGCCACGGCCGACGGTCCGATCGGCGCCCTGGGCCCTCACCTCGGCGGCCTTCGCGGCCGAGCAGACCGCGACGACCGTCGCGCCCCGACGTTTCGCAAGCTGCACCGCCGCCAACCCGACACCACCCGAAGCGCCCGTCACCAGCACCCGCTCCGCTCCGACGAACGCCCGGCGCAGCATGTTCTCGGCGGTCGAATAGGAACACGGCAGGGCGGCCAGTTCCACGTCACTCCGGTCACTGCGCACGGCATACGTGTCCCGAGCGGGCGCGACCGTGAACTGAGCGAACCCACCGTCGCACTCGCTGCCGAAGGTCCAACACTCGAACGGCCGATCCTCGACGGGGGCGCGCAGCATGGTGCGCACCAGGACCCGTTCACCGATGCGAGCCCGCGGGACCCCCTCGCCCACGTCGACGATCCGGCCGCAGACATCCGCACCCTGGATGCGAGGGAACCGCAGGGCAGTGCCCGACCACGCCGCGTCCGCCGCGTCGACGGACTCGAAGCCCGCCGCCCCGCCCGCACCGGTCTCCGCGGTGACGCCCTTCGAATACCAGCCGATCCGCGTGTTGATGTCGGTGTTGTTCACCCCGGCCGCACCGACCTGGATGAGCACCTCATCCGCAGCAGGACGCGGGATCGGGACATCCGTTCTGTATTCGAGTTTCTCCAAGCCGCCGTGACCGGTCAGCAGCACGGCGGCCATGGTGCTCGGCCGTGCTGTCAAAGCTGTCGAGGTGATCGTCGACCCCCTCCCTCACCCCGGCCGGGGCAACCCCGTCGGCAGCGGCCCTGACCGGTTTTCGTCAATGCTGCGCCGCAAAAGAGGTCACCTCGTGGTCTCGGCGGGGACGTCGTCGATCTGTGTCATGGCCTCCCGCATGCCCTCCTCCATGCCCATCCCCTCGAGCTGGTGGAACTGCTGCGTGTCGGCGAAACGAGTCACCGTGGTCATCCGGGTGCCGGAGTCGGTGGGTTCGAACGTCACCACACCGTGGATCTCCGGCATCCCGGGGGAGGGCTCACCGTCGTCGTCGGCGAAGCCGTCGTCGAATTCGAGGCGGTGGGGTTGGTCGATGTCGGTGATCCTCCACCAGCCGTGCATGCGCTCCCCGTTCGGGCCGGTCATGTAGTACCGGGAGCGTCCACCGACGGTGAAATCGTGTTGCTCGAAGGTCGCCGGCCATGACGGCGGCCCCCACCAGCGTTCGAGTTGCCGTGGGTTCTGCCACACCCGCCACACCCGGTCGATGTCCGATCCGGACTCGGCGACGAACGTCATCGTCAGGCTTGACGGATCTTTGTGGACATTGGTGACGGTCATGGAACCGTTCCCTTCCGCAGTGTCCTCACAAAGGCCCCCGACCGGTTGCGCTCTGTTCCGTCGTAGTTCCCGTCGGTCCGTGGCCTCGCAGCATCGTCTGCACACACTGTTCCCTGCCGCGCTACGGCCTAACCACGATCGGGCGGGCTGCTGCCACCGTCATGACACCGTGAACGCGGTGTCATGACGACGGGCTGACGGACACGGACCGGCACCGTTCGATGTCACGCGGTTGAAGCGACCACCGGGCCGGAGTGTGGGTGCCTTGGCGGCAGGTGCGACCCGATGCGGCGACCCGAGACCGGAAATACGCTGAAAGCACCGCCAACCCACACGGCAAAGGAGCGCGTAGTGGTCTCTCGGCTCAACCCCTATCTCAGTTTCCCCGGCAACGCGCGGCAGGCGATGGAGTTCTACCGCGACGGCTTCGGTGGGAACCTGTCCATGGCCACCTTCGGCGACTTCGACATGCAGGACACCCCCGACGCCGACAAGATCATGCACAGCGCGTTGGAGACCGACCTCGGGTTCACCCTCATGGGCGCCGATGTGCCCTCGGACCAGGAATACAAGCCCGGCAACAACATCGGGGTGAGCGTCAGCGGCGACGACGCGGAAGCACTCCGTGACTACTGGGCGAGACTCTCCGAGGGAGGCACCGTCGTGGTGCCGATGGAAAGACAGCTGTGGGGCGACGAATTCGGCATGTGCGTCGACCGGTTCGGTGTCGAGTGGATGGTCGACATCGGCGGTCCACAGGGGTAGGCGGAAACACCGCCCGCGGCAAGAG
>SMEZ01000258.1_pt1 | contig 11343 bp, 8 predicted proteins | sample 2456351 | NCBI WGS metagenome assembly SMEZ01 (sample SAMN10132605, study PRJNA489261) | soil metagenome | isolation source: day120 antibiotic-loamy sand soil ammended with composted manure from dairy... | place: USA | collected 2015-04-01 | reverse complement strand
TACGCGCCCGGGGACAAACTGCCCAGCGAACGAGCCATGATCGAGACCTACGGCGTTTCGCGGCTCACCATCCGTGAAGCACTCGGCATCCTTCGCGCTGAAGGAGTTGTTGTCACCGAGCACGGGCGCGGAGTGTTCGTGCGTCCACCCGCATCCATCCAGCGTCTGTCGCGATCCCGGTTGTCGCGGGCGGCGCGCGCGGAGAACAAGGGCGCCTTCCTCGCCGACGCGGCCGCGCAGGGCTTCACGCCCAGCAGTTCGGTGCGCGTGCGGTTCGAGCCGGCCGACGAGCGTGCCGCCGGTCATCTCGGAATCCAGCCGGGAGATGAGGTGACCGTGCGGGATCGCGTGATGCGGGCCGACGGGCTCGTGGTGCAACTCGCCGTTTCCCGCCTGCCGCGCACGTTCACGCGCGGCACCGCGATCGAAGAGGTCGACACCGGCCCTGGCGGAGCGTACGCGCGACTGGAGGAAGCCGGACACACCATCGGCCACTACGCCGAGCACGTCGGCTCCCGCATGCCCACACCCGAGGAGGCATCAGCACTTCAGCTCGGTCAAGGCATCCCGGTCATCACCGTGACGCGGGTGGCCTACCGGGAGGACGGCACACCACTGGAGATGAACGACATGGTCCTCCCCGCCGACCGGTACGAACTGACCTACGAATGGGCCGCTGAGTAGGTCCGGCATCGCGCGATCACGACACGGACGCGAGGCCGGTAGCCGTCAGGCCCAGTGGCAACGCCGTTGTCCACAGCAGAATGTGCACACGGTATGGCCTGCGACGAGCGGAAGCCGGTCCGTGCCACCGAAAGCCGGACGGGGCTCACCGGTGGACGGGGGTTCACGTCGGTGTCGAGGCGGTTCCGGGTAATCGGCAAAGGCATTCCGCCATTCCGATGTGCTCGGACAGAAGAGCCGGATAGGGGTCTGATGCGCACTGGCGCGTACTCCCGAACCGTTCAGAAAGGACGGTTGCCGACCGAACGGCTTCAGCCACTGTGGGCGATTGTCGCGGGAAACGATCGGGACGGTGTTCCGATCGACACCCCCGATTCAGGATCGACCCGACAGCTCGACGATCAGCGGGCTTTCGTTCGGGAGGCCTGCGGTCGGGACGGGCGTTCCCGCGCCGGCCCGACCGTTTCGAATCAGCACCGTGGCTACACGACCGTCGGCGCCGTCTGTTGGCTGTCGGACCAGGCGTCGAGCGCGCGGATGAGGCCGTCGAACAGGTCACGGAGCACGGTCAGCCAGGTGATGGCGTCCGTCATCGCCTTCCCCAGCGCTGTCAGCAGCTTGCCCACCTTGCTCACCACGCGGGAGATCGCGGTCGTGGATGGTCCAGCTCACCAGGGAGCCCGCGATGCTGGCGAGCAGATCCCGCACCGCCGTGCGGACACCGTTGACGACCTCGGCCATCCCCACGGTCAGACCGGCGATGCCGTGCGCCGCGCCCGCCGCGTTGTTGTACACGGCGGAGAGTTCCTCCGCCTTCGCGCGGTAGGCCTCAGCGGCACCGCCCAGCCAGTTCTGCGTCTCCGCCGGAGCCGCGCTCTTGACCTCCTCGGCGAGCTCGGTCATCTCCTTCTCGATGTTGGTCCACGACTCCGCGTAGGCCTTCACCATGTCCGGGTTGCCCGCGAGCTTGTCGAGCGCCTCCCGCGCAGGCTCGATGTGTTCGAGCATCCACGAGATCACCTGGCCCGCGACGAAGCCGATCGGGTCCGTGACGGCGGCGGCGGTGTCGAGCCCCACCCCGACCAGGCCACTGACCGACAACGCCCAATCGCCCCGGTCGATGCCTTCGGCGATCGCCCACCCGGCCTCGAACGGCGTGATCCCGGTCATGAACCCGGTGCCGTCCCGGCTCGGGATTTCCATCTTCGTGAACGGGTCGCCGTCCTTACGGTCCTCGGCGTAGAAGTTGTCCGGGTCGGTGTTGTCCACGACCAACGGGTTGTTCACCGGGCCCCGCCCCCGTGCACGAAGTTCCCGGACGCCTCGACGTCACGGCCGATCCGGTTGAGCCGTTCGACGATGAACTCTTCGAGCCGTTCGTAGGCGTTCGCCGCCTCGTCCAGGGCCCGTGCCAGGTTTTGAGTCACTTTCTGGGTCTTCGCCAAGGCCTCGGCACCTCGGTTCTGCGGTTCCCGCACCATCGAACCGAACGGCTGGCACAACACGCCGTACGCTTCGTCGAGACCGGCCAGGTGCGAGCCGGCGTCCGCGGCCGTGCCAGCCCTCTGCGAGAACGACTCCATCGTCTTCGCGTGGCTGCGGAGTTCCTCCAGCACCACTTGGAAGTCGGCCATCAGCGTCCTTTCTCTAACGCCGCAGGATGGACCCGCCACCCAGATCGTCGTCTTCGTCCTCGAGTGGACGTGGCCGAGGCCGTCGCGGTTCCGGTTTCCGTTCAGCCGATTCGTCTTCGAGTCGACCGATCGACAATTCGCGCAGGGACGGATCGTCCCCGTCCTCGTCGACCGGGTCGGGGAAGCGTTCGGCGTACTGGTTGACGATGTTGTTACCGGCGGGGTCGTCGCCGACCGTCTCGTGCACGAGGGTGGCCACCTGCTCACGCAGCTTGGCCTGCGCCTGCCGCAGACAACTCATGATCGTGGCGGACACCATGGCCGGGTCCATCCCTTTTGTCCGCTCCGACAGCTCCAGATCGGTCAACACGCCGTTCGCGTCGACGGTGACCGTCACCTCACCACCCGCCGAGCGCTCCGTGACGCCGACCGAGCCGAGGCGCTGGTGTAGCGCGGAATAGCGCTGTGCCTTCTGTTGCAGGTTCTCCGCGAATTGCTGCAGTTGCTCACCGGCCTTGATGGGGTCCTGGCCCAGCATCACTGCTCCCTCACGATCCGTGGTTGCGCAGCGAATTTAGCAGCCGGGTCAGGACGTCGGCGGCGGATAGGGCGGCATCACAAAGGCGGTGTCGCGCGCCAGGTCGAAACGCGTACGGAGAGCAACCGGGCGAACACATGCGGTTCGTCCACAGGTAACAGCACGGTTCGGGAGGGAGTGTGCAGGAGCACGGCGGGTCCGGGCGTGGCCTGCACCGCGGAACCGTCGGACAGCATCAGCCACGGAACCGGTCCGGCCGCCTCGGGCAGCACGGTGGGCTGGACGTCGCGTAGTTCGGAGAAGAGGAGTCGGTCGTGGCCGACGGCTCGGTGCCGACGCGCCGTCCACTCGAGGCCGGTCCTGCCGATCGACACCGAACCGGACACGAGTCCGGTGTCGCGAAGCCGTGCTCGAACCGCGACGGTGAACGGTGTCGCGCCCAGTTCCGGGGAGACGGGGGTCAACAACGTGCTCATGGCTCGGCGGGCGAAGGACACGGCGAGTGTCACCGCCGCCAACGCGAGGACGAGGACCACGGTCGCGACGGCGGCCCCGGCCCCACCCGAACCGGCGGCGACACCGACGACCGGGAACACGCCGAGCAACAATTGGGCCCCACCGGTGAAGAACGCCGCCCGCACCCACCGCGGTGGTTCATGCACCAATCCGCGGACACGTGGGATCAGCCACGCCTTGAAACCGTCCGTGGCGCCGGTGAGCACGGCCGCGAGTACGCACAGCACGACGATCGCCCACGGGCAGCCGGCCAGTGCCGTCAGGAGCAGGCCGCGCGCCCGGTCCCACCGGGGTTGGAGCAGTGCGGCCGCCTGCGGATCGGCGACCCCGGGCATCGTGGTCGGAACGAGCATGCCCGAAACCTAACAGCGGCGACGAGCGGGAAACAGGCCGTGGCGGTGGGGTGGGGTCCCGAGCACCGACCGACGAGTGGCGTGCCCGGCGGAGCCGTTCTCGCTCGCCGAAGGCACCGTCCGCGCCGCGATGAATCCGCCCCACTCGGGCAGAAGACCTGCTGGTCCTTCATGGACAGTCCATGACGGTCACCGCGGCACGCCGGGTGGTGTGGAGCGGGATGTCCGTCGCGTCGTCGAAGACGCCGATCGAGTCAGCGCTCGTGCGCGTGCCGGACCGTTCGTCACGGACGACTCCACGCGGTGCCGTGGAAGCCCGGTGTGGGGAGGGGGAAACCACGCCCGGCGAACACCCCGGCGGTGTCGCTTGCGCATCCGGACCACGACAGGAGGCGGGGTAGGACCGAGGACGGGAGACCATGACGCCCCGACGACCTCCGGTACCGAGGTCGTCGGGGCGTCACCTCACGGTGCCCGCACCGCGGGTCGATCGAACCCGGGACCGGATCACCAGCGGTAGTCGAGGAACTTCCCGTCGAAGGTCACGACCACGCGGTCGCCGTCCGGGTCCTCACGGCGGGAGACGTCGACGCGGAAGTTGATGGCGCTCATGATGCCGTCGCCGAACTTCTCGTGGATCAGTTCCTTCAGCGCGGGCCCGTAGACCTTCAGGGCCTCGACGAAACGGTAGATCGTCGGGTCGGACAGCACCTCGGGGTCGCTGCCGCGCATGGGTTGGCGCTGCAGGCTTTCCGCCACCGAGGAGTCCAGATCGAGCAACCGGCACACCCGATCGGCCTGCTCCTGGGTCATCGGGTGCTGACCGAGCAACGCCGCTGTCGTCCATACGACCGGAGCGCCGATCTCCTCGGCGATCGCCTCCCACGTCAGTCCCTTGCGGATGCGGGCGGCCACGACGAGCTCGGCGGCCTCGGACTTGCTCAGGATCGGGGTCATACCGTCCTCCTTCCAAAACAGGCGCACCCTGATTGTGGATGTCGCATGCGTGCCGTCGCAGCGGGAGGCCTCGTGGAGGGCCGGGCCACGACGGGAGCCGGACCCGCGGGGCAGGGACCGTGACCGGGGTGGGTTCGAGAAAGCCACGAGGGTGTTCAGTCGCGGCGCGACCGCTGTGAAGGGCGGCCGGGTTCGGCGGTTCCCCGGAGGAGGAGCGCCGCCGTGTCGGTCTCCCACGAATCCCTCCTCTCACGAATCCCGCCGACTGCGACCACGCGGACTCGCTGGTCGCCGAGTGTCATGCCCCGGTTTCTTTGAGTGTCACGGGCCGACCGGGGCGGGAGCCGCAGTGCCGGTGACACGGCCCGAGCGGGTGCCTGCGCAAAGGGCGCGGATTCACCGTGTTCCCGCTTATCCGTCCTGCCGACGGGGTAGAGGGACGTCGTGGCGGTCGTGCCACGGGGGTCGACGACGCCCGAAACGCGCAGGCACGTGGGAGGAGTCACCGTGGACGAGTCCAACCCGATCTGGTCAGTGGTCAGCAGGATCGTCGACAGGGTGCGGGAAGGGGACGAATCCACCGAGACCATCCCGGGGCAGCCGGCCGGCCAGTCGCCGGCGTTGGAGGAACCGACCGAACCCCGGGACCCCCTTCACCCGAAGCCCGACCAAGCCGCCCCGGAGCTGCGCACGGCCACGGGCAGGCCGGTGGACGGCTCCGCGCAGGACAGGGCGCAGGACGGCGCACACCTGACCAGCGCACAGGGGGTTCGGCTGTCCGACTCCGATCACTCGCTCAAGGCGGGACCCCGTGGGCCGGTGCTGTTGCAGGACCACCACCTGCGGGAAAAGCTCATGCACTTCGACCACGAGCGGATCCCCGAACGCGTGGTGCACGCGCGGGGAGCGGCGGCCCACGGCGTGTTCGTCAGCTACGGGACGGCCGCCAACGTCACGAAGGCGGCGTTCCTCCAGGAGGGTGTCGAGACGCCGACCTTCACCCGGTTCTCCACGGTGATCGGGTCCCGGGGTTCGGCGGACACCGTTCGGGACACCCGTGGTTTCGCCACCAAGTTCTACACCTCCGAAGGCGTGTACGACCTGGTCGCCAACAACATCCCGGTGTTCTTCATCCAGGACGCGATCAAGTTCCCCGACCTCGTCCATGCCGCCAAACCGCATCCGGATCGGGAGATCCCTCAGGCCCAGAGCGCGCACGACACCTTCTGGGACTTCGTCTCCCTGCACACCGAGGCGATGCACCACACGATCTGGGTCATGTCCGACCGGGGCATCCCGCGCTCCTACCGGACCATGGAGGGCTTCGGCGTCCACACCTGGCGGCTGGTCAACGCCCACGGCGAGACGACGTTGGCGAAGTTCCTGTGGAAACCCAAACTGGGCGTGCATTCCCTGGTGTGGGAGGAGGCGCAGATCTGCAACGGCGTGGACCCCGATTTCCACCGCCGTGATCTGGCCGATGCGATCGAGGCCGGCATCTATCCGGAATGGGAGCTGTGCATCCAGACCTTTCCGGACACGCCCGAGCAGACGTTCGAGGGCATCGACCTGTTGGACCCCACCAAGCTCGTCCCCGAGGAGTTGGCGCCGGCTCAGCCGGTCGGGCTGCTCACCCTCAACCGCAACCCGACCAACTACTTCGCCGAAACAGAGCAGGTCGCCTTCCACGCCGGACACCTGGTGCCCGGCATCGACGTCACCGACGATCCACTGCTGGCCGGCCGGCTGTTCTCCTACCTCGACACCCAGCTCCTGCGGCTCGGCGGGCCCAACTTCGCGCAACTGCCGATCAACCGCCCCCACGCGCCCATCAACGACATGCTGCGGGACGGCATGCACCAGACGGCCGTGCACACCGGTGTCGCCCCCTACAAACCCAACTCCCTGGACGGTGGGTGTCCCTTCTTCGCCGGTGTTCCCGAAGGCGGATACGTCGAGGTCCCCGCGCCGGTCGCGGCCGCGCAGAAGGTACGCGAGGCACCCGAGTCGTTCGCCGATCACTTCACCCAGCCGCGGATGTTCTGGTTGAGTCTGTCACCGGTCGAACGTGAGCACACCATCGACGGCTTCGTCTTCGAACTCGGCAAGTGCTACGAGCAGGCGGTCAAGGAACGCACGCTGCGGGCACTCGCCGAGATCGACCACTATCTGTGCGAGAGGGTGGCGGAGGGACTCGGACTGCCCGCGCCCGAGCCTGCTCGGGAACTCCCGGATGTGCCGCCGAGTCCGGCGTTGTCCCAGGTGGGGAGCATATGGCCCGTCAAGGGGCGGGTGGTCGGCATCGTCGCCGACGACAGCGCCGACCTCGACGAGGTCCGATTCCTGCGGAGCGCGATCTTCAACGGCGACATGGTGCCGCTGATCATCGCGCCCACCGGAGGTGAACTCGGGGCCGACACCGACGATCCCCTCACCGTGCAACGCAGTTTCGTCACCGGACGGTCCGTCGAGCTCGATGCGTTGATCCTGGTCTCGGCACCCACCCCGGGCGGGGACGCTTTCGCCACCCGCGACGCCAAGGCGTGGAGCGGTGCCGACGCGTCCGTCGACCCGCGCGTGGAACTCATGCTCACCGAGGCGTATCGACACGCCAAACCGTTGGGTGCCCTGACCGCCGCCCGGTCCGCGTTCGACAGTGCGAGGATCCCCACGAGAGCGCCGGGAGTCGTCATCGACGACGACGTCGAAGCGCTTTTCCGGGGGGTCGTCGATCTGCTCCATCAACACCGGATCTGGGAACGGTTCCCGGCCCACGCCTAGGTCGGTTCCCCGGGATGGCCGTGTCGTGCGCGGTGCGAGGGAGATCCCTGCCTGTGCGACCGGGGGGATCGGAAGGTGATCGACTGGCGTGGCACGCGGACCCCTTCGACCGTTCGGGAACCGGGTGATGCCGAAGCTCGCTCGCGGATGTGGTCCACTCGGCTGGACCGAACATGAAAGCCTTTCATTGCCGGTGCGCTGCGATTAGGGTCTTCCGTCAACGATCAACGGAAGGACTCGCAATGTCGCGACTTTCGCGCACTGTGGCCGTGTTCGCCGTCGCGGCCGTGGTCGGTACCGGCTTGACCGCACCTCCCGCGAGTGCACGCCACGCGCCCCTGCCCGAGCCGGCCCCGGACTACTGCGGCGAGCAGTGTCACGACATCCTGCCGCCCGGCCAGAGCGGCAACGCCACCTTCATCGAGCTCATCGGCCACCTGCTGTTCGGCACCCTGCCGAAACACTCCGGGGATCAACTCGACGCCTACGACGAACTCGCCGCCCGGTATTCGAGCCTGACCACCGACACCATCGACGAGTTCTTCAACGACCATTCGTTCGGCGTTCCCGCGGACCAGGTCGAGCGGAGTTACCGGCCGCGCGAGGACGTCACCATCGTCCGCGACAAATCCACCGGGGCTCCCCACATCACCGGCACCACCCGGTCCGGGACCATGTTCGGCGCCGGATACGCCGCCGCCGAGGACAAGCTCTTCCTCATGGACGTGATGCGCCGGGCCGGGCGGGGGACGGTCTCCTCGTTCGCCGGGGGCGCACCCGCGAACCGTGCGCTGGAGCAGCAGTTCTTCGCCGCCGCGCCGTACACCGAGGAGGAACTGCAACAACAGCTCGACGACGTCGCCCGCAAGGGCGAACGCGGCGCCCAGGCGATCGAGGACCTCGAGTCCTATGTGGAAGGGATCAACGCCTACATCGAGAAGGCGCACCGGGGACGTTACTTCCCCGGTGAGTACGTCGCCACCGGACACATCGACGCGATCACGAACAAGGGGCGTATCGAGCCGTTCAAACCGACCGACATCGTCGTGCTCGCCGCGTTGATCGGTGCCCAGTTCGGCGGTGGCGGTGGTAACGAGGTGCAGAACGCCATCGCCCGCCTGGAACTGCACGAACGATTCGGCGTCGAACGTGGAGAGGAGATCTGGAGGGTCTTCCGCGCCGAGAACGACCCCGAGGCCATCAGCACCATCCACGACGGACAGGTCTTCCCGTACGGCAACGCGCCCGAGGACCCGGAGGGCGTCGTGTGGCCGGACCGGGGCTCGGTGATCGAACAGCAACTCGTGTTCGACCCGACCGGATCGGCCGCCGAGCGCGTCGACACGGCCGCGAAGAACGCCGCGCCGAGGAGGCACGACGTGCCACGGCCGGACTCGGACGATCAGACCGAGGTACTGCGCGGGATCTTCGACGACGGTGTCCTGCCCGAGAGTCTGGGCCGGGCTCGGGGCATGTCCAACGCGTTGGTCGTGTCGGGCGCCCACACCGACAGCGGACACCCGGTCGCAGTGTTCGGACCCCAGACCGGCTACTTCGCACCCCAACTGCTCACCCTCCAGGAGTTGCAGGGGCCGGGGATCTCGTCGAAGGGCGCGTCGTTCGCGGGCCTGAGCTTCTACACCCTGCTCGGTCGCGGCCAGGACTACGCCTGGAGCGCCACCACGGCGGGTCAGGACATCATCGACACCTACACCGTGGAACTGTGTGAACCGGACGGTGGCCCGGCCACCATCCACTCGTCGTCCTACCTGTTCCGCGGCGAATGCGTGCCGATGCGCACGGTGGAACGACACAACGAGTGGGAACCCAACCTCGGTGACTCGACCCCGAAGGGTTCGTACCGGTTGGTGTCGTTCCGCACCCACTACGGTCCGGTGACCCACCGCGGCACCGTCGACGGCAAGCCCGTGGCGTTCACGACGGTGCGGTCGACGTTCCTGCACGAGATCGATTCGATCATCGGGTTCCAGAAGTTCAACGATCCCGAGGCCATCACCTCGGCGGAGGACTTCCAGCGCGCCGCCCACGACATCAACTTCACGTTCAACTGGTTCTACGTCGACGCCGACGACGCCGCGTACTTCAACTCCGGGGCGAACGTCGTGCGCCCGCCACAGGTCGATCCGAGCATGCCGATCGCCTCGGACCCCGCCTACGAGTGGGAGGGCTGGAACCCGGACGACAACACCGCGCGGTACATGTCGTTCGAGGAACATCCCCATTCGATCAACCAGGACTACTACATCAGTTGGAACAACAAGCAGGCACCGGGAACGGCGGGCGCACTGCCGGAGAAGGGCGCCGTGCACCGCGGGGACCTGCTGGACCACCGGATCGCCGAACGTCTGGAGGCAGGTGACACGTTCGACCGGGTCAGTCTGACCCAGGTCATGGCCGAGGCCGGGGTCACCGACCTGCGTGCCGAACGGGTCCTGCCCGATCTGCTGCGGCTGATCGACACCGAGCCCGTCGACGACCCCGAACTGGCCGCGCGCGTCGACGAGTTGCGGGAGTGGTCGGAGGACGGCGGTCGGCGGGTGGAGACCGAACGCGGCAGCCACGTCTACGAGCACGCGTCGGCGATCCAGCTGATGGACGCGTGGTGGCCGCTGCTGGTGCGGGGCATGTTCGAACCGGAGCTGGGCACCCCGGCCTACCAGGCGTTGACCGATGTGCTGCGCATCAACGAGTCGCCCTCCGGTTGGCAGAACGGGGAGCCGGGACTGCAGTCCGGCCAGGGGCACCAGGGCTCGGCGTTCCAGCACGGCTGGTTCGGACAGGTGTCCAAGGACGTTCGGGTGGCGCTCGGTGACGATGTGCCCGGCGGGCTCGACGAGTCGCTGTGCGGAGGAGGCGACGCGTCGGCGTGCCGCCAGGTGCTGCTGGACACGTTGGCCGAGGCGGCCGTGACCCCGGCGGAGGAGGTCTACCCGGGTGATGCGGAGTGCGAGGCCGGTGACCAGTGGTGCGCCGACGCCATCGTGCACTCCAAGATCGGCGGCATCGGCCACAAGAAGGTGACCTGGCAGAACCGCCCGACCTACCAGCAGGTCGTGGAGTTCCCCTCCCGCCGCTGACGAAGCTCGACAGGCCCATCGCGGTGTTCTCGACCAGAGCACCGCGATGGGGGTTTTCGGGCGGCTGGGGACACCCCTGTTCTGGTCCGACCACAAAGGACATACGTGCTGTCCGGGGTGTATACGGCGCGGGTGACCGCGTGGAACCGAATACGGCATGGACGTCCGGTTGGGTCCTCCCAGCCGGGCGTTCTGCGTTGCTCACTCCTTCCCGGGCGTTTTTCCGGGATCGCAGATCGTGTGGTGGGGTTTCCTCGTGCGTCGACGGTGCACGACGGGGCCGGCCACGCGCGTGAGTGGTGAATTCGAGCGGTCACAGCGCGTGGGTGATCACCGTCGGGAGCGACCCGGCCGATCCACGCCTTCGGCTGTGCGACACCTTCTGGTTTCGCGAACGACGTCGGATCCGGGTTTGATCGTCGAACGGCGCGGGGAACGGATAACCAAGGACGAGGCTCCCGCGAACCACGTCGCTTTGGTCACGCATCGCACACGACCCGGGCGCAAGCGGTCGCACATGCAGGGGCAACAGAGAAGCTACTCGTACGGAGGGGATCGTGACGAGCGCTCCGACCCAGCACACCGGTTCCATCGGGACCGTGTCACAGAAGGGAATTCCGGACGAGGTCGACGTCGCGGTCGTCGGCTCCGGCGGGGCAGGGCTGATGGCGGCACTCAGTGCGGCCAAGCAGGGAGCACGGGTCCTCGTCGTGGAGTCCAGCCGATCGTCGGTGGCGCCACCGGCATCTCCGCGGGGGCGGCGTGGATCCCCAACCACGGTT
>SMEZ01000171.1_pt1 | contig 11631 bp, 16 predicted proteins | sample 2456351 | NCBI WGS metagenome assembly SMEZ01 (sample SAMN10132605, study PRJNA489261) | soil metagenome | isolation source: day120 antibiotic-loamy sand soil ammended with composted manure from dairy... | place: USA | collected 2015-04-01 | reverse complement strand
TTCACCATTAGTTTCTGCACATAGAGGCTCTCTATCAACAATTCTTCCGCATTTTCAACATTAGTTCTGCACATAGAAGCGCTCTATCAACACTTCTTCAGCATTTTCACCACTATTTCTGCGCGTAGAAGCGCTCTATTAACACTTCTTCAGCGTTTTCAACATTTATTCTGCGCGTAGAAGATCTCTATCAACACTTCTTCAGCGTTGCCACCATTAGTTCTGAGCGTAGAAGTTCCCTATCAACACCCCTGCAACGTTTTCAACATTAGTTCTGCACATAGAAAATCACTATCAAGACTTCTCCACCATTCACATCACTTTAAAAACAATAAAAAGCAGCATTCTAATAGAATACTGCCACCTTTTTAAGTAATTCATTTTATATTTCCCTTATCACAAAGTGTTTCTAAATGATAACGGATAACCTCCTTCACCTTTTCTGGGGTGTAAACATCAGGTCTTAGTAAAGCATGAGCGGATAATCCTTCAATAAAGGCTGCTAAGCGACTTTTTTCTAACTCTAAATCGACTGAATCCAAGAGTATCCCCTTGAGAGCTAAGATTTCCAAAAGTGAATTTGCTAATTCATATGTACCATTCGTCAATTCTTCTTTTTTCTCCTTTAATACTTCACTCGTCAGGGAACGAAGTGCAAAAATCCACCAAACACTCGCTTCAATTTTCTTTTCTTCATCGATTGGTACAAGTTCTAGTAATATTTCTTCAACTGCCTGTAATGGATCTTTTGACCATTCTTTATCATCTGAACGTTTTTTCCCAATATCGAAAAAATAATCCATTATAAAAATTAACATTTCATCTTTTGTTGAAAAATAATGTCGCAAAGCTCCAGGAGACATCCCAGCCTCAGCGGCTACTCTTCGTATAGATGCTTTTTCAATTCCATCACTCTCAATAATTTTCCATGCAGCTTCAGCAATTACTTTCCTCTTTTGATCGTGATTCACAATTTTTGGCACAGAAAAATCACTTCCTTTTTTTAATACAGTGTGTTATTATCTTTTTAGCACACCGTGTTATTTAGATAATATCACATAATACCAAGGGGGTACTAAATATTTGATTCAAATGATTGAAACAATGATGCCATCTTCATCCATAGACTTTTCTGTAGCTCTAATGATTATATCCATCTGCGCATTAATTGATATTTTAAGTCCTGGTGTACTTGGTGTAACCGGCTATTTATTACTTACACAACCGAATCAGTTACCTTCTCGACTTATTGTGTTTATAGTCATTGTACAGTTAGGATATTTCATAACAGGTTTATTATTGTATTTTGGTGGAGAAACTCTATTGAAGTTGATTGAACAAATTTCTGAATTTGATTTTATCAACTGGTTTTATACTGTTTCTGGAGCAATTCTTGTTGTCATTAGCTTCATTAAACCAAGCGAAAATTCAATTCGACGAATCACTTCTTGGATTCCACAGCAATCGACCATTAGAGGCATGGTTGTTTTAGGCATCATAATTTTTCTAACAGAATTTGTAACAGCATTGCCCTACTTCTATTCTATTTCATTAATGAATCATCTAGCAATGAAGCCTGCTTCTTCTGTCCTAATTATGATCGGGTACAACATTGTAATGGTACTTCCTTCCCTACTTTTATTAGGGATAAATATTTTGTTCAAAGAAAAACTACAATCTTTTTTAAATAAAATTAGATCAAAATTAAATGAGTTACCCATTACTTCAATCTTAGGAGCAGTAGGATTAGTTGGTGTAGTTTTTTTTAACATAGGGATTAGAGGAATTTTAAATTAAAAATATGAATGAGGTGTTCAAGTATGAAAGAAATTCTTAACGGATTAAGTTTACTTTTTCTTATCCAAGGAATAGGTGGATTAATCAACCATTTTACTGATGGTGGCAAAAGTTGGTTTTTAGTAAATTATATTTCAGCATTTCAAGGTTGGGAAATTTTGGTAGACATTTTATTAATTGTGATTGGTGGGATGATTGGTTTGTTACCTATGAAAGTATCTAGGTCATCTGAAAAAAAGTAACAAACAGAATGGCGAGAATATAGTAGCTTCCGATAACTCGTTTAACAAATAAAAGAGGCAATTTTTGATTAATGTTAATACATTTTCAAAAATTGCCTCCATTTTATTTTTTATATTACATTTCTAAAAAAGCCCGAATCTCATAGAAAAGAAATTCAGGCTTCCTTTTGTCTATTTTATATTATATTAATACTATAACTCTTTTACTACTATATTTTTATTTTTCTAAATAATCCATCAAACGTTCTGGATCGAATCCAATAACCCATTTCCCATTTATTTCTGTTTGTGGAACTCCCATTTGACCAGTTTGATTTACTAATCTTTGCATCATAATGGGATCCCTTTCTACGTTTACTTCCTTAAATGGAATACCGTTTTGCTGCAAAAAACCTTTTAACATTGTACAAAACGGACAGCTTGTTGTTGTATAGACAGTAACATTGTTTTTCATTATTTTTTTCCTCCCTCAAAATTTTCACTTTATAACCCTACATACCCAATAGGGTATATTGAATTATAAAATCTACTTAATAATATTATGAGTAAAGTGATTTCACACCTGTATCGCTTTTCATAATCCCACTGGATCAAAGCCCGAAATCCATTTACCATTAATATTTGTTTGCGGTACAGTGAATTTCCCTGTTTTTGAGATTAATTTTACCATTGCAATTGGATGAATTTCTAAATTAACCTCATCATAAGAGATATCATTTAGATTTAAAAAATTCTTTACCATTTTACATACTGGACACATGGTAGTTGTATAAACCGTAACTTTTTGATTCATATCTAATCCCCACTATTAATTATTAATCATCTTTCTTATTCTACCTTACCTGTCCAATTATTCATGCCGCCAATCATATCCTCTACTTTGAATCCAAGTGCCTCTAGGATTCCACAGGCAGCCTTACTGCGATTCCCCGATTGGCAGACAATAATATAACTCTTCTTTTTATCTAATTCGTTTTTACGGAGTGCGAGTTGCCTTAATGGGATATGTTTTGCTCCCGGTATTTTCCCAGTTGCTATTTCAGCATTTTCGCGAACATCAATAATATCCACAGCTTCTTGATTTTTTAGACGCACCTCAACTTCTTCTGGTGTAATTTGTTTTGCCATTAGACTTCTTCCTTTCTTAATACCAAGCACTCATTCCGCCCTTAACATTATAAATATTTTTAAAACCTTGTTTTTTTAAGTATTTTGCTGCTTTTGCACTTCTCATACCACTTTGACAAATGACAATAATATCTTTATTTTTATCTAGCTTATTTACTTTATTCGGTAGTTCGTTAAGGGGAATATTTTTAAACTGTGGTCGATGGTTTGATTTATATTCACCTGTTGTTCGAACATCTATACATTGAATATTTTTATCATTTATTCTTTTCTTCGCTTGTTCAACAGTTATATTCGTTATCCCTTTTGTTGGAATAAAACGGCTAAGAAAAATAAGAGCAACAGCAACAATAATAATCCACTCCATTATTCCCATTGATTTAAAGCCTCCTCCTTAATACCCCTAAAGGTATATTACTAACAATTAAAATATCCTACCTATTTTCATGCATCTATATTTAAAACTTTTATACCCACCCGGGTATAAAAATACAAAAAAGGCATGCAACGCTTTTCTAATTAAAGAAAAGCTGTTGAACCTTTATCTACTTTTTACTAATAAATTTACTGCTTCTTTTACAAGTTCTTGCGTATCTTCACCATTTTTTATATTTTCACGAACACATTGTTCTAAATTCATGCTCACAATTAAACCAATTGTACGATCAATGGCAGAACGTGAGGCAGATAATTGAGTAATCACGTCTCGACAATCTTTATTTTGTTCAATCATATTTAAAACACCTTTGATCTGTCCTTCAATTCGTTTTAAACGATTGACAACTGATTTATCATATTCCATTCAATATTCCTCCCTTTTAAAAAAGGATTGTCTATCATCTTAAAGTGACAAATTGTATAAAAAATTATTATAATACCTTTTTGATATAGCGGTAAGTCATTTTACAAATGTGTTTTAGTTGCACTCATATTACAATAATAAACTTATTCATTGAATTTATAAGCATTATAATATACCCCTTAAGGTATATTGTCAAGGTGCCAGCTAAAAAATTTTTTCCAATATAATTTGTATCCAAAATTTTTTAAAAGGGAGGCCTTCTGTCTTATTGTTGCATCCTAAACAATTGTAAATAGTAAAAAGTTAATATTAAATCACATTATAAAATATCGATCCAAAGTTTAATGGCAGTACCAGCAATCATAATAGCTAGAATAAACTGTAAGATTTTGGTATTCATTTTCTTACCAACCTTCGTACCGAGTGGGGCGGCGATAAAACTTGCAATAATCATAATGATAGCTGGTAGATAATCTACCTGCCCCGTGATCAGTTTACCAATACTACTCCCAATGGAAGATATGAAGGTAATAGCTAAACTTGTAGCAATCGTCATTCTCGTTGGGATATGCAGAACTGTTAACATAATTGGTACAAGTAAAAATCCTCCTGCTGCTCCAACAATACCAGATACGATTCCAACTACTAAAGCTAAAATTGCTGCCAGTGGCTTATTAAATGTCACTTCATTTAATGGCATATCATCCACTAGCTTTTTTGGTATAAACATCATCACTGCCGCAACTAAAGCAAGAATACCATATACGACATTCACTGCTTGTTCCGATAATAAACTAGATCCATAACTACCAATTAAGCTACCAATGAGAATAGCTCCACCCATATAAATGATGAGTTGTTTGTTTAGATATCCTCCTTTACGATACGCCCATACTCCAGCGATGGAAGCAAATAATACTTGTATAGCACTTATCCCCGACACTTCGTGGGCCGTGAATGCTACTATACCAAATAAAGGTGGAATATATAATAGCATCGGATATTTAATAATGGAACCGCCGACGCCTAACATACCGGATAAGAATGAACCAATAAATCCAATAGCAAATATGACGATAATAAATGTTAAAACCATTGATAAACCTTCTTTCTACATCAGGAAAAGCGAGTAGTGATTCTACTCGCTATTTGATTTTCATTATGCTTTTTGAATATAAAAGTATAGAACATCCTCTTCTGTTTTTTGTTCTAACACAGTGTGGCCGCCTGATTTTGCCCAAGCAGGTATATCGTTCAATGCACCTTTGTCTGTAACAACTACTTCAAGTACTTCTCCTGATTTAATCGCATCGATTGCTTTTTTGGTTTTAACGATAGGCATTGGACATGCAAGACCTTTTGCATCTAATGTTTTGGTAATGTTCATTTGATAGTCCTCCATTTTATATTTAAAGTTTTCCGAATTAAGTCCCTATTTTATGTTTTACAAACAGCCTCTCTCAGAATATCAAAATAAAATTTTCTAATATCAATTGTTGTTTCAAATTACAAATCAACATTTAGCGGACGGCACAACGGTTTGGACCAATCTCCATTTCAGTTTGTTCATCATTATCTGGAGTAATTTTACCCATATTGACTTGACGAATTTGTTGATATGCGTTTGGTTGTGGTGGCAAATGATCCGTTACCGTACGACGGAATTCACCTTCGTCTTCGATATTCAGACCATGGTTTTCTTTAAATAAATCACCTAGTCTTCTTGCTACAGTACCATCTTCATTTAATTCATCAATAATCATGAAGTGTGCTGGTAATACGACTAGGTCTTCTGCAAGTTCACGATAACGAGAATATAATGTTTCACGTAGATCATCTACCCAGTCTTCCGCAAGTCCTGCTAAGTCAGGACGACCAATGGAATCAATAAAAAGAATATCTCCTGTTAATAAGAACTGATTATCGATTATAAATGAAGTCGAACCGATTGTATGACCAGGTGAGTAAAATGCATTTACATCAATTTGAGATGCACCAATTTTAATGTTTAGCCCATCTGTTAGAGGTGTGTAGTCGAATACTACCTCTGTAGCATCTTTTGGTGGTAGGTAGTAAGTAGCGCCTGTTGCAGCTGCAATGTGACGTCCACCCGAGATATGATCCGCATGTAGATGCGTATCAAATACATGTTTGATTTCTACACCTTTTTCTTTAGCAAAGTTTGTGAATACATCCGTGAAACGGACTGCATCGATAATAGCTGCTTCGCCTTCAGAAATTACCATATAAGATAAACAACCTTTTCCTAAACGGACAAATTGGTATATCTCCCCACCATTTTCTAAATCGGAAACTTTAATTGGTTCTAGATAACTACTCCAAGATTTCATTCCACCTTCAAGATATGCAACTTCACGACCAGCTTCAGAAAGCATTTCTGCTACCATAACGGAAGATCCTTCCTTAGCACATACAACTAATACTTCCTTATCTGTTGGAAGTTTAGGCAAAATCTCTTCTACACCATCTATTAATTCGAAGTAAGGGATATTTAAATACTCGAATTTATGTCCTTCAATTTTCCAATCCTCAAATGCATCATGATTACGAACATCTAAAATAAATAATTCTTCCTTATCAATTACTTTTCGAGCAACTTCTGCTGCAGTCCATTTATATACTGCCATTACCAAATTACCCCCCTAGGTATATTTTGAGTTATTTTTTAACAGTGGAGAATTTCTCCACTGCATAAAGATTGATCATCTAATTAGAAAGTTAATGTTGGTGATGCATCTTTTGCATATTCTAGGAATGTTACTGCTCCACCAACTTCTATACCATCAACGAAATCTTCTTTCGTAAGTCCCATAACATCCATTGTCATTTGACATGCTATAAATTTAACACCTAGTTCCTGTGCCATCTCAACTAGTTGTGGGATAGTAGGAACATTTGCTTTTTCAAACCCTTCGGTTAAATGTTCCTTTCCCGCTGGCATTTCTAAAGCGTGCATTGCTTGTTTATGAATTAAGTTTAGCCCTTCAAAAGTGAAAAAGATTTGTACCTCTTTTTCTGAAGCTGCTGCTGCTGTTGCAATATTAAATACTTTATAGGCATCAAATAAACCACCGTTTGCTGCAATAATCGCTACTTTATTAGACATATTAAATTCCTCCTATACCTCTTTTGTTAGTTTACCGTTCCACTCAGTCATACCTGGTAGAACGTTATATACTTTTGTAAAGCCATTTTTAGCTAAAATTTGTGCTGCCATATCCGAGCGTTTTCCGGTACGGCAAACCACATAAATCTCTTGTTCTTTATTCAATTCTTCTAGTCTTGATTCTAATTCTCCCAAAGGGATGGATTTAGCACCTTCAATATGCCCAAATGCATATTCAGCCTCTTCACGCACATCTAAAATTAAGCCATCACGTGATTCAATTTCATTAAGTGAAACAGTGTGTTCGAATGTTTTTTCCACTTCCGGTTCACTAGAACCTTTACGGATGTAATGATAAAATACATCGCCTTCTTCTACTGTTCCTAAATATTGATGTCCTACAGAACTTGCCCAAGCAGCCAAATCTGCCTTGGAGCCTTTATCTGTTGCTTGAACTTCCAAAACTTGACCTTCTTCAAGATCGGTAATTGCTTTTTTGGTTTTTACTATTGGCATAGGACAAGCTAGACCTTTAGCATCTAATTGAAGATTTGCTTTTATCATTCAGTTACCCCCTATGGTATTAAATTTACTAAAAATAAATAGTCGTTGACTTCATCAATATACCTGTATGGGTATATTCCCGGGCGGTAAAATAGTCGTATTTTACTAACGACTTTTACTTGATGCCTATTTAAGATTTTCACTTATTCGTTCGTGATTACCAATCACATAACCTATAATATACCCCGTGGGGTAAAATGTCAACCCTTTGATTTTTTATTTTTTATGCATTTGTTATGGATGTATATGAATTGGTATTGAAAAAAGGTGGTTAATCCTTCTTGGATCAACACACCAATTTGTGTCATCACTTTTGTAATTGTTTGATAATGAATGTAAAAATATCATCCTCTGACATATCATTGGTTAGAAATGTTTCTCCAGGTACACCAAGATAATCTTTTTCCCTCCACCATTTACGGAGAGCTTCTCCTCCGAACTCCGTTTTCTTCGGACTCGAATTGTGACGTTTTAGCGTTTCTTCATATGTAAGATCATAGTAAAAAACATGGGCATTCCCCTCAAAAAACCGGATTAAATTCGTCAACATCTCTCCATACCAGGCCTTGTACAATATCCCTTCCACAATCACATATTCACATTTTCCTTTACCGTATTCTGCAATTTGCCGAATTAGGTCAATTGATAGATTCCCATCCCGATCATGAACGTTTAACATCTCACGCCGAACAACATCCTGGGAAACTAAGAGTGTTCCATGACCAAAATAGTTTTGAAGTCTTTTCGCAATCGTTGTTTTTCCGCTTCTTGAATTCCCACGAATGATGACTAGTTTCGATTCCATAAAATCCCCTACTTTCTATCACTCGACCAAAGTGATTTGAATAAAACTAAGTCTTCTTTCACTGCCAAATAATGGTGTTCGTAAATCAGAAGTGGTTTTGCCCTCGATTTCTTTCAACTGGTTCTTGCACTTTTTACTGGATAAATTTAGATAAAGGAATAAACATTTGTATAAACCCAATCTTTAAATGATTGAAATTGTTGATCTTGTAGAGGCTCAGGGTAAGACATGATGACAAGGGGCACCGGGCTTTGACCTTTAGCAAGTGCCGGTTGTACATAGCTCCACGGGTTCAGATTAAAACCGTTTCGTTTATAAAAGTTTGCCCGTCTTTTTTCAAGCTCTCCCTCCGGCAGTTCAATTTCGAGTACAACCGGTTTTGTTTGTTGCTTAAGAAAATCCTGAAGTAGTTTCGAACCTAATCCGCCGTTACGGAATCTTTCTTTTACCGCAAAATGCTCGATAAAGATAAACTCTGGTCCTTCCCATGTAGCAAGAAAACCGGCAAGCTCCCGATCTTTCTCATAAGCAAAAATCCGGTAATGCGGTTGGGACAGTAATGCTCGTTGGGATTCATACGGTCGATATTCATCAATCGGAAAAGATTGTTCTATTATTTGAAAAAGTTCATCAAACTGCTCTTCGTGTAAAACCTTTAACATAAAATTCTCCTTACTAGATTTGTATATATTGGTATATTATACTTAAAAAGTAATAAAGTACACCATGAATAAACACCATGATTTTTCAATAATAACTATGTGAATGAATCCTTTATTCCACAAACTGCCCCGTTAAACAAAAAATTCCATAATTCACTACTCCTTCTTGAATAATGCCCCGTTTGTTCAATAAAGTAATTAAATAATCCCATTATTTTTCCCGAATTCTACAAGTGCATCATATGGGTCTCCTTCCAATCCAATACTTTACAAAATGCAGGTTCCGTTTTCATGCCATTTTTCTTTAATACTATTACTTGTTCTTTTATGGATGGCTGATTGATTATTAAGTAATTTTCAATAATCATATGGAGATAAGCATATTGTTTTTTTACGGATTATTTTATAGTAAAAATAGTCTCGGTTTTGTGTTATAACTATCTTGAAGTCGGGATTGAATCAAAAGTTGTTTCTGTCAAGCATACATTGGAAATAATAATTTCTTAAAATCTTGAAATCTGAATGCTATTGACACAATTAGATCGGAAGCCAAATCTTCTAAAATCTTGATTCTATTCCTCTTTCTCTTAATTTTTCCTCTAACAAATCAAATTGAAAATGTTTTAATTTAGGATTATTTTTACGTAGATCATTCAACATTTGAGTTAAGGTACGATTTTTATAATCTTTCCCTATAATCCGATTTACAAATTTAATTCTTTCAAAGAACGGTTCACAATAGTAATACTTTTCTAAATCAGCTTTGTATTTCGCTAAAGGTCCATATATTGGTGTATCCCAACATATGATTAATAAGTTAATAGCGTTATATAATTGTTTAGCAGTATGATTCCATTTCTTTTTATCTTTTGAATTTTCACTTGAATTGAAAGCACTAACTTCATTGATGGATTTATTACTATTTTCGTTGGTTTTATTACTATTTTCAGTGGTAATAATGTCTTGTACTAATGGATTAAACAAAGGCAAACCGTCGTGTTGAATTAAATTTAAAAAGTGTTCTGCTGCATGATATCCACAATAGAAACCACCTGAATCAGTTGGATCGTGTTTATTCACATATTCAAATAAATAATATGTATCCTTTAATATTTGACCTGTACAACTTTGTTTGCTTTGACCTTCTAATAATTTGGTATGCGCAGTTGGTTTAATTATATAGTTTTCTACCAATCTTTCCCTACATTTAGGACCTCTACAATTTATATTTTTCATTTGATCACCTCTATTCCAATATTAAAGTTCGACATTACTGTAAATACATAACAACAAAACTTTTTGAATCCAGAAACTTATCCAATATTTAGACCAAACCAAGCAATACAGCAAAAACAGTGATCCCGTGACCGACGAAGAAATAATTTTCCTCAATATAACCTCACGAACTAGTAGCATCTCTTTTTCTCTATACTTTACAAACCTAACCGGACCCTTTTTGCAAAATAACTTAAATTTATTCTAACATTTATTACCATTCAAATCATCCAAACCATCAGAATATTTATTTTATTCAGCTGTGAAAATGCTGTTTAAAATAAAATATGGAGTGAACATTACGATACTTTTATTTCTTCTATTTATACTTGTTTTAACTATAGATTTTAATCATCTTTTCACAAACCACTTTATTCTTTCTTTAAAAATTTCATTAGTAGCTGAATTATTCCTTTTCATACTCCTTTTTTATAAATCTATAAACTGAAACATAATTAAAAATAATACAAGTCCCTAAACAGATAAAAATTGTGGTGATACCCATTTCAGTAATATATTCCATTCCTAATATAAACAAACTAGATAATATGCCCCCCAACGCCGCTAATAAACCTAAAATTGATAGATGGGTTCCTCTCGTTTCTTCAGGTATAATTTTTGCGGTAATAGATTGTAAAGTTGGGTAATAGATTAATCTCCCAATAGATAGGAGAACCATTCCAAATAGTAAAAAAATCGGCTGTAAAAAGTAACTTAAACAAATATATCCTAGGATAAACAGTAGTAACCCTAAAATCATTTTCCCTTTTTCAGATAAACTAGATGTAGATTTCAAAATGACCCCAACTGCAAAAACTGTTATTACTGTATCTACTACGTGTAAATAGCCAATCATATGATACCCCGTAATATCTCCAAATGGATAATTTGAAACGATTCTTATGGATAAGTAATTGGGAAATTGTTCACTTAATAGATTTATTAGTAGATTGCCTATACATAATAAAACAAAAACTCTAGAAGCGAATAACCTCATCATCTTAAACGGTTCCTTTTTAAGATCTACATCTTTTTCAATTGTATTTTGCACGATTTTACTTTGCTGTATATACGTATCTTTTATAAAATAGCAAGTACAAAAAGCCGAAAGAATAGATGATGCTCCTACTAAAAAAAATAAAAGAGGAGAATACTTTTCAAAAAAGAATCCACCTAAAATACTTCCAATCGCAAACGCCACATTAGAAATCCACATAAAATATGTGTAT
>SMEZ01000272.1_pt1 | contig 11698 bp, 12 predicted proteins | sample 2456351 | NCBI WGS metagenome assembly SMEZ01 (sample SAMN10132605, study PRJNA489261) | soil metagenome | isolation source: day120 antibiotic-loamy sand soil ammended with composted manure from dairy... | place: USA | collected 2015-04-01 | reverse complement strand
CCAACTTCCACGGCCGCACCACCACCATCGTGTCCTTCTCCACGGACGAGGACGCGCGTGCCGACTACGGCCCGTTCACCCCGGGTTTCGTCGTGGTCCCCTACGGCGACGCGGCGGCCCTGGCCGAGGCCGTCAACGACCGCACCGCGGCCGTGTTGCTGGAGCCGATCCAGGGTGAGGCCGGGGTGATCGTGCCCCCGGACGGCTACCTCGCCGAGGCTCGCAGGCTCTGCGACGAGGCGGGTGCGCTGCTCATCGCCGACGAGATCCAGTCCGGGCTGGCCCGGACGGGCACGGTGTTCGCGTTGGACCACGAGCGGGTCACCGCGGATCTCTACACCCTGGGCAAGGCGCTCGGCGGTGGCATCATGCCGGTGTCGGCCGTGGTGGGGCGTGCCGACGTGCTCGGGGTGTTGCGTCCCGGTGAGCACGGCTCCACGTTCGGGGGCAATCCGCTCGCCTGTGCGGTGGGTCGCGCGGTGGTGCGTTTGCTGTCCACGGGGGAGTTCCAACAACGGTCGACGTCGCTGGGCGCGCGCATGCACGAGCGGCTGTCCGAACTCGTCGGCAACGGCGTCACCGCCGTACGCGGGCGTGGACTGTGGGCGGGTGTGGACCTCGCCCCCGACGGTCTGTCCGGCCGCGAGGCCGCGGAGGCACTGTTGCGACGTGGTGTGCTGTGCAAGGAGACCCACGGCCACACGCTGCGGCTGGCTCCCCCACTGGTGATCGAGGAGGCCGACCTCGACCGGGGACTCGACGCGTTGGCTCAGGTCGTCGCACAGAGGTGAGCTCCCGAACCCTCGCCGCTTCGTACGTCGTCGCGGCGTTGTGCGGGGCGGTGGCGCTGTCGTTGGGCTCGGTCGTCGCCGGCGAACACGTCCCGACCGGGCTGGATCAGGCGTTCGAATCCGGTGTCGCGGACGTGTTCGGCGGTTCGTCGCGATCGTCGTCGGCCTCGGGGTGGTGCGACGCCACCCCGGAACCGTCGTGCTCGCCGTGACGGGGCCCGCGCTGGCGGTGGCGGTCAACACCTGGGTGCTCAAACCCGCCTTCGGCCGCTACTACGACGATCACCTGGCCTATCCCAGCGGACACACGGTGAGTCTGGTGGCGACGGTGACCGTGGTGGCGCTGTCCGTATCGACCACACGGACACGCGTTCTCACGGTCGTCGTCGGCGTGGTGCTCACGGGCTGCGCGGCGGTCGGTATGGCCGGCCTCGGCTACCACTACGTCACCGACGTCGTGGGCGGCGCGGCCACGGCCGTCGCGGTGACCCTCGGCATGGCGCCCCCGGTGCGGGCGGCCGTCACGTCCGGCTTCCGGACTGGTCCACGGCGTCGCGGGCCAGTGCCGTGAGTCGGCTCACTGCCCGCAGGTACTTCTTGCGGTAGCCGCCCGCGAGCATGTCCTCGTCGAAGAGTTCCCCGAGCGAGCTGCCGGAGACCAGCACCGGGACGGCCCGGTCGTAGAGCCGGTCGGCGAACGCCACCAGTCGTAGCGCGATGGCCTGGTCACTCGCGGGACGGACCCCGCGCAGGTGCACGGCCGACACGTTGTCCACCAACCGTCCGTATCGGGACGGATGCAGGCTCGCCAGGTGGTCGCAGAGTTTGTCGAAGTCGTCCAGTGTGGCGCCCGGCCACGCGTTCGCCGACGCCGTCAGTTCCTCGTCGCTCAACGGCTCGGGCGGTTCGGGGAGACCACGGTGCCGGTAGTCGGGGCCGTCCACCCGGACGACGTCGAACTTCGACGACAGCGACTGGATCTCGCGCAGGAAGTCCTCGGCGGCGAATCGGCCCTCGCCGAGCTTGTCGGGCAGCGTGTTGGAGGTGGCGGCGACGAACACCCCGGCGTCGGTCAGTTCCCGCAACAAGCGGGTGACGAGCATCGTGTCACCGGGATCGTCCAGCTCGAACTCGTCGATGGCCAACAGCCGGTGGCTGGACAACCGGCGAACGGCCTCGTCGAACCCGAGCGCGCCCACCACGTGGGTCAGTTCGACGAACGTTCCGTACGCCTTCGGCCCCGGTACCGCGTGCCAGATGGACGCCAGCAGGTGGGTCTTCCCGACCCCGAACCCGCCGTCGAGGTAGAGGCCGGGTCGTTGCGCGGGCTGTTTGCGCCCCCCGAGCCCGAACAGCGCACGCCAGCCCTTCGCCGTCCCACCCCCGGAATCGGCCACCCGCTCGGCGAAACGGGAGCACGCGGCCACGGCCTCGGCCTGGCTCGGTTCGGCCGGATTCGGCACATAGGTGGAGAACCGCACGCTGTCGAAACGGGGCGGGGGCACCAACGTCGAGATCAGTTCGTCCGGGGAGATCTCGGGATGGCGCGAGGTCAGCTGCTCGGTCGGCATACCGATCAGCCTAGGTGCCGCCCCGAGGAGGCGACGTGGGTCGCCTCATGTTGTGATGGCCACTGTGCACCGTCTCTTGCCCACTCCCGTCGAACTGTCGTCGTTGACCGACACCGAACTGGAGCGTCTCTACGACTATCCGCCCGATCTTGCGCGCCCGTGGGTGCAGGTGAACTTCGTCTCCTCGGCCGACGGCGCGGTGTCGGTGTCCGACCGCTCCGCAGGCCTGTCCCACCCGGCGGACAAGCGGGTGTTCGGCCTGGGTCGGGATCTCGCGGACGTGATCCTCGTGGGGGCGGGCACGGCCCGGGCCGAACGCTATCGGGGGGTGAAGGCCCACGAGCTGAGGCTCGAGCGCAGGCGCAGGCTGGGCTTGAGTGAGCTGCCGCCCATCGCGGTCGTCACGGGGCGTTGTGACCTCACCCCGGACGACCCGCTCGTGACCGACACCATCGTCCCTCCCCTCGTGCTCACCACGCAGCGGGCGCCACGACACCGCAAGGACGCCCTCACCGAAGCCGGGGTGGACGTGGTCGAAGCGGGCGAGGAGACGGTGGATCCGCGCCTTGCGCTCGCAGCACTCGACGAGCGCGGGCTGCGCCGCGTGGACTGCGAGGGCGGACCTCGGTTGTTCGCGGCGTTGGTGGCCGCCGACCTCGTGGACCAGTTGTGTCTCACGATCGCCCCGCTGCTGGCGGGTGCCGGCGCGGACCGCATCGTCACCGGCGTGCCGAGTCCGCTGCCCCGGTCCCTGCGACTCGCCTCGGTGCTGCACGAGGACGGCTTCCTCATGCTGCGGTATCGAAGGGCTGGACGGCAGGACGCGTGAGGCCCCGCTCACGTGCGCCTCACCACTGCCGTGACAAGGTTTGTGTGCCGAGAAGGTCAGCAGGAAGAGGGGGCCTGTTTCCGTGCCGCGCCGTGGTCGTGCTCGCCGACAACTCGTCGTGTCCGCGCTGGTGGCGCTGCTTGCCGCGGGCTGCACCGCGGGACCGTCGACGCGGCCCCCGGTGGTCGAGAACGACGGTGAGCCCGCTCCTTCCACCACCGAGGCCTCGCGGGAGGTGCCCCTGCCGGAGCTGGCCGAACCCCGCGGCCCGTCACTGTCGTGGGAGAAATGCGACCCACTGCTGCTGGAGGGGCTGGATCGCGGTGACGACGCGCCGAGCGTGTCCTGCGCCCGCATCATGGCGCCGCTCGACGCCCCCGGCCTACCGGGGTTGGGCCTCACCCGACTCGGACTCACCAAGGTCGGCGACGGCTCCGTGCCGTTGGTGGTGTTGAACGGCCTCGGGGGTGAGCCGGGGACCCGGTACGCGGTGCGGTTGGCCGACACGCTGCCCGAGGAGATCCTGCGGACGTTCTCGTTGATCGGCGTCGACCGCCGGGGGACGGGGTCCTCCGAGCCCATCCAATGCATTCCGCCCGAGGAGCGGCAGACCCTGTTGGGGCACGATCCCACGACCACCGTGGACCCGATCCTCGACGCGGCCAGGACGGCCGGTCAGCAGTGCGCCCTCAACCTGGAGGACGCCCAGACCGCGTACGACAGTTGGCGCACCGCCGGCGACCTGGACGAGCTGCGGGCCCGACTCGGCGTCCCGCGGCTCAACATCCTGGCCCACGGCGAGGGTTCGACCTCCGCCGCCTACTACGCGGCGCGGTTTCCCCAACACACGGGCCGTATCGTGCTCGACGGTGTGCCCGACCCCTCGACCGACCTGACCATCGGACTCGGCGACATCGCCGCCGCGGCGGAGGCCACGCTGGACCGGTTCGCCGCCGACTGCGCCGACCAGGATTGTCCGCTCGGCGATGACGCCCGCGCCGCCGTGACCGCCCTCGCCGACGACGCCCGCGCGACACCGCTGCGGGTGGGTGAGCACCGGATGAGCTCGACGCTCGTGCTTCGCGCCGTCCTCACCGGGTTGGCCCAACCGCCGGCCGGTGGAAGGCCAGGGCGGACAGCGTTCTCGTCACGCGCTGCAACGACACCGAACCCCGACTGCCCAGCGATCGGATCCGGCAGGTGTCGCGCCAACTCGGCGACGAGCACCCCGTGTTCGGTGCCGTGGTGGCCCAGCAGCTCGCGTGGTGCAGTCCGTGGCCGAACCGGCAGGAGGAGATGCCGGAACTCGGCTCCCCCGACGCCCCGCCGATCCTGGTGCTCAGCACCGCCGCCGATCCGGTCACCCCTGAAAAGGGCACCATCCGCGCGGCGGAGCGGATTCCGGGGGCGGTCCGGATCGCCTGGCAGGGAGCGGGACACGGCGCGCTCGGCTCCGGCTGCGTCGCCGACGAGGTCACCGCGTTCCTCGTCGACGGGGTCGTGCCGGAGGACGGTACCTTGTGCCCCGCCTGATTCGGTCCGAGGCGGTCCGCGACACGTCCCCCGGCGTCACCGCAGGAGGAGTGTGGCGACCACGGGTCGGTGATCGGAGGCCTCGACAGCGGGGACGGAGGCGTTCAGCACGCGCACACCGCCACCCGCGGTGATGTAGTCGATCCGTTTGACGGGGTCCTCGGCGGGATACGTCAACCCGCCGCCCCGTGTCCCCCACGCATCGCGCAGGCGTTCGAACAGCGGCGCCAACTCCGGTGCCGCGGGTTCCGCGTTGAAGTCCCCCAGCAGCAGCTGATGGGCGCGGGGCGGGTCCTGCCGGAGGATGTCGAGCATCTCCGTGACCTGACGACTCCGGACGGTCGGGTCCGGCCGGTAGTCCAGGTGTGTGTTGTAGACGTGCACCGGCAGGCCGCGTACCGAGACGACGACCTCCGCGAAACCCGGCATGGGCTCCGGTTCCGCTCCCGGCTCCACGGTCGACAAGCGGCTGATCTCGTGGTTGGTGGCCGACAGGACGGGGTGACGGCTCAACACGGCCACGCCGTAGCGGCGGCGTTCCTCCCGCCCCGGCTCGGGGTCGAGATCGTAGATCGGCGCGAAGTACACCGACATGTCCGTCAGCCGTGCCAGCTCGGTCGCCTGGTCGACGTAATCACTGCGGTCGGCCCAATGCACGTCGACCTCCTGCAAGGCCACGACGTCCACGTCCGCGTCGCGGATCACCGACGCGATCCGACCCAGGTCCGACACCCCGTCGGTGCCGATACCGGTGTGGATGTTGTAACTCATGACACGCAGCACCCGGGGCCCGTGACGCGGCTCCGCCGAGGCCGTGCCGGGCACGGTGAGCATCGCGGTGAGCAGGGTGAGGACGGCCGCGACGATCACCGCGGCCACGGCTGTGTTCCGTGACACCCCCGGCGTCCGCGGGCGGTGCACGGACGCGTGGACATGGCGAGTCGGCATGTCCAGACCATAGTGGGCACCGTTCTGCTCTTGACGGAACCCGAGGCAGATGTTTCTCTGACGGTCGGTGAATCTTCTGTCGTTGCTCGCAGGCCAGACCAAGAGCGACCCGCACGCCATCATCGCGATCGACGCCGATCCGGACCAGCCCCAGCATGTCAGCCGTGCCGAACTGTGGCGGCGTACGCTGCAGTTACGGGCCGATCTCGCTACCGCTGGTGTCGGACGTGGTGACGGCGTGCTCGTCGCGCTGCCCGCATGGTCCTCGACGCTGGAGTGGTATATCGCCGTCGCTTCACTCGGGGCGTACGTCGTCGGCGTCGACCCTGGTGACGTCGGCGATCCGGCCGCGCTGCCGGACGAATTCGCCGAGGTGTTGCGCAGAGTGCGGCCCAAGGTCGTCGCCATGCCGTACACGGGCCGTGACGACGTCGACTCGGCGCTGCGAGCGACTCTCCGTCGTTGCACCTCCCACGGCGGCGTCCCCACCGTGTCCGTCGTCACGGCGCCGGGACGGGTGCCGCCGGTCGATCCGTCACCCTACGACGTGGGAGCGGGTGCGTGGCTACCCAGCGCCGCCACGGCGGGTATGCCGATGCCCGCGGTGACCGGGGACGAGCTCGCGGTGGCCTTTCTGCCCGATCTGGCGGCCCACCGCGAGTCGGCGCTCACCCGGCACGCCCAGGATCTGGCCTCGGCACTGGGGCTCGGCGACGACGACGTCGTGTTGTGCGCGCGGCCCGCATGCGACCCGATGTGGCTGGCGTTCGCGTTCGCCGCTGTCGCGAGCGGGGGTGCGTGTCTGCTCGAACCCACGCGCACCGCACAGGCCCTGCTCGACGACGTGGCCCGCTTCGGGGTCACGCACCTGGCGACGGACGACGAGATCGCGGTGGCCTTGACCGAACTCGGTCCGACGGGGAGGAAGTCCAAGGCCGTGGCCTCGTGGCGGTGGCTCGGCGTGACCGGGCACGGTGACGCGGTGTCGGACGCGGTGCGACGAGCGCAGCGGGTGTTCGGAGTCAACGGCACCGCGATGTACGGGTCGGCGGAAGTGTGTTCCCCCGCCACGTTGTGGCCGATCGACGCCCCACTCGAGCTGCGTGCGCAGGTGGGCGGCACGCCGGTCGGCGCCGGGGTCGAGGTGCGGATCGCCGACCCCCGCACGGGGCTGCCCCTCACGCCCGGCGAACGGGGTGAGATCCAGTTCCGCGGACACACCGTCGTCGACTCCTACCTCGATTCGCCGGAGGCGTTGGAGCGACGCCGCACGACCGACGGCTGGTTCCGCACCGGTGACGCCGGTTCCCACGACCAGCGAGGTGGCCTGCGCCATACGGGGCGGGTCGTCACGGACCCGGACCACTGAGGCCCCGGCCGGAGGGATGCGCCGACGCCGTCGCGTCCGTCGTCTACCGTGACCGCTGTGCGGACGACGGCCAAGGTGATCGTGGGGTTCGTCGCCCTGGGTGTTCTCGCCGTCATGGCCGTGCTGGTGCCGATACCCGGCCCCACACAGCTACGGACGTGGGCGGAGGGACTCGGCGGCGTCGGTGTCGTGGCGTTCTTCGCGGCCTATGCGGTGTTCACCGCCGCGCCGATCCCGCGCACGGTGTTCAACCTCGCCGCCGGCCTGTTGTTCGGGGAGTTCGTCGGTGTCTCGGTGGCGCTCGCATCGACGGTGCTGTCGGGACTGCTCGGGTTTCTGCTCGCGCGGTCACTGGGCAGGGACGCGGTGCTGCGCCAGCTGCATCGGAAACCGGTCCGACTCGTCAACGATCGCCTCGCCCACGGTGGCGCTCTCGCCGTCGCGTCACTGCGCCTCATCCCCGTGATCCCGTTCGCGCCGTTGAGTTACCTCTGCGGCGTCTCGTCCCTGCCACTGCGTCCCTATCTCGTCGGCACCGCGGTGGGCAGTTTTCCCGGCACGGTGGCGGTGGTCGTCCTCGGAGACGCACTCACCGGAACTACACCGCCCTCGTTAATCGTTTGCTACGTGACATTCGCGTTGCTGGGCGCACTGGGAGTGCTGCGGGCGACGCGGTCAACGGAACAGAAAACCGTTGCGGTCGTGGAGGATTCGCATTCGGAGCGAAGCGGCCCACCCGGCGGTTGACGTCGGTGACGGCAGTCGTACCGCTACACTCCATAGGTGTGCGGGTCACAGTTCTGCCGCACCCGCCGCCCATTCACGATCGCGGAACGTAACCGAGGAGTAGTGTCATCAACACCGGTCAATTGATCGCAGGTCACTATCGCCTCGTCGAGCACATCGGAAGCGGTGCCATGGGCATCGTGTGGCGTGCCATCGACGAACGCCTCGAACGTTCCGTCGCCGTCAAGCAGATCATCGCGCAACCCGGACTGTCCGAGGCCGAACGCGACACCATGCGACAACGCGCCATGCGTGAGGCGCGCAACGCGGCCCGTTTCCAGCACCCCAACGCGATCGTGGTGTTCGACATCGCCGAACACGAGGGCGATCCGTGCCTGGTGATGGAATACCTCCCGTCCCGGAGTCTGGCCGCGATCCTCACCGAGTACGAGACGCTGCCGGTGCCCGAGGTGGCGCGTATCGGTGAGCAGGTGGCCTCGGCGCTCATCGCCGCCCATCGCGCGGGCATCGTGCATCGGGACATCAAGCCGGGCAACATCCTGATCGACGACAATGGCGTCTGCAAGATCACCGACTTCGGCATCTCCCGGGCCAGTGGTGACCTGACGCTCACCCAGACCGGTCTCATCGGTGGCACTCCCGCGTATCTCGCCCCGGAGTTGGCCAGAGGCGCCGATCCCAAGCCCAGCTCGGACGTGTTCGCCCTCGGGGCCACGCTGTACCACGCGATCGAGGGGGTCCCGCCCTACGGCGACAACACCAACCAGCTCGCGCTGCTCTACGCCGCCGCCAGCGGCAAGATCAACCCGCCGCGGCAAGCGGGTCCGGCCACCGCGTTACTGATGCGGTTGCTCAGTCCGGAACCCGAGGACAGACCGAGCATGACGGAAGCACGGGACAAACTCGCCGCCCTCGCCAGTGGGCAGTCCGCCGTCGCGGCGGCCGTCGCTCCCCCGGCGCCGAAGGAGCAGACACGCGAACTGGACGCCATGCCACCGGCCCCGGTGAACCCTCCGAACCCCCCGCCGTGGCGTCGCGACGCCGCCCCTGAGCCGGCCCCGCAGGCGCCCCAGCCAGCCGCGAGTTCCTCCGCGTCGGCGAACGCGTCCTCAGGCGGTGGTCGCCGGAAGAACCTGATCTTCGGAGCCGTCGCCGCCGTCGTCCTCATCGTCGCGACCGGCCTGGTGATCATCCTGACCAACAGCGGTGATGACGGCGACGCGCACGCGGGGCCGAGTTCGTCCCAACGCCCCAGCACGACACCCACGTCGACCCCCGCGTCGGCACCGCCGAGCTCCGAGGCCGAGCTCAGCAACTACCAATCGGCGGGCGAGCTTTTGGTCGAGTACTACTATGGCGACGGCGGTGGCCCGAAGGAAGCCTGGGATCTGTTGACGCCGCATTCCCAGCAGACGTACTTCGGCAGCAAAGCCGACTACGATGCGTACTGGTCTCAGCACAAAATTGTCCACGTCCAAAAAGCCATCGTGGACCAGAGCAACCCGAAAAACCCGGACGGTTCGCTCAACATGAGCGTGGAGGTCGACTTCGGAAACGGCCACCAACGGATGTATCTTCGGGTGCTCCAGCTGGACGGGAAGCTGAAACTCGACGGCGATCCCCGTCCGGAGAGCAATCAGCGCCAACAGTGACGTTTCCTCCTGTGGCATCGGGTTCGAGTGCCTTACCGTGGAGGTATGACCGAGGATTCGGGCACTGAACGTCACCCCCGATTCGACGACGACCTCATCGGGCTGGACCCGGACGACCCCGAGGCGCGGGCGTTCGCCGAGCACCTCGACCGAATGCAGCGTTGCGACCCGGCGTTCACGGTGGAAGGATCGTTACGCGGTGTCGCCGAGTTCGCCGATGGCAGTAACCGTGCCGGAGGCCTGCGCTGGTGGGTGGCCGTACTCGTCGTGTGCCTGATCCTCATGGGCGTGCTCGTGAGCGCGTGGGACATCCTGGGCGATCTTCTCGCCTGGCTCGAGAGGTAGGGTGGAAGACATGGAGTCCGGCACCCAGCACACTCCGAAAGTCGTCAAGTCCGAGGAAGAATGGCGGGCCCAGCTCAGTCCCGAGGAATACGCGGTGCTGCGTCAGGCCGCCACGGAACCGCCCTTCACCGGCGAGTACAACGACACGAAGACCACAGGCGTGTACACCTGCCGCGCCTGCGGCGCCGAACTGTTCCGCAGTGACACGAAGTTCGAAAGCCACTGCGGCTGGCCGTCCTTCTACGACCCGGCCGATTCCGACGCCGTGATACTGCGGGAGGACCGCTCGCTCGGCATGGTGCGCACCGAGGTGCTGTGCGCCTCGTGTCACAGCCACCTCGGCCACGTCTTCGAAGGCGAGGGTTTCCCCACGCCGACCGACCAGCGGTACTGCATCAACTCGATCGCACTGCGCCTGGTACCGACCGAGGACTGACGGATTCTCGCGGGCTTGGACGTTCTTTCCGGCCTTCGCCCGAACATCCCGTCCGCGAGATCCGTACGTTCAGCCCTGTAGCGTCGCCGTCACGGCAGGTTGAGCACCAGCTCGTTCGGCTGCACCCGGGTACCGGTGTAGAACGGCGTCTCCACGCGCACGTGCCTCCGCGCCTCGGTCGCCCGCAGGTGCCGCATCAGGTCGACGATGCGGTGCAGTTCGTCGGCTTCGAACGCGAGAATCCACTCGTAGTCCCCGAGCGCGAACGACGCGACCGTGTTGGCACGCACATCGGGGTAGTCGCGTGCTTCCTTGCCGTGTTCGGCGAGCATCTTCCGCCGTTCGTCGTCGGGCAGCAGGTACCACTCGTACGAGCGCACGAACGGATACACGCACACGTACTTGCGTGGCTCCTCGCCCGCGAGGAACGCGGGGATGTGGCTCTTGTTGAACTCAGCCGGCCGGTGCAGGGCGAACTGGCTCCACACCGGTGTGGACACGCGGCCGAGCGGCGTCCGTCGGAAACCGTTGTAGGCGGCCTGCACCTGCTCGACCTCGTCAGCGTGCCACCAGATCATGTAGTCGGCGTCGGCGCGCAGCCCGGCGACGTCGTACACGCCGCGCACGACAACACCCTTCCCCTCTAGGGCGTCGAGATAGCCGGCGGTCTCGGACGCCGCCTGTCCACGATCGTCCCCGAGCGCACCCGGCTCGACCCGGAACACCGACCAAGCCGTGTAGCGGATGGTGTTGTTCAATTCCTCGTAGTTCAACCGCGCCATGGCCTCATTGTCCCACTACACGGCGGGCTGCCGCGTCCCCGGTGGCCACACATGCGGGCAGTCCCACACCATGCAGAGCCGCACCGGCGACCGCGAGCCCGTCGAGCCCGGCGACGGCCCGTTCGATACGCGCGACACGATCGAGATGCCCCACGCTGTACTGCGGCAAGCCCCCACCCCAGCGCATGACGTAGGTGTCCACCGGCGAGGCGGTGATGCCGGTCAGTTCGGCGAGATCACGGCGCACGCGTTCGACCAGCTCGTCGTCGGAGGCCTGAAGCGTGCTCACCTCGCCGAACCGGCCGACCGATCCTCGGATCAGCACCGGCTCACCCGGCCGGTTGTGGTGCTCCCATTTGCGGGCCGAGAAGGTGAAGGCTTTCGCCGTGAACCGCGTACCGTCGGCACGCCGTTCCCGCTCTCCGATCAGGATCCCCGACGATGGCGGCAACTCCGTGCCGGGAGGCAGCGCCAGGGCGACGACCGCCATCGACGCCAGTTCCATCTCGGCGTACGCGGACGCGGCGTCCGGGGCCACTGTGGCGAGCAGCCTGCTCGCCGCGGGCGGAGGTACCGCGAGTACCACGGCGTCGGCGTCCAACTCGGCGTCGGCGGGGGCATGGGAGAGCGCCGCTGCCCCGGTCCGCAGCCGCCACCCCCCGGAAGGGCGCCGGACGAGTTCACGTACGGGCTGT
>SMEZ01000280.1_pt1 | contig 11797 bp, 10 predicted proteins | sample 2456351 | NCBI WGS metagenome assembly SMEZ01 (sample SAMN10132605, study PRJNA489261) | soil metagenome | isolation source: day120 antibiotic-loamy sand soil ammended with composted manure from dairy... | place: USA | collected 2015-04-01 | reverse complement strand
GGAACAATTCAAAGGTGAAAGGTGGAATTTTTCCTTTTGTACTAGCATTTCTATTAATATTTTTAAAAAATTATAAATTTATATTAAATTTCGTTCTGATTCAATTATAATGGTGTGTAAGTCAAAAAGAAGGGGATGAAAGGAAATGACAAATGAAAAATCGATTGATATTCAAGAGCTTACAAGCGAGCAAGATTGGAAAAAAGCCTATCCAATAATGAAACAATTACGGACCCATTTAAGTGAGGAGGAATATTTAACTTTAGTTCAAGAAGCAACAGAAAAGGAGAATTATAGACTAGTAGCCTTATATGATAACGAAAAAATGGTAGCCGTAACAGGTTTTATGCCAATGATTACTTTATATTATGGAAGATTCATATGGGTATGTGATTTAGTTACCGATGCAAACAGTCGTTCAAAAGGATATGGGAAAATACTTTTAAATTATGTACACCATTGGTCAAAGGAAAATGGCTATGACACCGTCGCTCTTTCATCAGGATTACAACGAGCAGACGCCCATCGCTTTTATGAAAAGAAAATGAACTACGATAAAGTTAGTTATGTTTTTAAAAAGCCGTTATAACGCTCAGGAACCTTTCTGTCATTATAAAAATGTAACCTATATTGCTTTTGTAGGTTACATTTTTATTTAGGTGGATTTGAATCATGGCGAACGGTACTTTTTTTATGCCTACCTTTCCAATTCCGACATGTATTAAAAGGTGCTTTATTGAAACATTATTCATGGCTAGATTTCCTAAATCTGTAAAGCGCTCGAAATCTTAACTTCCTTGCTAAATATGATAACAAACAGAAGGTTTTCAAAGTAAGTGGTTTAAGTGAGGAAGATCGAATCAATAAGTGATGTTAACCTAATACAGATCAACGCTTTTGTGGAGCTGTATTATGATTTCCAGAAAGTAATCATTGCATTTTTCATATGATTTACAAGCTTTATAAACAACCTTCGACATTAAAAGAATAAATTTCCATTCATCGATTATTGATAAAGAAATAAAAATCATGTAATCTATTATTTATTGTGATAAAAAAATAAAGTTTTTTCTTCTTATCAAGAGAGATGGAGGGACTGGCCCAATGAAATCTCGGCAGCGGAACTTAGGAACTAAGTTGCTGTGCCAAATCCAGCAAGTTGTACTTGAAAGATAAGAAGGGTGTTTTATAGATACAAATATAAGGCCTCTTCTTGTTGTTTCAAGAAGAGGTCTTTTTGTAATTATGGGCGAAGTGCCCCATTTGAATTGTGGAGGTTGTACGATGAAAAAAGGAAATCCTTGGGCGTTAATCCCATTTGTTGTGTTTTTAGTTTTATTTATTGGTGCTGGGGTTATTACAGGTGATTTTTACATTTTCCCTGTTATTGTAGCCATCGCCATTTCAAGCGCTGTGGCCATAGCAATGAATCGAAAAGAACCTTTTGCAAAAAAGGTAGAAATTTTTTGTCTAGGAGCAGGAAATTCAAATGTCATGCTGATGGTGGTCATTTTTCTATTGGCCGGAGCCTTTTCATCAGTAGCAAAAGGCATGGGAGCCGTAGACTCTGCTGTTAACCTAGCTTTATCGTTTGTTCCACAAAACTTGTTGATTGTAGGCTTGTTCATCATTGCTTGTTTTATCTCTTTATCCATGGGAACATCGGTAGGTACGATTGTTGCACTGGCGCCCATTGGAGTTGGGATAAGTGAGCAAACCGATTTTGCTGTAGCTTTAGTGATGGGAGCGATTATTGGCGGGGCCATGTTTGGCGATAATTTATCCTTTATTTCAGATACAACAATAACTGCTGTACGATCACAGGGTGCCGAAATGAAGGATAAATTTAAGGTCAATTTTTGGATCGTGCTACCGGCAGCTATTGTCACGAGTATAATTTTGGGATGGATTACACTAGGTGAAACCGCACAAGTGGAACATTTAAGCTATAGTTGGATCAAAATTGTTCCTTATATTTTAGTTATTGTTTTAGCGTTAATAGGAATCAATGTTTTCTTAGTTTTAGCATTAGGGATTGTTCTCGCTGGAGCTGTTGGCCTAGCAGATGGTAGTTACCATATCATGAATCTTATAGAAACGATTGGCGAAGGAATGGCAGGAATGTATGAAATGGCCTTCCTCGCAATACTAATTGCTGGAATGGTGGAAGTTATTAAATTTAATGGAGGCATCGACTTTCTCCTTCAACTGGCCACAAGAAAAATTAAGTCGAAAAGGGGTGCCGAATTTAGTATTGCCGGTCTTGTTGGCGTAACCGATTTATCAACGGCAAATAATACGATTGCGATTTTAATTACCGGTCCACTGGCAAAAAAGATTGCCGAACAATATGGCATAGAACCAAGGAAAACAGCAAGCCTATTAGATATTTTTTCCTGTTCCATTCAAGGCCTGCTTCCATATGGCGCCCAATTACTTGTTGCAGCAAGCATTGCCGGAATATCGCCAGTCAGCATCCTACAATACGCTTTCTATCCAATCCTTATTGGAATTAGCGGTATTTGTGCTATTCTTGTTGGATATCCAAGAAAAAAGAAGTCATTCAATTAGTCCAATCAATATAGCAAAAAGGCTAATCGACAAGATCGATTAGCCTCTTTTTTTATTATTGTTTCCCCTTCTTGACCCATTCTGCAACGGTCACTGTACGTTTGGCCTGATGTTTGACCGCGGCTTCTACATCTTCGATCATTTTTCCATTTTGATCTACGGTTACACTTGTCCCATAAGGGTTGCCCCCTGCACCAAAGATAACGGGATCCGTATAACCAGGCGGTACAATGATGGCACCCCAATGCATCATAGAAGTATATAATGATAAAAGTGTTGCTTCCTGACCACCATGCGGATTTTGTGCAGAAGTCATTGCACTGACTACTTTGTTTACGGTTTTCCCATTGGCCCAGAGTCCACCTTGAATATCAAGAAATTGTTTCATCTGTGATGGCATATTCCCAAATCGAGTTGGAACACTAAAGATAATAGCATCTGCCCATTCAATGTCATCCGATGTTGCAACTGGGACATCTTTTGTTTTTTCCACCGTTGCTTTCCATGCTTCATTTCCCTGGATGACCGATTCAGGCGCTAATTCCTCTACTTTTAATACCTTCACCTCAGCGCCCATTTCTTTTGCTCCTTCTTCCGCCCATTTCGCTAATTGAAAATTCGTCCCACTCATACTGTAAAAAATAACAGCTAGTTTAACATTGGCCATTTTTTCAATCTCCTTTTGCTGATTTTCCATATTTTACACACGTCCTATTATTTCTCACTTTTTATTTTTCATTCATGATTTATAAATTGTGTTACTTTTCGCGGATGATTATTTACCATAAAGCGGATTGACTTTTTCCCTGCCATTGATGCCTGATGAATTCAATTTATTCGTAAAAAACTTGTCAATTACTTTTCTAACGTCCGTTTTCTTATAATATAAAAAAGGTGGGCAATAATGCCCACCTAACAATCGGATCCAAACCATTAAACCCCTTCCATCATATCACGTTTTCTGTATCCAACATATCCGAGTACCATTAACATGATACTGATAACGGTGATGGTAAGAAATGTTAATGCATCAAATTCTTCCAACGGTAACTGCGGAAGCCAACTTAGAACCGCTATATTCGAAACCCATTCCGGTATATCAACGATGGCACCAAAGTAGTTGACCGTAAAACAGTACGCTAAATAAATATAAACGACTTTCCCTAAATTTGGCATCCATCCGAGGGCTAGTGCGGCTAAGCCAATGATAAATAAAACCGATGGTAAGTAATTAAAACCGGCAGCAAGGAAATCATTAAACTCCATTGTGGTTGGTGTCTCCATGACCGAAAGCGCTGTTCCACCAAGAGTACTTGCAGAGATGAATATTCCTACGACACTAGTAAATATCGCAATTCCCATACAATGCCAATAAAGTTGGCTGCGCGTCACCTTCGTCGAAAATAGCTGACTCAAGCGCATTCGTCTTTCTTCCGCAAACAGTTTATTCACAATAAGAATCGGTACAATTGAAATTAACACGATCATTACGAGCATAATCGTTCCGGTAAAGGACTCTTCAATGGAAATGCCTGCATGGGTAAACATTTGTTTCATAATTTCATTACTTTCGATAAACGTCTGCATATCTCCATAGATTGCACCATAGGAAGCACCGATGAATATAAACGTCATCATCCAGCCAATCACGACACCTTTATTCAACTTAAATAATAAACCGCGAACGGATAATAATGACTTTTTGGCATAGGCTCTTCCCTTTCGCTCAGGAAGATAACCTGCCCCCATATCGCGTAAGCCTTCAAGGATGAAAGCGACTATGGTAATTATGACGACAAAAAGGAAAGCAAATAACAATGGAACCCAATCATTATTCGTATAGGGATACGTTAAATAAAACCAACCTAACGGATTGAACATCGATAAATCAACATTGGACGTATCGGTTCCTGCACGAATGATATATAGTACGCCTATTAAGCCTAAAGTTGAACCAGTTGCACTTGTCGACGTTGGCATAATTTGAGCAAAAAATAATGCCAGTCCTGCCCCGATAATTCCTGCAACACCGATCGAAGCGCCAAACAGTAAGGAACCTTCAACCGTAATCGTCTCAGCTTCAAAACTCATTAATACGCCACTAGTAAAAAGAGCTAGAATGATATGAATTAAGATGGTTTCAACCATTGTCGCCGCAGCGTTTGCTTGGCGACCAATATGAAACGAACGGACAAGTTCGGTCAAACCAAGATCCTCTTCTTTTCGAGTATGACTGATCACATGCAAAACAGACACAACCATGGCAAGTAAACCACAAAACAACAACATTTCATGTGTGTACATTGCACCTAACGTATACTCCGTTGCGGAATCAATCGGGGTTGGACCTACAATGGCAATCATGGCCGGATTTTTTAATGTCTCATATAACCCAGCTGCCCCTTGCCCTTTTGCTATTTCTTCAAATGCCGGAACAAAGCCTGCTGAAAATAAGCCAACACCGAAAACCCAAAAGAGGATTTTCTTCCAATCTCGTTTAATATATTGGGCAAAGAGGATTTCCCAGCGGGCAAATTTTTCCTTCATCATCCCTTCCTCCGTTTCTCCTTAGTTTTCATAATGACGCATAAACAAATCTTCTAACGTCGGTGGCACGGCTTCAAACTTTTTCACACCTAATTTAGTTGCAGCTAGTAAAATCTCATTCAAGTATCGTGTATCTATAGAGAAGGTCGCTTGATGATTCTTTTGTTGAAAATCAAAGATGCCGACAACATTTTTCAATTCCGCAATGTCTTTTTCCGTTTCGATGGTTACCGTTGTACGTGTTAAATGGCGCAATTCCTCAAGCGTTCCAGATTCAACCACTTTCCCTTGACGAATGATTACAACCTTATCCGCTAGTCGTTCCACTTCACTTAAAATGTGGGAGGATAATAATATCGCTTTTCCCTCTTTCTTCAGTTTTTCAACTTCTTCTTGGAAAATGGCTTCCATCAATGGATCTAATCCCGATGTCGGTTCATCAAAAATGTATAAGTCCGAATCCACTGATAAAGCGGCAATTAAGGCGACCTTTTGACGATTTCCTTTTGAGTACGTTTTCGCTTTTTTCTTAGGGTCTAGCTCAAACCGCTGGATTAAGGAATCCCGCTTTTGTTGACTTCCACCCCCATGTAGTTTCAAAAACAAGTCAATAATTTCTCCGCCTGTTAAATTCCCCCATAAAGAGACATCCCCAGGCACATAGGAAATTCGTTTATGAATGTCAAAGCTTTCTTTCCAAACATCTTTTCCAAAAATTCTAGCAATGCCGGCATCTCGTTTAATAATTCCTAATAAGATTCGTATTGTTGTAGATTTACCTGCACCATTCGGGCCGATAAAACCGACAACTTCACCTGCATGAACGGAAAACGACACATTGTGAAGCGCCTGGAACTTACCAAACCTTTTTTGCAACCCCTTTAATTCAATCACTTTTTCCATCCATCATACACTCCCTTATGGAATAAATTTTCCATTCAACTTAAACAATAAACTAACAAACAATTTTTAGTACACATTTATTATTATGTTATAAAATTAAAAACCAAAAATATAATTTTAGTTCATAATATCGGATATCATTCGAACTGTCAATTGAAAAAATAAACTTTTCTCACTTGGATAGTATGCAAAAGTTTATATATAATAGTAAAAAAACACGAAATTAGTCGGAAATTTATTTTGGAGGTAGTGATTTCATTTGAACGGATTCCAAAAAAGAACAGAAGCAAAGAAAAAGCAGATCATACAAGCCACGCTCCAACTGTTGAAAGCCAAAGGGGACGAAAAAAATATCACAATGGAGGAAATTGCCAAACAGGCCAACGTTGCCAAAACGACAATTTTTAAATATTTTGGCAATAAAGACAACTTAATTCGTGAAGTCTATCAAAGCTTTTTCGAGGAAATGATTGAATCGGCAAAAGCCATCTTGGCAAAAAACAAACCTTTTGAAGAAACATTAATCGAACTGAGTCAAAATAAAATCAAATATTTTCATGATATGGGGTACACGATCTATGTCGGGATGATGAAGTATATTACAGAAAAAGAAGATGACGGTCTTTCTTTAATGGCAAAAAAACTTTCCATAGAAAATCAAAGCATTTTATTGGACTTATTCCATCGAGGAAAAAAAGAAGGAAAAGTCGATTTAAAATATTCCGACGAATTTTTAATGCTGTATTTTCGGACCATTGTGGAAGGAATGTCGAACCCACAAATATACGAAAAAATAGCCCCCTACACAGAAGAATGGACCGAAATGTTGATGAAAGGTCTCGCACCCGACAAAAAGTGAATAGGTTAAATCTTCGAATTTTCTCTACAAAAAAACACGTCAAAGCGCTAGCCATATTCGCGTTTTAACGTGTTTTTTGTCCTTTATCGGCTATCTACCCGTTTCAAATGAATCTTTCAGACGTCACTAAAGTCATCTGAAATCACTTAAACAATGCATTTTAAACAAACAGGATCTCACGGGGTTTAAGTGATGGCAAACAGTTTTATTGTTTACCATAGGTCTCAAATTTTTCCATCATTCGTTCCATTTCTTGTTGATCTAGTAATACGGGTTCTCCAATGGATTTTGCTCGATACCTTTCTATTTTTCATAGCTTGATAGGCATTGAATGCAAGTTCTTCTGTTCCAAAACTTGCATATTCAGCACATTTCACATCATATCCTGCACAAGCGACTAAATAGGAAACCGCTGGTAAATCCATTCTTAGTGCGGAAAGGGTTTTAGCAAATGTGGAATGGGTGTGAATGACTGCATTTATATCTTCTCTATTTTTATAAAAAATCGTATGCATGGCCAATTCCGTTGATGGCTTTCGTGTGCCCTCTACCAAATTATGTTCTAAATCTAAAACAACCACATCCTCTGGTTGCATACGATCATAATCTAATCCACTAGGACTGATGGCAACTAATCCCTGTTTGCGATTAAAGATACTAATATTTCCACCCGTGCCTTTTGTCAAACCATTTGTCACCATTTTTTGACAATAACGCACTACTTCTTTTCTCTCTTTTTCTAACAGCAAAGTTCCTCACCTTTTTCTTTCGTGAATTCTAGTAAAGTTCAACTTTTTTGTCTTCTAACTTGTCATTTCATAATTGCTGCATTTCGACTTAATATCTAACCGATCTTACTTTCCTCAAATAAATCCTTTAAGTTTTTCTCATAAGGCTCTCTTATAATCCCTTTTTCCGTTATAATGGCTGTCACATTTTCATGCGGTGTAACATCAAATGCTGGGTTATATACTTTACTATTCTTTAAAGCCGTGTATTGACCAAATCGATTTATGACTTCCTCCGGGTCCCTTTCTTCAATTGGAATATCTTTTCCCGTTTTGGTCTTCATATCAATGGTTGATGTAGGAGCTGCTACATAAAATGGAATATTATAATAGTTTGCTAGAATGGATAGACCCAAGGTCCCGATCTTGTTGGCTACATCACCATTGGCAGCGATTCGGTCGGCTCCAACAATAACGGCATTTACTTTCCCCTGTGACATAACTGTCGCCGCCATATTATCAGTTATAATCGTTACATCAATCCCTGCTAACTGTAGTTCTAGTGCTGTTAAAGCTGAACCTTGTAATCTCGGACGTGTTTCATCTGCATATACTTTAAAATTCCATCCCTTTTCTTTGGCTAGATACATAGGTGCTGTTGCGGTACCATATTTTGTCGTAGCAAGAGCTCCAGCGTTACAATGGGTTAGAATGCCTATCCCGTCGTGTAATAACGTCAATGCATTTTCCCCTATTTTTCGATTCGTTATTTCGTCTTCTTTATGAATCTTTATAGCTTCTTTTAACAACACATTTTTGAGTTCAGACACATCTAAATGATTGTTAGCGATTGCCGTTTTTTCCATTCTTTCTAATGCCCAAAATAAATTTACGGCAGTTGGTCGTGAGCTTGCTAGAAAATCAGAAACTTTCTTTAATTCTTTCCAAAAATCTTCAAAGGAGTTTTCAGTAGCATCACGAATCCCCAAATATAATCCATATGCGGCCGTAACCCCGATTGCCGGTGCTCCTCTTACTTTCATGACTTTAATCGCATCCCAAATGGATTCTGCTGTTTCAAACTCTTCATAAACCATTTCATTCGGTAAGCGCGTCTGATCTAATAATACTAATTTATGATTTTTCCATTCTATTGGTTTCAGTACTGTCTCCATAGTACAAAGTCACCCCTTATAAGTTTGTGCATTTAATGCATGGAACAACTCGTCCAAATAATGCTCACCCTTCTTAAACGTATCTCTATTTTTTATTAAGTTTTTGGCTAATGTTAGACAGATTCTTTCCGCTCTGACTCTATCATTCGGATCGGATATTGAAGTAATATCTTTTACTTTGGCTAATCCGATAATTCGACGTGTCAATTCAAGTCCTGTGACACCAGCAGTACTTTCTAAAATTTGATCGATATACCATTGTTTAAAACCAGGTTCCTTTGCCATTATATCAGTGACATATTCATCCCAAGATTTGCTAAATTTTTCAATAAACAGATCCAGAACATCTTTAATGGTTTGTTCCAACCAGTTGACAAATTCAGTTTTGTGGAATGTGACACCATTGACATAAGCAAAAACGAGATTGGCGATGACATTCCCCACATCGTAACCGATCGGACCGTAGAAGGCGAATTCTGCGTCAATGACTTTTGTTGAATCTTCTTTAATAAAAATAGAACCCGTGTGGAGATCACCATGGATTAATGCTTGTGCATGGGTCATGAAATCAAATTTTAGCTTCGCCACTTCTAATCTTAATTTGTCATCATTGTAAATCTCTTTAATAATCCATTCTTTATTCGGTTCAAATAAAATATTTCGATTATTGATATCATTGTAGGGTTCTGTGTATACTAGATCTTCAGTAATCTCACACAAATCAGGATTAATATATTTCTTTAGCAGTTTTTTCTTTTCTTTATGATCCATCACAACATCAGTGGTCGGAAGTAATGTATTGACTAAAAACGTCGTGATATCATCAGCAAATTTAGGGAAAATCTTATAGGATAACAGGGCATCCCGCATAATTTCATGATCCGATAGATCTTCCATGATGAAACAGTTCATGATGTCATCGTGTACATATACTTTTGGTACCAGTGAAGGTGCATATTGAGCCTGTAGTTGAAGAATGTTCGCTTCAATGTTGATGCGATTCGTAGAGACCACAATATCATCTGAAATACGGGCCACATCTCCGGCATGCTTTACAATTATGGATGTATTGGTTTTCGCCTCTGATACCCTATAAACATAGTTCAGATTACCATCACCAATTTCTTCACATGTTAACACACTATCTTTGGAAAAGAGATTCGTCTTTTCTTTTACATATTCGATTACATCATCTTTATTCATTAAGAAATAGCGTTCAAAGCGTGACATTATCGTTATCCTCTCCTTCGGATTCATTTGATTCACATATGTAAAAGCTAATGAGAGCTCTAGCCAGCAAAAGCCGCAAACCTACGAATCTTGCAGTTTATCGGTTTCCAAGCAACTATTTTTTTTACAATTATTATAAATAATTATATTCCGAATATTTTTGACAAAACTATAACATGACTTTTCCATTATTTTCAATCAAAATATCATTTCCTTATACGATACAGTCTGTATATTTTCTATCCTCTTCCAATTCCGCTTTATTACAGTATTCCTATGCACTCCACACATGAGCGTGTAATGATTTACACGTTTGGGCGATACTATAGGATATTCATACGATATTTTTTCTATTAGAATGTCGAGTATTGGTCAATTGGCTTTGTTATGATGAATTCATGAAAGGAGGGATACATTGTTAAAAGAGTTAAATCAAGTGATCGAATATATTGAAGCCCATTTAACCGATGATCTGTCTCTTGAAAGCATTGCAGATTATGCCGGTGTTTCCGATTATCACTTTAGAACCGTATTTTTTCATCTTTCTGGAATGACACTGAGTGAGTATGTAAAAAACAGAAAGCTATCGGAAGCCAATAAAGATTTATTAAATGGTGAAAAGGTAACCGACGTCGCTTTTAAATATGGTTATCAGTCCGTAGACGGCTTTACACGGGCATTTAAGAAATGGAGTGGCTATTTACCATCGGACGTAATTAAAAAACGAATAAGTAAATCCTTTCCAAAACTTTCATTCATCATTACTGTAAAAGGAGGAACGGCTATGGAAGTGAGAATGAAAGAAATGCCAGCTTTTTATATTGTTGGTGTAAGTAAACGTGTACCGATACAATTTGAAGGAGTTAACAACGAAATTGTAAAGCTTGCCCAAAGCATAACGGAAGAACAAAGAAAAGCAATGCATGCGCTGCAAAATATTGAACCGAAACAAATCGTGAATGCTTCTTATGATGCTGATGAAAATTTCTTAAAAGAAGAAGGCTATTTAACCCATATGATCGGTGTTTTAACGACAAACGAGGAAATCAGTGATCAATTAGATAAAGTACGGGTAGAGGCAGGCACATGGGCCATCTTTCCAAATGAAGGACCCTTTCCATCAACATTACAAGAAACTTGGGCAAAAACATATGCAGAATGGCTTCCTGCCTCAGATTACGAAGTTATCCAAGCGCCAAGATTTTCATTTACGATCATGGATAAAAATAAAAAAGATGATGCCTATAGTGAAATTTGGCTACCCGTTCGGAAGAAAAAATAAACGAAGTCTCTCAACTGCGAGAGACTTTTTTCCTTCAATTTGGTTGCTGGGTTTTTTTCATTATAAAACTAAAAAACAACTAAATAAAAATTTTAACTTTTCTTTTTCCATCACAAAGCAGCAGTCCTGGACGTTTTACTCGTCCAAGGCTGCTGTTTATATAGACTATAAAACAACTGTTGATGCATGATCTAGTTTCCCAAATACGCCAAGGAAGCATATACTTCTTCGTCAGGGATTTCTTCTGGTAACCTATTCTTAGGGTCACCAATAGCTAATACTTCTTTATAAACCTCTATCATAAATCTAGGTAATTTTCCCTGTAAATCTTCAAATCTCCCTACCGAATCAACTAAATGGTCGTAATTTTCAAAGTCATAACAGCGTTTGTGCCTTAAAATATTAAAATCATCTAGCACAACAATATCTTCATCTTTTAATTCAACACGACAAACTCTGCAACGTATACTCATCTTACATTCCCCTCTTACTTTTTTACAAA
>SMEZ01000382.1_pt1 | contig 12003 bp, 9 predicted proteins | sample 2456351 | NCBI WGS metagenome assembly SMEZ01 (sample SAMN10132605, study PRJNA489261) | soil metagenome | isolation source: day120 antibiotic-loamy sand soil ammended with composted manure from dairy... | place: USA | collected 2015-04-01 | reverse complement strand
CGCCGATGCCCTGTCCGAACGCGCACGCGCGGGCGTCGACGTCAACGTCACCATCGACTGGGTCTCTCGGGACGACGTGCGAGCGAAACTGCGCAGCACGATCAAGCGGCTGCTGGCGATCCATGAGTACCCGCCGGACGCACAACCCGAAGCCATCCAGCTCGTGCTCAAGCAGATGGAAACCTTCGCCGAGGAATGGAGTCCACGCCAGGACGATCGCTGAAGTGTCACACGCGCCTGGTGAGATCAGGTAAGGGGCGGGATCGGTGATGGTACGCGGAAACCGGGTTGCTTGTCGCCTTGTGCTCTAAGTTCACCACCGCCGAAGAGGAAGACTTGAACCGGAACGGCGGCCACGGAATCAATGCAATGCCCGAAGGAATGGCGAATGACAACCGATGATCCGCAAGGCTTGATCAAGATGATGGATGACTGTCTGAGACGTTCGTTCGGCATCGACCCGGAGCGGGATCACGATGAGGTATGTGCTCTGGCGACCACCGGTTATGTCGTGTCTTGCTGGCGAAACACGGTGGTTGAGGACATACACAGTGGCGGGTTTGTACCTACCGCGCGGCGTGGGTCATACGCCCGAGACGGAATTCCGGACCGGGACATGCTGAGGCTCAACGTGGCGACTTGGCGTCAGATCAGACCGCACGTACACCCTGAGGGAATCGATGTCATCGCTGTCCGCGCTCTCTTGCGGGACAAGCACCGGCCGATAGTGCTGGGTTCCAACACCTTCACCTGTGGCGAGCTGTTCGCGGGAACGTGGACCAAGCTGGTATGGCACCTCAATGAGGGCGCGTGGCTTCCGCTACACCTCAAAGACCGCTTTGGTGGCGATGAGGCCGCGACCATGAGGTATTACGCGGTGTGCGGAGGCTCCTATGCCTCGGATTGGTTCGGTAACCCTTGGTGGGAATCGGCGATCACAGCGTCGGCCCGCCAGAACCCGCCACCGCGCGCCGACGACCTTGAACTCGCCCTACACGCACCGAACCAACTCGATGACGACGCGATCGGATGGTTGGTGAGCGCGAAGCGCAGCCCTCTTTTCAACGAGGCCATTCATGCTTGGAAGGCGGGCCGGGGTGTGGACGCGACTGATCTTGCACCTGGTCTGTGGTTCCCACCGGGAGTACCGGAGCTTCCAGAGCGCCTTCGATAGAACGACCATCATGGTGTCCCGGGAAGCGATAACGATGCGAGAAGATCGTCGATCAGAAAGGCACCGTTCGACATTCTTGCGTTCGTCAACCGTGGTCCTGGCCTCGGTGGCAGGACCAGTTTACGTAAGCTCGTCCGAGGCCCGGACCATATTCTAGACCTTCTGGCGTCTCAACTCATGCGGACAAACAGCATCGTACGGTGTCATCCCAGCTATCGGCGGTCGCGTGCGCGCACGATCCGCATGCCGTGCCGAACCGTGTGACGGTCGGTCATGGTCACGCTGTGCCAGCCTGCGGGGACGGCGGCGGCGAGCAGGCGGCGGCGGAACCGGGCCGCATTGCGCACGTGCCGGGCGAACGACCAGCGGGGCAGGACCCGACCACGGTGATGCTGGCCGGCCAGCGCTTCGTGTGCTGTGCAGTCGATCCACAACAGATGCCTGCTGCGACCGGTGAGGACACCGAGCACGACGAACGCCGTTCTGGTGAGCGCGCCGGTGGCCGGGTCGTGCACCACCACCGGGCCGGGGGCACGCATGGCGGTCGCAACGAGTCGCAGCGTGTGCAACACGTGCACCAGAGGTCGGTAGTAGGAGTAGGGGGTGCCCGCGGGGAAGAACGTGCCCAGCTTCGAACGCATCTGGTCGGTGTCCAGCAGAGTGACCTTCGGGTCGACGACGATGTTGCGAAGCAGGGTGCTTTTCCCTGCTCCGGGGAGGCCGGCGACCACGAACAGTGCGCGGTTGTCGAGGGAGAAGACCGGTTGATCGGATGTCACGATGTGCACGCCAAGATCTAACGTCGGAGGGGGCCACACCGTTCCCGAGACGTCCCTCCCACCAGTACACAGCGGTCGGAGGACGTTGACCGACCGGATCACATCACTCCAGTCAGCCTCGACTGAGCAAGCCATGACGACCGCACGGTTTTGTGGGCACAGGCGCGTGAGGAACGAATCCTCGGGCAAAGACGCAGCATCGAGGTGTGCGATCGTGACGGCTTGTCCGGTGAAGTCCGACCGGTTGCTGGGCCGGATTTCAGCATCGAGACGATGTGGTTCCACAAAGTCTTTCGAGCACAGCCGGTACTGCCTCCACGTGCCGGGATGAAGGCGAATGAGTCCGACACCTGAGCCAAGCACGAAAAACAGCCCCGGTGCTCGGGGCTGTTCCTGTCTCCGAGGACTTACTTCTCGTCTGTGGGATAGATCCACTCCCAGCCACGACCCCGTAGTTGGTGAGAATCAACGTTCCCGACACCTCCGGCACCACTACCTCGATCGTGCCTCGATACTTTTGGTTCATCCCGAACTGCATCGGCAGATACTCGTCGGGATCGGTGCACATCCCCGACGAGGCCGGGGAAGTCACCCCGTCAGAGCCCAGCTCGGCGAAATTGCATGGACTCAGTAGCAACGACATCGCGTCGTTTGCGTCTGCTTCATCGCCGGTGGCCACACGAACGTGCAACAACAGCGTGTGCCCCTTGTCCGGCTTGACGCCGTATTCGCGACATTCGGGGTCGACCTTGATCTCGTCGATCGCGAACACCACCGACGAATCGCCACGTTCATGGATGAGACCCGCTTCTTCTTTCAACTTCTTCGGAATATTCCCTCGCTCATTTGTTTCCGGCTTGCCTTGTTGTCCTGTGTCGTGGTTTCCGCGCTGGACTCCTCCGCAGCTCAGGGCGGCTACCGGGCTGGCCTGATCCTCGGCGCACGCAGAGGTGGCAAGGAGCGGGCAGAACAGGGCAGTGAGGGCGAGGCGTCGCATCGGGTCTTCCGTAGTTATTGCATTGCGGCGTGGCGAGTTCACGATTTTCGGGTTCCGGTCCTCCGGAGATCTTCGGGGTGATCCCCGTCCATATCCGGTCCCGCCGGAGTCGTATTACGCGGGAAAGGAATCACCATGGGATTGGAAGGGAGGATCTCCCTCACTGCGGCGGCAGCGAACCAGGCATGCTCTCCACGCAGGTGGAGGTGGTTCGTTTCCATTGCAGCCGAATGGGACTGCTGACGAACCCCCGACTCCGTCTGCACACTGGACTCCTGGACAGCACAGGGGAGACAGGACATGCAGCACCTCGGAACCAACCTCCGCCGTATCCGCACCGCACGAGGCAAGTCCCTCGACGTTGTCGCCGGGCTCGCGGGCATCAGCCCCAGCTATCTCTCCCGTATCGAACGTGGCGAACGCACCCTTGATCGCCGATCGTTGATCGCCGCGCTCGCGCGTGCCCTCGACGTCACTCCCGTCGACATCGTCGGACCCGCTATACCCGTCACCGCCGACACCGGCATCGCCGACGACCAGGTGGACGCTGTGCGCGCTGCTCTCCTTGCCGTGAGCGTCGGCATTCCCGGGGGAGACGTCGTATCGTGCGACGTCCTCCGGAGCCGCGCTCACATCCTCCTGAACGCGCAGCGCGATTGCGACTACCGGACAGTGGGGGAATCCCTGCCCCAGCTCATCCGTGACGTTCATGCGTCGATCCAGGCGGGAAGAGATGTTCGCGAGCTGCTCCGACTCGCGGTGATGCTGCACGTGCAGGGCACGGCCGCGTGGCTCGGTGACATCGGCGGTCCCAGTGACCTGGCATGGATTGCGACCACTCTCGCCCGCGATGCTGCGCAGCGTGCCGAAGACCCCACCAGCATCGCGATCGCGAGCTTCGGGGTCGGCTTGGGATTGTTGGGCGAAGGGGCTTTCGAACTCGCCTCACACGTCATCACGGCAGCCGATCCCGGCACAGCATCTCCCGGCGGTCTCCATCTCTCCGGCATGTTGGCGCTCGCTTACTCGCTCACCGCAGCAGCACAGGGCGACACCACCTCCGAGACGGCCGCACTGGACCACGCCACTGACCTCACACAGCACGTCGACGGCGACTACGGATGGTTCGGGTTCGGGGCAGCGAACGTCAACCTGTGGCGCGCCTCGGCGGCACTGGAACGCGGAGATCACGCCACAGCCGCGTCCCTCACCGACCGCATCGAACCCGACTCGCTCCCCAACCCCACACGTCGAGTGGCCTACTACCTCGCCCGTGCCCGTGCCTGCGCACGCCTCCGGCACCGGCGTTCCGACGCCGTGGACGCCCTCCGCGCAGCTGAGAGAATCGCACCCGCGCGAGTCCACGGCTCACGAGTCGCGAGGGGCCTGGTGGTCGAGCTGAGCGAGCGAGCACGGGCGGACGTCGTCGGTGCTGAACTACGCGGCCTCGCCTCACGCGCCGGACTGGACCTGTAGTCCGACCAGGTGATCAAACGGAGCCTTGCCACCATGGCAACGAAACCGCGGTCACGGACACGAAGGTCGGTTGTATGACTGAACCCGCGTATCTCCTCGTTCGCCCGGTGCCCGGTGTCGTCCCGAACTCTCGGAGGGTCGTCCACCTCGTTCCCGCGCCGAATCCATACGGTGAGATTCCTCGGCGACTCACCGCCTTGTGCGGAGCTTCGTTCGTTCCCGGGATCGTTGATCGTCTCGACACCATCCGGGGAATGCCGTGCGAGACCTGTCTTGCGAGGACCCCGCGGTGACCGGCAAGCACCACCTCGCCGCTCCCTCCGAACCCGGGATGGTGCGGGTGCGCGCTTTCTACGTATGTGGAGGTGGGATGATCACGCTCGAAGGGGTTCGGGGTTTCAGCCGGCATCACATCGCTTCGATACGGCATTCGACTCGGCCGCCATGTCGTCCGGCTTCCACCGGACAAGCCGTAGCGGTCGCTCGACCCCGATGCGGGCAGACGTGAACGGGGCCGACAGGAACAACCGAGTCCTGTCAGCCCCGTCCACCGAGCTGTCACACCGTGCGTGATCGCCGGTGTCGGCTCACTTCGCGATGGTGAGTTCCGCCTTGACGGGGTCCCACTTGTGGACCTTGGCGCCGCTTCCGGCGCCGACCTTGACCCGGGGTGTCACCACGACGGTCACGTGCTGGGTCGTGGCGGGGATCTGGAAGACCGCGTTGTCGTCGAAGGCGTTGACCAGACTGGAGGGGTCGTTGTCCGGTTGGACGGTCTTGCCGTTGTCGAGTTCGAGATGGACGGTCGATTCGTCGTCGTCCGCTCCGGAGATGTCCACCCAGTCCACTTCGACCGAGAGATACGTCTTCCCCGGCCCGGCCCAACCGTCACCGCCGTTGCCGCGATCGAGCCAAGGGGTGGCGAAGGCGTCGACGACCGAGCCGGCGATCCGTTCCGTGCCGCCGGCCCACCCGGTGAACGTCTCCTCGAATTCCTCGGCCTTGCCGATTTCCACCCGACGGTCGACGACGTCGTAGATGTGCTCGACGTCGCTGTTGACGCGTTTCCCGTTGAGCAAGCTCAGGCTCTGGAACTTCCCGGCCGTCTCCACCTCCAGCACCGCGGCGTCCGGTGCGCTGTCCGCGGGCAGGCTGGCCACGATCGTGCCCCGCTGCATCGTGCCGTCCGCGGTGCTGAACACCTCGGCCACGTCGTTGCCGTTGATCACCACCGAGGCCACGCTGTCCGGGATGTCGCCGCGCGGCTCCCATTGCGGGTCGTCGGAGGAGTACTCGACGGCGAAGAAAGCCTGCCCTTCGGCGGGATAGACCTCCTCGATCGGCTCACCCTCGTCGTTCACGGATGGTGCGTTACCGCCGAGGTCGGCGTAGACGTCCACATCCAGGGTGTCGAGGCGCGCGACCCCGGTGATCCGCAGATCGACCCCGGGTGCGAGCACTCGGGTGCGATCGGAGTCCTCGACTTTGTCGAACCGGGCGTCGAGTGACATGCTCGTCACACCCGCGATGTCGGGTTCCGCGCGGAAAGCGTTCTCGTCGACCGACATCCGGAGGGTGTCCTCCCCGTCGCCGGCCGAAGCATGTCCATCGGTGTCCGACCCGCAGGCGGTCAATGCCAGTAACGCCACTGTTGCCACGCCTGCCAGGACACCGGGGCGTGGACGGCCCCTACGCATCGTTGTCACTTACTCCTTCGTTTCGCGGCGCGGGGAACGCAGCCGTCTGTTGGGGTGCGGGCGGCATGCCGCGCTGTTGTGGGCGCGATCGCCGGTTGCGGAGGAGTCGTGGTGGCGAAGCCTCCGAGCCCGTTCGACCGTGTGAGGCCGTGGTCAGCTTCGAGTGGTCTTAGCCGGCCGTTCCAGGTTGTCCGGATGGTATATCGCCGATTGGTGCTTTCCCGGCAGCGTGACTGGGTGGTGATCGTCCCGAGACACTCCGGCGAAAGTGTGGCACGGAAAGTGAGTGTCCGTGTTCTTACGGTGAGGTTTTTCCTGGTTCGGCCCTTCGTGCTGTGCTCGGCATCACGGTCCGTGTGTCCATTGGGTACATGGGCGCGACGGTGTGATCGAACAACTTTCAAAAGGCAGGTGACCGCATGTCAGCAGCGGGGCGCGCGGTCTGCGGTGGTCGAGAAACACAGTGGTTCGTCGCTGGCCCAGCAGTCCTCGACGGGGAAGATCTGCGGTCTGCCGCCTTTTCATCGGTGGCCACCGGGTGTCGCCCCGCATCGGCCGGTGGAATCCGGAACGTGGTGAGCCTGGTTTCGGCGGTCGTTGTCAACCCCTTCTCAAGCGGTGACCATTGTGGATTGAGGGGAAGCGCTCATCGCGAACGGGGTCTCGTTGCTCGGATATGGGAATCCATAAAGGACGAACCAGTTCTCTCGGGGAGTCACGGTGAAGAAGCCGTCGTCGTGCGGTGCCGCGGGAACCTGTCGGACCCCATGCCGAGCATCCTCGAAGCTCGATCGCGGTCGAGGGGAGGGGCGAGGTGGGGGCGGGATGGGATCGCGGTTTCCGTTGCTTGCCCCGGTGAGGTGTTCGCCGAACAATCGGGCACGACACGTCAGTACGGAAAGCGGGCGGGACATGGCGAAGACACCACGAGATCGGGACGTTTCCGCGGGGACGACCGAAACGGCGGGCACCTCCTCCGGCGGGGTCGATGGACCGTTGTCCGGCCGGGCCAGGGCCCGGGACCTCGGCATCGCTCCCGGAGACCTGCCCACGGGTGAGCACAACGGCATCACCGATGTCGCAGGGGTCCGGGTCGGACAGGTGACCCTGATCGAGGGGGAGGACGTGCGGACCGGGGTGACGGCGATCGTCCCCCACCCGGGCAACGTCTATCAGGAGAAGGTCGCCGGTGGTGTGTTCGTCGGCAACGCGTTCGGGAAGCTGGCCGGCTCCACCCAGGTGTCCGAACTCGGCACGATCGAGACCCCGATCGTCCTCACGAACACGTTGAGCGTCGCGCGCGGTATCGACGGTGCCGTCACCTGGACGCTCGCCCAGCCGGGGAACGAGACGGTCACGTCGGTGAACGCGGTGGTCGGGGAGACGAACGACGGTGTGCTCAACGACATCCGAGGCCGACACGTCACCGAGGAACACGTGCTCGACGCGATCACCACCGCCACGGACGGTCCCGTCCAGGAGGGGACGGTCGGCGCGGGGACCGGCACCACCTGCTTCGGTTGGAAAGGCGGCATCGGCACGGCGTCCCGCGTCGTCGACGGCTACACCGTCGGTGTCCTCGTGCAGACGAACTACGGCGGCTCGCTGCGGGTCGACGGCGTTCCGATCGGGGAGGAACTCGAACCCCCCGACCGCGGCGCGGCCGAGACCTCGGGCGACGGTTCGTGCGTGTTCGTGGTCGCCACCGACGCCCCGCTGAGCCCGCGCAACCTCGAACGACTGGGCGCCCGCGCGGTCTTCGCCATGGCGCGCACCGGCTCCACCTTCACCAACGGCAGCGGCTCGTCGCGGCGCTCCTCGCTCAACGACCGGGCAGGGTCGGGAGCAGCAGCAGCGGGGGTGTCGACCGCGGCAACCGCGGCCGAGGAGGCGATCTACAACTCGCTGTTCATGGCGACGACCGTCACCGGGCGGAACGGGACCACCCGACACGCGATCCCGCTCGAGCGGGTCCGGTCCCTCCTTCACCGATACGGTCGCATCCGCGCGTGAGAGGAAGCCTCGGCCTCGCCGGTGCCGATCCGATGGGTCGGTGGTGCTGTGCGGTGGTCGGGGCAGCGCCTGTGGTGGGCGAGCCGTGTGTGTCGATCACTCCGTGGCGGAGGCGCGGGTTTCCCACATGCGGCGTCGGCGGGTGAGCACGTCGACGAGCTCGTCCTTGCGCTCGGCGACCTCGGCGTGGCTTCCCATGATGCCGACGGCGGCGACGGTCTTGCCGTCCTCGACCACCGCGACGGAGACGCCGTCCGCCTCGGTGGAGACACCGGGGGCGACCACGAGGCCGTCCCGTTGGATGTCCGTGAGGTGCTTTAGGAACCGGTCGACGAGGTCGGCCTCGGTCGGTGGGAGGGCGTTGATCTGTGCCCAGAGGTCGCGCCTTTCCATGCCCGCCAGCAGGACCCAGCCGGTGGAGGTGCGGATGAGTGAGCGGGGTACGAACCCCTCGGCGAGATACGCGTAGCGCGGGTCGGACGAGGCGTAGTCCACGTAGTAGAGGTCGCTGCCGACGACGATCGCCAGTACCGCCGTCATCCCGGTCTCGTGGTGCAGGGCCTCCAGGTCCTCGTGCGTGACGCTGGTGACGGTGGGCCTGCCCGCGAGTCGCAGGAGCAGGAACGGGGCGGGGCCCAGGGTGTATCGGCGCTCCCGTTCGTCCAGGTAACCGGTGGCGACGAGGCCGTTGACCAGACCTTGGATGGAGCTCAGCGGCGCTTCGAGTTCGCGGGCGAACTCGGTCAGGGTGACCCCGTGCTGTGAGCGTGCGGCCAGTTCGAGGATGGTCGACATCCTGTCGATCATCCGATGTCGCGGCCTCGGGCGACCGTTCGGTACGGGCTGCGTCGACACGGCATCAACACTTTCTTGATCGGTTACGGGCGAAACTCTACCCCAGCAAGGGTTGCGTAAATACGTAGAACGATGCCAGTATGCGTACCGCGTGAAGGGAGGGCGATGCTGTGCGGATGCCCTTGGAAGGCGTCGTGGTCGCCGACTTCAGCCGAGTACTGGCGGGACCGCTGGCCTCGATGACGCTGGCCGACCTCGGCGCGACCGTGATCAAAGTCGAACGCCCCGGCTCCGGCGACGACACCCGCAGCTGGGGACCACCCTGGACGAGTAACTCCAGCTCGTACTTCGAATGCGCGAACCGATCGAAACGGTCCGTGGTCCTCGACCTCGACGACGAGGAGGACCGGGCACTGGCACGTGAACTCGCCCGGCGGGCAGACGTCCTGGTGGAGAACTTCCGCGAGGGGGCGCTCGCCCGACGGGGACTCGACTACGAGTCCGTGCGCGCCATCAACGAGGGCATCGTCTACTGCTCCATCAGCGGCTTCGGCCGCCGTGCGGGGGCGGCGATGGCCGGCTACGACTTCCTCGTCCAGGCGATGGGTGGGCTCATGAGCATCACCGGCACGGAGGACGGGGAGCCGATGAAGGTCGGTGTGGCGTTGGTGGACGTCCTCACCGCCAAGGACGCCACCATCGGCATCCTCGCCGCGCTCCAGGCGCGGGCCGTGACCGGGCGGGGACAGTTGGTCGAGGTGAACCTGCTGTCCAGCCTGCTCGGTTCGCTCGCCAACCAGGCCTCCGGCTACCTCGCCACAGGCCGGTCACCGCGCCGGATGGGCAACCGACACCCCTCGATCGCGCCGTACGAGACCCTGCGCTGCAAGGACGACGTGATCGCGCTGGCCTGCGGGAACGACCGACAGTTCCGCCTGCTCGCCGAGGTGGTGGGAGCACCCGGTCTGGCGGACGACCAGCGGTTCGCGACCAACGAGGCCCGGGTGCGCCACCGGGACGAGCTGCGGGCCGCGCTCGAGCAGCGGCTGCGACAGGACACCGTCGACTCCTGGAGCACGAAGCTGACCGACGTCGGAGTGCCCGCGGGCAAGGTCGGCGACATCGCCGACGGGATCCGACTGGCCGAATCGCTCGGCCTGGAACCCACGGTGCCGGTCGGTGACTCGGCGCCACCCCAGATCAGACACCCCATCAGCTATTCGGAGACACCGGTCGTCCACTACACGGCACCACCACGGCTGGGACAACACGACGACGAGATCCGCCGCTGGCTCACGGAGGAGAGGACACGATGAGCACGACCGCGCCCCTGCCGCCGCTCGACCCGCAGGACATCGCGGGGCTGAACGAACTGCTCACCGAGGACGAGAAGGCGGTCGCCGACTCGGTCCGCAGGCTCTGCGCCGACCGAATCGACCCGTACATCGGCGAGTGGTTCGAACGCGGCGAGATCCCCGACATCCGCGGCCTGGCCAAGGAATTGGGTGAGCTCGGCGTTTTGGGCATGCACCTGGAGGGCTACGGCTGCGCCGGCATGTCCGCCACCCAGTACGGCATCGCCTGCCTCGAACTGGAAGCCACCGACTCCGGCCTGCGCTCCCTGGTCTCCGTGCAGGGCTCGCTGGCGATGTTCGCGATCTGGAAGTGGGGCTCGGAGGAACAGAAGCAACAGTGGCTGCCCCGCATGGCCGCGGGTGAGGCCATCGGCTGCTTCGGACTCACCGAACCCGACGTCGGTTCCGACCCGGCGAGCATGCGCACCCGGGCACGCCGTGACGGGTCGGACTGGGTCCTCGACGGCCGCAAGATGTGGATCACCAACGGCAGCGTCGCCGACGTGGCCGTGGTCTGGGCGCAGACCGACGAAGGGGTGCGCGGCTTCGTCGTGCCCACCGACACCCCCGGTTTCTCCGCACCCGAGATCAAACACAAGCTCTCGCTGCGTGCCTCGGTGACCAGTGAGCTGGTCCTCGACGGTGTCCGGCTGCCCGCCGACGCGGTGCTGCCCGAGGTGACCGGGTTGAAGGGGCCGTTGAGCTGCCTCAACGAAGCCCGCTTCGGCATCGTCTGGGGCGCGGTGGGAGCGGCCCGCTCCTGCCTGCAGGCGGCGCAGTCCTACGCCGCCGAACGCACCCAGTTCGGCAAACCGATCTCCGCCTTCCAGCTGACCCAGCAGAAGCTGGTCGACATGAACCTGGAGTACACCAAGGCGCTGCTGCTGGCCTTCCACCTCGGCAAACGCAAGGACGCCGGCACCCTGCGGCCCGAGCAGATCAGCCTGGGCAAGCTCAACAACGTCCGGGAGGCACTCCAGATCTGCCGCACCGCGCGGACGATCCTGGGCGCCAACGGCATCTCGCTGGAGTACCCGGTGATCCGTCACATGACCAACCTGGAGTCGGTGCTGACCTACGAGGGCACCAGCGAGATGCACACCTTGATCCTGGGGCAGGCGATGACCGGGCAGTCGGCGTTCCGGTGAGGGTCGGCGCGAGGAGACCGCGACCGCGGCATCGCCCCGATGCCCCGGACTCGGACCTGACCGACGAGGGAAACGGGAGGACGACCGGGCCGCCGTGAATGACATGACGCGGGTACCGGACTTCGTCGGCGACACGTCCATCGGCAAGGAGGTGGACGTGTCGCCGCTGGTCCCCCGCTGCCCGGAAGCGACCACTTTCGGTAACCGATTCCGATCCGTCCGTCCCGGAGTCGCTAAGGTCTGGCCTGCCGAGTGCCGAACCCGGTTGCCGGAGGAATGCATGTGGAAGACGTTCTTGTGGCCTGTCGGGGGTGGTGTGCGCTCTGAGGCGGTCGCGCAACGCATCGCGGAGGCTGTCACGCTGGGGTTGTTGCGGGAGGGCGAGCAACTCCCGAGCGAGGTCGACCTGGCGGCACAGCTGGGTGTGTCGACCGTGACGCTGCGGGAAGGGCTCTCCCAACTGCGGCAGCGTGGACTCATCGAGACCCGGCGCGGTCGCCATGGCGGGAACTTCGTCTGCGGACGGGGCACTTTGGACCGGACGTCGTTGCAAAGCCGCCTACGGACCA